>CEUN01069082.1_pt1 | contig 11059 bp, 8 predicted proteins | sample 361501 | NCBI WGS metagenome assembly CEUN01 (sample SAMEA2622801, study PRJEB7988) | marine metagenome | biome: marine biome (ENVO:00000447); feature: marine epipelagic mixed layer (ENVO:xxxxxxxxx); material: "saline water (ENVO:00002010), including plankton (ENVO:xxxxxxxx)" | depth 120 m | reverse complement strand
TACGGGCAAAACGCAGGGACCCGTTCCAGCCCCAGTTGTAGGTGTTGCAGAACATGGTGCCGCTGCCGAACTTCTGGATCATTGCGTCGACCGAAATGATGTAAACGTCGATCAGATCGTGGCCGTGCTTGCGCGTGTCTGTGCGTTGAAGGGTTTGCCCGTTCCAGGCCGACGAGGCCTCGGCGGCGGCATCGGGATCAGCAAGGACAACATTGGGGGCGTCGGTATTCAGTTGCAGATCGACATTGCGGTCGTTGCGCTCCTGGGTCAGGGCCAGCGTGCCGATGAACAGCATCGCTCGCTCGAGAGCCTCGACGTCATCACCGGTCAGGTCTTCGCTGAAATCCTGGGGAAAGACAAAAGATGTGAGGGTAAGGGCTCTGTTGCCGAACAGAAGCTGTCGCCTGCCCAGCGCGGGGCTTGAAGGGGAGAAGCGAGACATCGGTGTGGAGTCTGTCGAACCGGCTCAGGGTCGCAAGTCACGAGCCGGTGAGCGTTGTTGGCCTGGGACAGTCCGCCTATAACGGTATCAGCAGGGATGGAGAGCCAGGGCATGGTCGACCAAACAGCAGCAAACGCCATTGTCGCCTCTGTTGAGGCCGGGTTCGACGAGCAGGTGAGGGTCACGCAGGAGCTTGTGAGGCGGCCTTCGCTGCGTGGGCAGGAAGCGACCGCGCAGGACTATCTGGCCCGCGAGCTGGGCCAACGTGGCTTCAGTGTCGATCGCTGGCAGATCGATATCGATGCCATCAAGGACATGCCGGGCTTCTCACCGAAAGCTGACGGTTACGAGGACGCCTATCTCACGGTCGGCAGTCTACGTTGTGCCGAACCCAGGGGACGATCGCTGGCGATCAATGGGCATATCGATGTGGTGCCCGAAGGTCCGCACGACATGTGGTCGACGCCGCCCTTCGATCCCGTGATCAAGAACGGCTGGATGCACGGCCGTGGCGCCGGCGACATGAAGTCCGGGTGGGTCTGCGGGCTGTTCGCGCTGGAAGCCCTGAAGAATGCCGGATACCGGCCTGCGGCCGATGTCACGATCGAAGCGGTGATCGAGGAAGAGTGCACTGGTAACGGCGCGCTGGCCTGCCGCCAGCGCGGCTATTTCGCAGACGCGGCGCTGATCCCCGAACCGATGGGCAACGGCATGATGCGCAGCCAGGTCGGCGTGATGTGGTTCCAGTGTGTCGTGCGCGGCCATCCCGTGCATGTCGCCTATGCCGGGTCGGGGGCGAATGCGATCGAGGCGGCTTACCGTCTGATCAGTGAGTTGCATGAGCTTGAAGCCGCCTGGAACGCCAACAAACACCCGCGCTATGCCCATATGGATCATCCGCTGAACTTCAATGTCGGCAAGATACAGGGCGGCGATTGGGCCTCGAGCGTTCCCGCATGGTGTCAGTTCGATATGCGTGTCGGCGTTTTTCCGGGCCAGGACCTTGCCGCGGCCCGCGCCGAGGTCGAGGCCTGTTTGGCGGATGCGGCGCGCAACGATACCTTCCTCGCCAACAGTCCCCCGGAGGTCATATGGGACGGTTTCCAGGCCGAAGGCTATGTGCTGGAGGAGGGGACCGAGGTTGAAGCGGCCCTGCGGGCCAGCCACAAGGCCATCTTCGGTGAGGAGATGCGGGAGAGGGCGCTGACCGGCACGACCGACGCGCGGTTCTTCGGCCTCTATGCCGAAATGCCAGCCCTAGTCTACGGGCCTATAGCCGAGAACATCCACGGTTTCGACGAGCGCGTGAATCTCGAATCCTGTCGCGAGGTAACCAAAGCCATGGCCCTGTTCATCGCCGACTGGTGCGGCCTGGAGCCGCCTCCGTCATGACCAAGACCCACCGACCTGCAGTCAGGGGGCATCACTGGGCTGTCTCGACCAACCACTGGCTCGCCTCCCTGGCCGCCTCGCGCATCCTCGACAAGGGCGGCAATGCGGTCGATGCCGGCGTGGCCGCAGGCATGGCGCTCGGCGTGCTGCAGCCCGATATCGTGGGCTCGACCGGCGTCGCGCCGATGATCATTTATCTTGCTGACACCGATGAGGTCGTGACGATCTCAGGGCTGGGGCGCTGGCCGCAGGCGGCCTCGGCAGCCTATTTCGAGAACAATCACGGCGGCGACCTGCCTCTGGGCGTGCTGCGTTGCGTGACACCGGCCGCCATCGATGCCTGGTGCCAGGCCTTGCAGCGCTACGGGACGCTGACCTTCGGCGAGGTTGCGGAAGCTGCGCATGACCTCGCTGCCCGTGGCTTTCCCACACATCGGCTTCTGGCCGAGACCATTGCCGAGGATGAAGAGCTTTATGCCAAATGGCCCTCCTCGGCGGATGTGTTCCTCTCTCAGGGGCGATCGCCATGGGAAGGGGAACCCTACATTCAGGTTGACCTGGGTCGATCCTTAGCACGACTGATCGAAGCCGAAGGCCGTGCCAGTGGTGGCCGCGAGGCGGGCCTACAAGCGGTCCGTGACGAGTTCCACGCGGGCGGGCTTGCCCGAGATGTTCTGGCGCATTTCCAGGAGGAAGGCGGCCTGATGACTGCCGAAGACCTCGATGCCTTCCGTTCGGGCCACGAAGCGCCGGAGAAGGTGACGTTTGGCGAATGGGAAATCTACAGTTGCGGTGCTTGGTGTCAGGGGCCGGCACTGCTTGAGGCCTCCAAGCTGTTTTATCACCATGAGTTTGGTGAAATTAATTTAAATTCAGTAAATTATATTCATGAGCTCACAGAATTATTGAAGTTGACGTTCGCCGACCGCGAGGCCTATTTCGGTGATCCCGAGTTCGTGGACGTGCCGCTCGACGATCTTCTGTCCGACAGCTTTGCCGCCGAGCGAGTGAAGGCCATCAAGCGTGATCGCGCGTGCCCCGATTTGCCTCAGGCCGGCGAAACACGCCTGGGCCGCCCCGACACACCATGGGTCTGGGAGGCGACCACCAGCACGCAGAAGAACCGTACGCACCAGGACACGACCTATCTCTGCGTGGTTGATGCTCAGGGCAACGGGTTTTCGGCCACTCCGAGCGACGGTTACAACACCGCCCCAATCATTCCAGGGCTGGGTTTTGCTGTGAGCACGCGCGGTGACCAGAACTGGATCGACGCGCGGCATCCCAGCGTGATCGCACCCTGGAAACGACCGCGCCTGACACCCAACCCGGCGCTAGCGAAACGCAATGGTAAACTGGCCTTCCTGTTCGGCACGCCAGGCGGCGACGTCCAAATTCAGGCGATGCTGCAAGTGTTTCTGAACCACGCCGTTCACAGCATGGATCCCCAGGCCGCGATTGAGGCACCTCGGTTTGCCAGCGAAAGCTTCCCCGGTTCCTTCTGGCCCCACACACACAAACCGGGGGTTCTGAAGCTCGAACCCGGTCTGATGCAGCATGCCGATGAACTTGCGAGCAGGGGTCACAAGATTGTTGGCTGGCCGGAACTGGGCTGGCGTGCGGGCGGCGTCTGTGCGATTGCCATCGATCAAGAAACCGGCGACCGCATTGCGGGCGCCGATCCACGACGGGAGTGCACTGCCCTTGCCTGGTAAGGACGATAGACGCGAACAGGTCGACGGCGCGGTGGACGATGCATTCGATCTCATTCGCTCGCAGAAGAAATCGCGCCGCAACCTCTATCTTCTGGTCGCCCTGTTCATCGTGCTCGTGTTCGCACGGCAGTTTGGTTTTTTCGGTGACATCCACGAGGGCCAAAGCCTGCCTGAGATCGAGGTAGAAAAGGTTGACGAGCTCCTTGCCAAAACATCGCTTGTTCCGCGCCTTGGCGATGCGGCTGCTCCGGTTCGTGTCATCGAGTTCTTCGACTACGCCTGTGGTCACTGCCGCCGCATGGCGCCCCTGGTTGATGAAGCCGTTGCCGAGGATGAGCGCGTTTCAGTGATCATGCTGGAGTATCCCGTTCTAGGCCGGGAATCACAGCTGGCCGCGCGCTACGCCCTCGCCGCGGAACTCCAGGGCAGTTATGCCGTCTACCACCGGGCGCTGATGTTCTCGACGGTGCCTTACACCGACGAGGGCCTAACGGACCTAGGAAAAAGCCTGGGCCTTGACGCTGAACAGCTCAACATCGATGCCTACGGGGCCGAGGTTGAAGACACGCTGGTGCAGAATCGCATCATCGGTAAGGCCATCGGCGTGGACGGGACGCCGACCTTTGTTGTGGGTGACATCCTGTTTGTCGGCGCCATCGACAAGGCCGCATTCTTCGGGCTCATTGCCTCGCAGATGCCGGAGTGATGCAGTCTCTCTGCAGTGTTATTTGACCCCATGAGACCACGCTGGCATCGACGCGTCAGCTTCCTGGAGATCGCCATGTGCGTCCGTCTGATTGCTCTTGTTACCCTGGTGTTCAGCCTGATGCCGTTCGCTACCGCGGATGAACCCCTGCAGGACCTGACAAGAGAAGAGATCGAACAGATCGTTCGTGAGTATCTTGCGGAAAACCCTGAAGTCGTAATCGACGCCTTGCGCGCCTACGAACGAAACTTGGTCGAACAGGAAGCCGCAGAAGCGCGCCGTGCGATGACGGAGTTGGCTGACGATATCTATAACGACCCCGAGACACCCTTTGGAGGCGATCCCAACGCCGACGTCATCATTGTAGAGTTCTTTGATTACCGCTGCGGCTACTGCCGCCGCAGCGCGCCCGATCTCTTCGCCGTACGTGACGAGAGCCAGGCCGTGAAGATCATCTACAAGGAGTTTCCAATCCTGGGCGACGCGTCCCGCGTTGCGGCTGTTGCGGCTCTGGCAGCCCGCGAACAGGACCTCTACGAGCCCTTCCATGAAGCCCTTATGACCCAGGACATCGATTTCAGCCAGCCTTCCATCATGACCCTGGCAACCGAGGTCGGCCTCGACACCGATCAACTGCTCGACGACATGGCCGATCCTGAGATCCAGGAGTATCTCGACAGAACCTACGAGCTGGCGCGCGCCCTAGGTGTGAACGGAACCCCGGCTTTCATCATCGATGGCGTTCTGTACCCTGGCGCCCTGAGCAGGGCCGACCTCGAACAGCTCATTGCCATGAGCGGCGGCTGAGTCAGGGTCCTGATGATCGAGTTCTCACGCCGGCGGCAACATCGTCTCAAGCGTAGCGAGAACATCCGCTTCAGCCGCCGGCTTGTCCCAGCGGATGCGGGAGATGCGGGGGAAGCGCATGGCGACGCCAGATTTGTGCCGGGTCGAGGGCTGCAGGCCTTCGAACGCGACTTCCAGAACTAGGTGCTGTTCGACCGCGCGCACGGGCCCGAAGCGTTCGGTGGTATGGTCGCGGACCCATTTGTCGAGCTGTTTGAGTTCGTCATCGGTGAAGCCGGAGTAGGCCTTACCGACCGGAACCAGATCACCATCCTCGCGCCAGACCCCGAAGGTGTAGTCGGAGTAGAACGAACTGCGCTTTCCATGGCCGCGCTGCGCGTACATCAGAACAGCATCGACCAGTTCGGGATCGCGCTTCCACTTAAACCATGGCCCCTTCGGCCGTCCGGGCACGTAACTGCTTTCGCCCCGTTTGAGCATCAGCCCTTCCACGCCGACGGCGGTGTTCTCCGCACGATGGACAGCCAGGTCGTCCCAGGTGGTAAACGGGACCATCTCACTGAGGTCCAGACGTGACGGCCGTGTGCGGTCGAACCAGTCTTCTAGGCGTCCGCGGCGTTCATCAAAGGTCAAAAGCCGAAGGTCTTCGCCGGCTTCGGCAAGGATGTCGTAGAGTCGGACATGCACAGGATGAGAGGCCTGCATCTTTGCCGAGACGGTTTTGCGGTTGAGGCGTTTCTGAAGATCGGCGAAAGGGGCGACGGCGCCGTCACGCATCACCAAAAGCTCGCCATCCAGCGTGACATCGAGATCGAGTCCTTCGAGGAGGTCCGGGAATGCGGGCCCAATCTCATCACCGCTGCGCGAATAGAGCCGCAGGCGGTCGGCCTCACCGACGATCTGCACACGAATACCATCCCACTTCCACTCCGCACGAAAGTCCGAAGGCTCCAGCGTTTCCAGGTCGGCCTCATCAAGGGGATGGGCCAGCATCACCGGACGGAAAGCCGCACTTCGGGAGAGATCGGGCCGCTCACCGGGGCCGTCTAGCCAGGCCAGAAGTTCGAGATAGGGTGGTTCGACGGCGTGCCAGACCTCCTCGACCGCATCGGTTTCGATACCCGCGTGCTGGGCGAGTGCCGTCTTGGCGAGCCGCGCCGAGACGCCAACGCGCAGCGCGCCCGTGATCAGCTTGATCGTGGCCCAGCGTTCGGTCGCGGTCATGGCATCGAACCAGCCGGCCAACAGAGACGGGAGCTCACTCTTGCCTGTCGTCTCCACAGTGTCGATGAGCTCGGATACGGTGGGAACACGATTGGCACCGGGACGTTCGGGCCAGACCAGGGCCACGGTCTCGGCGAGATCACCGACAAAATCGTAGGACAAGGCGAACAGCGTTTCGTCGATCCGTTCCAGGGCGACGCCGCGGACAAGCGCCGGTTTGGCCTGACGCAGGGAAAGGTCTCCGGTCAGAGCGGCCAGGGCCCAGCCACGGTCCGGGTCGGGTGTGTCCCGAAGGTAACGGCGCAACAGAGCGAGTTTGCCGTTGCGGCCATGTTGAAAAACCAGCGAATCGAGGAGGTCGGCGAATGCCTTCATTCCGAAGCCTCGTCGTAACCCGCCATAGAAAGCGCACGGGCGTCAAAGCCGCGCTGTCGTGCGGCATGGATGAGCGCTTCTTCGGCGCCGTGGGTGACCCAGACATGAGGTGCGGCGACATCATCAAGCGTGCGGTTGAGTTCATCCCAGTCCGCGTGGTCGGAGATCACCAGGGGCAGTTCGACTCCCCGCTGACGTGCGCGGGCCCGAACGCCCATCCAGCCCGAGGCAAAGCAGGTGACGGGGTCAGGCAGGCGGCGTGACCAGCGATCATTGAGCGTGGAAGGCGGCGCCACCACGATCGCGCCAGCCATCTCGTCCTTTGGCGTTTCCATGACCGGTCGGAGGTCACCGAAGTCGATCCCGAAGCGACGATAGGTCTCGTTGATCACTTCGAGAGCGCCGTGGATGTAGATCGGGTCGTTGTAACCAGTCTCGCGCAACAGGCAGATGATGCGCTGGGCTTTACCCAAAGAGTAGGCGCCGACCAGCAGGGCGCGACCGGGGTAGATCTCGCGGGCACCTAGAAGGCGCGCCATTTCGAGGCGGTCATCAGGGTGCCGGAAGACAGGCAGGGCGAACGTGGCCTCTGTGATGAAGAGATCGCAACCGACCGGCTCGAATGTCGCACAGGTCGGATCGCGACGACGCTTGTAGTCCCCCGAGACCACGATCCGTTCACCGCGATGTTCCAGGACCGCCTGAGCGCTCCCGAGAACATGGCCAGCCGGTGAAAAACTGACCCTGACATCACCCACTGTGATTCCCTCGCCATAACGGAGAGCTTGCGGGGAGATGCCGCCCTTGTCGCCGTAGCGATCCTTCATAATCGCCAAGGTCTCTGCGGTGGCTAGCACATGGTTGTGGCCCGGGCGTGCATGGTCCGCGTGGCCGTGGGTGATCATAGCGCGATCGACCGCGCGGGTTGGGTCGACCCAGAAGTCACCGGGTTCGCAGTAGAGACCGCCGGGAACTGATTTCAGCCAGGAAGGCGCTTTGCTCATGATCTTTTGCTGATAGCTACCGGTTTCGGTGTTCCCGTTTTGTCGCCTGCCGCTATGATGCCGCCATGTCGGCCCTGACTGCAAGAAACGATCTTCCCGCATCACCCCTACCGGATCTCTTCGAGGCCTGGTTCGCTTCCCGTGGCTGGCAGGTGCGCCCGCATCAGCTTGCGGTGGTCGAGGCAACCGGCCGCGGGCAATCCTGTCTGGTGATTGCGCCCACGGGCGGCGGCAAGACTCTGGCGGGGTTTCTGCCCAGCTTGATTGATCTTGCCCAACAGGACGGTGCTCAGGGACTGCACACTCTCTACATCTCGCCGCTCAAGGCTCTCACAGTCGACATTAAGCGCAATCTGGAAGCGCCGGTCGAGGAAATGGGCCTCAAGCTGCGTCTGGAAGCACGGACCGGGGATACCCCGTCATCACGCCGCCAGCGCCAGCGGCGCGACCCGCCGGACATTCTGCTGACCACACCGGAATCCCTAACCCTGTTGCTGTCTTACCCGGATGCAGACAGGATTTTCGGACATCTCCGTTACGTGGTGACCGACGAACTGCACGCTATGGCGGGGACCAAGCGCGGTGACCAGCTCGCGCTCGGGCTTTCGCGGCTTGCCACACTTGCGCCGGGACACCGCCGGATCGGGCTGTCGGCAACGGTGGCCGAACCGGACAAGTTGGAAGGATATCTGGGGTCTGACGGCGCCGTGTCGCGCGTGATTGGCCGCGGCGGCGTGAAGCCCGACATCCGTGTGCTTCTGTCGGGCGAACGTGTGCCCTGGTCCGGACATTCGGCCAAACATGCCTTTGGTGAGCTCTATGAGATCATCCGCACGGTCGATACGGCGCTAGTCTTCGTTAACACGCGAAGCCAGGCCGAGCTGGTATTTCAGGAGCTTTGGAGGCTTAACGACGACGGCATGGCCATTGCCCTGCATCACGGATCACTCGCTGTGGAGAACCGCCGCAAGGTGGAAGCGGCGATGTCGCGTGGTGGTCTGCGGGCCGTGGTGTGCACCTCGACGCTCGATCTGGGCGTGGACTGGGGGTCGGTCGATCTTGTGATCCAGGTCGGCGCGCCCAAGGGCATTTCGCGCATGCTCCAGCGGATCGGCCGTTCCAACCATCGCATGGACGAACCCAGCCGCGCATTGCTGGTGCCCGCCAACCGCTTCGAGCTGCTGGAATGCCGTGCCGCGCTGGAAGCCATCGGGGAAGGGATTCTAGATGGCGCGCCACGGGAAAAGGGCGGGCTCGATGTCCTGGCCCAGCACATCCTCGCGACGGCCGCTTCGGGGCCGTTCCAGCCGGAGGCCCTCTACGACGAAGTTATCACTGTGCCTCCTTATGCCGATCTCTCACGCGACCTGTTCGACCGCGTCGTGGAGTATGTCGCAACCGGCGGCTATGCCCTGCGCGCCTACGACAAGTTCAAGCGGCTCTATCCGACCGATGACGGTGGCCTGCGGATCGCCAACGAGAAGGTCGCCCGACAGTTCCGCATGAATGTCGGAACCATTGTGGAAGATGCTCTGCTGAAGGTCCGACGGAAACGCGGACGGGTCATCGGTGAGATTGAAGAGCGTTACATTCTAGGCCTGGAGCAGGGCGACACCTTCGCCTTTGCCGGGCAGATCTGGGCGCTTGAAGGCATTCGTGACATGGAGGTCATCGTCACCCAGGCCAAGGCCGAGACACCCCAGGTTCCTGTGTTCGGCGGCGGCAAGTTTCCGCCGACCACCAATGTCGCGGAGATCCTGCGCAAGATCATTGCCGAGCCGGAGCGTCGCAGCAGGCTGCCCCAGGATGCACAGGACTGGCTGGGGATGCAGCGCTATCGCTCGGTGATTCCGCGGCCCAGTGAGCTGCTGGTGGAGACCTTTCCACGCGGCGGCAAGTTCTTCCTGGTCTGTTATCCCTTCGAAGGGCGCCCGGCCCACCAGACCCTGGGTATGCTGCTGACCCGGCGGATGGAGCGGGCGGGACTGCGGCCCATGGGGTTCATGTGCAATGACTATGCCCTGGCGATCTGGAGCCTGCGGCCTGTCGACGACCCCGTGCCTCTGCTCGATCAGGACATGCTGGGCGACGATCTCGAGGAGTGGATGGCGGAATCGAGTCTTCTGAAACGGACCTTCCGCAATGTCGGTGTTGTCGCAGGGCTCATCGAACGCCGCCATCTGGGCAAGGAGAAGTCGGGCCGGCAGGTTACGTTCAGCTCCGACCTGCTTTACGACGTCCTGCGCCGTTACGAGCCCGATCATGTTCTGCTGCAGGCGACGTGGCGTGAGGCCTCTGGCGGGTTGCTTGATGTTGGACGCCTGGGCGACATGCTGCGGCGGGTGAGGGGGCATATTGTCGTCCGCGACCTCGAGACCGTGTCTCCGCTGGCCGTACCGATCATGCTGGAGGTCGGCAAACAGTTGGTTGGGGCCGATGCCGTCGAAGACCTGCTCGACGAGGTCGAGGCCGATCTCGTGGCCGATGCAGCAAGGATGTTGTGATGCTGTTGAACGGGCATGCTCTGGTCCCGGATGTCTCAGGCGGTCTTTACTGGCCGGAGAGGCGCGTGTTTGTGGCCGCAGACCTGCATTTTGAGAAGGGCAGTGCCTATGCACGACACGGGGCGCTGCTGCCGCCCTATGACAGCCGTGCCACGCTGGAACGATTGGACGAGGCGGTGACGCGGCTTTCGCCGGAACTGGTGATCTGCCTGGGTGACAGTTTCCACGATCAGGACGCCGCCGACCGGTTGGACGAAGAGACACACGAGCGACTCCGCTCCTTTACCAGCCGCACTCATTGGTTCTGGGTCGCGGGCAACCACGACCCTCATCCTCCGGCCAAACTCGGTGGTGATTGTGTCGAAGCTCTGGCGGTCGGCACTCTGGAGTTCCGCCACGAACCCAGGCCGGGCCCGGCGACGGGGGAGATATGCGGTCACTTGCATCCCTCTGCCTCGGTCGGGGTCAAGGGTCGGTCGTTGCGGCGACGGTGTTTCGTGAGCGACGGCGCGCGACTGATCATGCCGGCATTCGGGGCCTACACCGGTGGCCTCGATGTCTTCGAAGACGCGATCAGCGGTCTCTTTCCCGGCGGTTTTAATGTCTGGCTTCTGGGCCGGGACCGCGTGCGGTGTGTCGAACAGAAGCGTCTTTCGGTGCCCGCGCGCCTTGCGTCTACTGCGGCCTCGGCCAAGATGGCCACAGCAACGGAGGACGGCGCGTGACGGATTACGGAAAACTTTTCGATCTGAGGGGCAAGGTCGCGATCGTGACAGGCTCCAGCCGGGGGATCGGCGAAGCCATCGCCAAAGCGGTTGGGGCTCATGGAGCCAAGGTGGTCGTGAGTTCGCGAAAACCCGAGGGTTGCCAGCCGGTCGCCGATGCCATCA
>CEUN01105254.1_pt1 | contig 11064 bp, 5 predicted proteins | sample 361501 | NCBI WGS metagenome assembly CEUN01 (sample SAMEA2622801, study PRJEB7988) | marine metagenome | biome: marine biome (ENVO:00000447); feature: marine epipelagic mixed layer (ENVO:xxxxxxxxx); material: "saline water (ENVO:00002010), including plankton (ENVO:xxxxxxxx)" | depth 120 m | reverse complement strand
TTCCTGGAGGATAAACGTCCCCAAGCCTACGAGGCACTCGTTGACCGATTGCTGGCCAAGAAACAATACGGTGAGCACCTTGCCCGCTACTGGTTGGACCTGGTGCGCTTTGCCGACACCAATGGTATGCACAAGGACTTTTACCGCAACTTCATCGCCTACCGCGACTGGGTGATTCGCGCCTTCAACGAGAACTTGGGCTACGACGACTTCGTTCGGTATCAACTTGCCGGCGACTTGTTTCCTGAGCCGACCGGCGACCAACTCGTCGCATCGGGCTTCAATCGATTGCATCTCATCATCGACCGTGGCACCGCCTTGCCCGAGGAGAGCTTCTTCAAGAACGTCATCGACCGGGTCACCGCCGTGGGCACCACCTTCATGGGGATGACCGTCCATTGCGCCACTTGTCACGATCACAAGTACGATCCGCTTACCCAGAAGGATTTCTATTCCTTGTTCGCTTTCTTCAACAACATCGACGCGGCCCCGGAAACCAGTGGTCGTCCCAGGGATGGCCTGCAGCCCCCTTTCGCCGTGGTGGGATCGCCTGAGCAAAACAAGAAATTGGAACAGTTCAACAAGCAGCTCGCTGATGGTGACAAGGCCATCAAGGAGCTGAAGCAGAAAATCTCTGCAGAGAAGGATGCCAATAAAAAGAAATCGCTTTCCCAAGAGCTCAAGGGGCTCACCAACCAGTTCAACGCCTTGAAAGGTCAGCGTGACCGCTTGGATCGTGAAATTCCGCGGGCCATGGTGATGAGGGAACGCAAGCAAGTGCGGCCCACACATATCAGAATAAGGGGTGAATACGATTCTCCCGGCGACTTGGTCACCCGAAACACTCCCGAGTTCTTGCCCCCCTTGAAAAAAGCTGGCGAGACCGCCAGTCGGATGGATCTTGCCGAATGGTTCGTACAGCCTGAAAATCCGCTCACCGCTCGTGTCGCCGTAAACCGCTTTTGGCAGCAGTTTTTCGGAACAGGTCTTGTTAAGACTTCCGAGGATATCGGGGCCCAGGGCGAAGTCCCCAGTCACCCCGAGCTCCTCGATCACCTGACCGTTTTGTTCATTGAATCCGGTTGGGACATGAAGGCTTTGGTCAAGCAGATCGTCCTTTCGAGAACCTATCGCCAATCGTCCGTCTCCAAGCCCGACCAATTCATAAAGGATCCTGAAAACCGTAATCTGGCCCGAGGTTCCCGCTACCGAATGGACGCCGAAATGATTCGCGACCAGATACTCGCGACGAGCGGTCTGCTGGTGAACACCATGTATGGCAAGAGCGTCAAGCCACCGCAACCGGATGGGTTGTGGAAATCGGTCACCATGATAGGGGAGCGGTTCAGGGCCGATACTGGAGATGCCATCCATCGGCGCAGCTTGTACACCTACTGGAAACGCGGCATGCCGCCGCCCCAGATGACCATCCTCAACGCTCCGATCCGTGATTCTTGCGTTTCCCGACGGGAACGTACAAACACCCCAACTCAAGCCTTGTTGCTCCTTAATGAAGGAGAATACCTGAAAGCGGCTCGTTCGCTTGCCCAAAAGGCCTTGCAGGTGGAGGCAAAGGATGGATCGAAGCGAATAGCCTTGGTCTACGAGACCGTGACCTCGAAGTTGCCCGACGAAAAAGAGCGTCAGGTCTTGTCCGATCTGGTCGATAACCTGCAAAAGAACTATCTTGAACAACCGGCCTTGGCGGATGCGATTTGCCAAGGCGTAAACGTGGGCGACGCGGAGAAGAAAGCCCAACTCGCCTCTTGGACCGTTCTGGTCAATGCCCTCTACAATCTGGATATAACCAAGACTCGTGAATAGTATGAAGGACGCTTTGACGCACATTGACTTTCTTCAGTCCCGACGCTCCTTCTTGTTGAATACGGGAATGGGTCTGGGGACTGCCGCCTTGGCTTCCCTGTTTTCCAATCAAGTATTCGCCAAGAGAGGCGCAACCACCAAACCCAAGGCGAAGCGCATTATCTTCCTGTTCATGGCCGGAGCTCCCAGTCAAGTGGATCTCTTTGATTACAAGCCCGACCTGCACAAGCTCTTCAAAACCGAGCTACCCAAGTCGATCAGCAAAGGACAGCGTGTCACTGCCATGACGCGAGGCAAAAAACAGCTTGTTGCGCCATCGGCCTTCAAGTTCGCCCAGCAGGGAAATAGCGGGGTGTGGATGAGCGAACTGCTTCCTCACCTTTCCGGGATGGCCGACGATCTTTGCTTGGTCCATTCCTTCAACACCAACGCCATCAATCACGATCCTGGCAAAACCTCCTTTTGCACGGGCTCGGAAACACCAGGCAAGCCCAGCATGGGGTCCTGGCTGAGCTATGGCTTGGGATCCTTGAACAAGGATTTACCGGATTTCGTGGTCTTGCCCTCGGCCTTCTGGAGTGGACGGGTAAACGTGCAAGCCCTATACGCTCGGCTTTGGGGCAGTGGATTCCTTCCCTCCAAATTTCAGGGAACTTCTTTTCAAACCGTGGGCGATCCGGTGTTGTTTCTATCGAACCCCAAGGGGATCGATGGCAAGGTCCGCCGCAGTATGCTCGATTCCCTTGCCGCACTGAACCGCAAGCACTTGGCGGAAATCGGGGATCCCGAGATCCAGACCACCATCGCCCAGCAGGAGATGGCTTTCCGGATGCAATCTTCCGTCCCCGAGTTGACCGATATATCCAAGGAACCCAAGGCGGTTCTGGACATGTATGGCCCCGAGGTGAACAAGTTGGGTTCTTACGCTAGGAATTGCCTGCTCGCCCGCCGGATGGCGGAACGAGACGTTCGGTTCGTGCAACTCTTCCATCGCGGCTGGGATCATCATTCCAGCCTGCCCAACAACATGCGAGGGCAGTGCCGGGACGTGGACCAACCCACGGCTGCTTTACTCAAGGATCTCAAGGCGCGCGGTCTGCTTGAGGATACCTTGGTAGTTTTCGTCGGGGAATTCGGACGCACCGTTTATGGTCAGGGGAACATAACCCGTGAAAATTATGGTCGTGATCATCACCCCCGATGTTTCTCGGGATGGCTCGCCGGCGGCGGGATCAAGGGTGGTATGCATTACGGCAAAACCGATGACTTCAGCTACAACGTGGTGGAGAACCCCGTCCACGTGCGCGACTTGCATGCCACCATGCTGCACCTCCTCGGAGTGGACCACGAAAAATTGATCTTTCCCTTCCAGGGCCTCGACCAGAAGTTGACCGGCGTGGAGAAGTCACGAGTGGTCAAAGAAATTATCGGCTAAGCTTTTGCTCGGCGAAATTACTTCTTGGACTTAGCGGCCAAAGCGTCCCACTCGCCCTTGGTGGCTTTGGACTCTTGGTACTCCATCATGATTTTCCATCCGTCCTTTCCCTTCAGTAGCAATGCCTGGAAATGGACGTGCTCCTGTTTCCACCGCCCTTCGGGATCAGTGAAGGAATAGAGGAAGATCCCTGTCTCGTGGGCGGTGGTCTCATCACTGAATCGTTGCGAGAATCTAAACTCTACCTTGGCCTTGATTTCACCTGCTTTAGTGGCCGCAAAATCCTTTTTCCAGCGGGCCAAGGCCTTGGAAAGGGGATAACTCGTTCTTTTGCTGCCGGAAACAAGAACCCCTTGTTCGTGACAGGTGGCTTTATAGCCTTCGAAATCCCCTTCCTTTACCGCCCTCGAAACTTCGGCCCAATAGGCATCCAACTCCGCAAGCCTCTCCTTTTCACTTTCCGCGGCGTTTGCCGTTTGCTGGAAGCTCAGCAATAAACAAAGCAAGCTGAGGCATACAGGAATGTTTTTCACGGTGCAGATGATTTCCGGATGTTTCTCAAGGTCAAATTTCCCTGATGCGAAGGTTGCGGAAGCGGTAGACGCCCTCTTTTGAATGGTGCTGCAACCCGATTGTTCCGCTCTTGTGCGTATCATCCTTTATATTGCTTGAAAGCTGCCCGTTAATCCAAGTCTTGATGTGATCGCCTTTGCAGCGGATCCGGATCTGGTTCCATTTGCCCGGTTGGAGAAAAGTACCCGTGCGTTTCACGAAGGCATCGATTTCATCCTCCTCTTCCGGAGGATTCATCCAGCCAACACCGATGTCGAAAATCCCGCCGCTTCGAATATCCGAGATCTCGCTCTGGTATCCGTGGGGCAAGTTTTTCCCTTTTGGCAACACGCAACGGAACCCCACCCCGGAATCGAAACCCTCCTTGGGCATCTTGGCTTCCAACTCGAGGATGAAGTCGGTGAAGTCACGGGTATGCAGGTAAAACACTTGGGGATCGGGGGACAGATGGATCTCTCCATCGACCACCTTGATGCCTTTGGGTTGGGCGATTTGCGAAACAGGCTCACCGGGCTTGGAAACAAAGGGTTTGCGCCAACCTTTGAGGGACTTGCCATCGAAAAGGGAGATCCATCCCTTGTTGCCTAGGCCCACTTCGAAAGTACCGAACTCCGGCCATGGGGGAAAGAGGGTCTCCCCCTTACGCAGTTTCGGGGCGGGAGGTACCTTGTATTGCTTTCGCAATTTGGCCAGTTGGCCCTTCATCATATTGAGGGCATCGGCGTATGTTGGCTCGGCGTGGACCGACTTCATTTCCTTGGGGTCTTTCTTCAGGTCGAAGAGTTCCCACTCGTCGAGGTCGTAGAAGTGCATCAACTTGTAGCGACTGTTTCGTACTCCGTCATGGCGTCGCACCGCATGGTATTCGGGGAAACAATAGTAGTGGTAGTAAACAGACTCTCTCCAGTCCTTGGGTTGCTTGCCTTCTAACAAGGGCTTTAGACTCTTGCCCTGCATGTCGGACGGTTGTTCCAGCCCGGCCAAATCGAGAAAGGTCTGGGCAAAGTCCAAGTTGGAAACCATCTGCTTGTTCACGGTGCCCGCCTTTGCTACGCCAGGCCAGCGGACCAGCAAAGGCGTTTTCAGGGATTCCTCGTACATGAAGCGCTTGTCGAACCAGCCATGTTCCCCGAGGAAGAATCCTTGGTCCGAGGCGTAGATCACCACCGTGTTTTCGGCTAACCCGGACTTATCCAAGTAATCGAGCATGGTCCCGACCGATTCGTCGAGCGACTTGATGCAGGCCAAATAGTCGGCCATGTAACGCTGGTATTTCCAGCGCACGAGGTCGTCTCCTTGAGGGCGCTTCTTCAGGACGTTCGCCCGGATACCGTCGTAGATCTTGTTCCATTCCTTTTTCTGAGCCTCGTTCATACGATCCTGGCGGAAGGGGACCATCTTGTTGTCGAGGGCTAGGTCCATGGTCACTCGCAAAGTCATGTCTTGCGTGTTCGCCGGGGTACCGCGCCCCTTGTAGTCATCGAAAAGACTTTTCGGCTCGGGATAGTTCTTGTTGGTGTATTCCTCAAGAAGGTGCACTGGCGGCAGCCAAAACCTGTGGGGGGCCTTGTGTTGAACCATGAGCATGAAGGGCTTGTCCTTGTCCCTGTCTTTATTGAGCCATTCAATGGATTTGTTAACCACTTCCTCGGTAACGTATACTCCGGGCGTGCCTGCAACCAATCCCTTGGGGGTCCTGAAGTCAGGCGCGTAGTAGGTGCCTTGTCCCGGAAGTACGTTCCAGAAGTCATACCCTTGCGGGTCCGTACCTAGGTGCCATTTGCCAATCACCGCGGTTTGGTATCCACCTTTTTGAAGTAGCTTGGGAAAGGTCTGTTGGTTGCCGTCGAAACGGTGTTCGTTTTCCATGAATCCGTTGAGGTGAGAATGCTTCCCCGTTTGGATGACGGCACGACTGGGTCCGCAGAGGGCATTGGTGACGAAGCAATTGTCAAAGCGTATGCCTTCCTTGGCTATCCTGTCCAAGTTGGGGGTGGGGGCAACCTTGCTTAGCCGTCCACCATAGGCTGACACGGCCTCATAGGAGTGGTCGTCTGAAAATATGAAAACGATATTGGGCCTGTCCTTTTGTCCGTTGATGGGCTTTTTTGCAGGAGCCTTGGAAACTCCGGGTGTGGCTTGCGTTTCCTTTTCGGTAGATTTAGCAGGCGGCTTGGTTGCCTGACAGGCGTTCAAAAAGATCAGTAGCAGTGATAGAAGAGCGGGTTTCATCATTATATCAGTGGGCTAGGTTTAAAACAGGTGGGGTATAAGGGGAGAAAGAGGAAATCAGGCGCGCAGAAGCCCGAGTTCGCCCGTACTGTCTGCGAATCGGTCCATTTCCATGCCGAGCGCCCTCGCTTGAGTAAGCCACAAGTTGGCTAAAGGCACGCCACCTTCGGGAGCCACGTACTTTCCATCCACCTTGGGGGTCAAGCCGGATTGCTCGGAAAGATTGAAATGCCGGCCCGTCTTGAATTTCCCGCCTCCGGAACCTGCCGTCACGATGGGCAAGGCGCTGTATTGGTGAGTTGCGCCGTCACCCAGACCCGAGCCATAGGTAAAGAGAGTGTTGTCAAGAAGGGTCTTTCCATTGGCCTCCTTGATCCCATCCATCTTCTCGAGCAAGTAGGCGAATTGCTCCATATGGAAATGATCCACCTTGATCAGGTCCTCGATGAATTTTTTCTGGTTATGGGACATTTGGTGATGACTGCGCGGCTTGTCGAACAAGGTTTCGAATAAATAGGGCGTATCCCAACGCTCGGGTCCCACCATGAAGGTGGCAACGTTGGTCAGCCCGCTCTGCAAGGCAACCACCATGAGATCGCCCATCAAACGGATGTACTCCCCGCGGGAAAGCTTCCCGTCCATGGGCACGTCGAGATCGACCTTGCTCAGTTCGTCCTTCAGGCCCTCCAGTCTCGTAATTTGGCGCTCGATGGTTCGGATCGAATCGAAGTACTCGGAGAATTTATCCTGATCCTCTCGGCCCAAGTCGCGCTTGAGCGAGCGGGCATCCTCCAAGACCAGATCCGTAATGTTGCGGTATGCGCTCCGCTCGTCCGACTTGAAAAGCCTGCGGTAAGCGAGCAAAGGATCGCGCATGGACGGCGCGACGTATTCTGTCCCGTACCAGGAAATGTTGTCGAACTGGATCGATTCCTTGTTGTCCTTGTGACTGTTGCAACTGAACTCCAAGGTTTTGAAAGGCGTTCGGCCTCCGATCTTTTCCGCAACTATATGATCCAGAGTTCTCGCCTGTGGATAGGGAGAATTTTTCACGCTGAACGGGCTGGCGCTCGAGAGAAAACACGATGCGCATTGGGCATGCACGTCGGTCCCTGGTTGAAAGGTCCGGTCCAAGCCCGTAATGAGGGATACCTTTTCCTTGAGCCGCTCGAGCGGCTTCATGGTGTCGGTCAGCTCGAGTGGATGCTCTCCCTTGGCCAAGTTGGTCTTGGTTTCGTCGGCCTTGAAGTTGTCCTGGTTGAAAAGGGGAGTGATCCCATTCTCCTCACCCGGAAAGAAAGTGCGTCTGACCACCCCGATGGGTACGTAATAAAAGGCTAACCGCTGGGCGACGGCCTGAGACGGAACGGCAGCCAAGCTTTCCATCCACGGAAGGGCAAGGATCGAGCCTCCTATTCCACTAAGAAAGTTTCTTCTCGAAAATGACTTCATCGACAATGTCGATACTAAGGTTTCGAAGGCTTCGGTTGCAAGGTAAGTTTGGAAGACTTGCCGAGAAAGGGTTCGGATTGCACGACTGCCTTGATCAAGGCCTTCATCCGGTATTCCTGAGCCGAAACCTTTTTTGCGATTTCATCCAAGGCGGGCGAATCCGCAGGGACAAGCTCCCGGCCCAACGCAAAAGTCAGCATGTGCCCGCCCAGAGCCCGGACGAAGCGTTCCTTTTCCTTCAGGATAGCATCCTTGAATTCGATCACGTCCCCGAATTCGTGACGTCTAAAGAGCACCCCTGCAGAGTCTACCCTAAGCCCACTTTTATAATCAGTCCGCCACCGGCCGACCGGATCGAAATTCTCCAGGGCGAACCCAAGCGGATCGAGTTTCTCGTGACAACCTGCGCAATCGGCCCGTTCCCGGTGAGCGGAAAATCGCTGGCGCAAGGTCAGCCCTACGTCTTCCTTTTCGACTGCGGGTAGGGGAGGCACGTCAGCAGGTGGGGGCGGCGGGGGAGAATTGAAGATTACACCGGCTAGCCAGGCTCCACGCGTGATGGGCTTGGTTTCGTGCGGACCGGAGGTCATCGTCATAACGGCGCTGTTGGTGATCATGCCCCCCTGGCGCCGGTCGGACAAGGCTTGTCGGGAAAATTGCATGGAGACTGGCCCCCCGATTTTGCCTCCCGGTTCCTCGCCCAGCCATTTTCTCAAACGGGCCGAGCGGTAGGTGTAGTTGGCATCGATGAAATCGAGAACCGGACGATCCTCCAAAAGAACGGTTTCGAAAAGTAGGAGTGGCTCCATCATCATATCCATGGTGGTACGGTAACTGGGCGGAGCGTAATAGAAATCAGGGTAGGTCTTTTCATCGGGAACCGAGGAAATGATCCTGTCCAATTGGAGCCATTGAGTCGGGAAACTATCACAGAATCTCTTCAGCTTGGGATCGGAAAGCATCCTGTCCAGTTGCCCGTCCAACACCCTGGGATCGGAAAGCCGGCCGGTCCGGGCAAGCTCGAGCAGTTCTTCGTCGGGCAAGCTTCCCCACAGAAAAAAGGACAAGCGCGAGGCAAGAAGAGCCTCGCCTGCCAACGCCTCTTCTTGCTCTCCAAGGGCATCATAGAGATAAATAAAGCGGGGGGAAGCCAGAACCGCGGAAACCACGTCTTTCATGGTCTCCTCGAAAGTGGCTCCCTTCTTGAGCGAAGAGATGGCATGGGATCGGTAGCGCTTCAGGGTTTCCTTCTTCACGGGCCGCCTAAAAGCCCGGGTGAGAAAAGGCTTCAGGCGGGCGGCAAGTACTTTCTCGAGGTCTTCCTCTTCGGGGGGAGCTTGAAAAAAGCCTTTCCAGATACCTACCGTTTTCGGACCGAAGGTGGAACTGGTCACGATAGTCCGGCTTAGTTTGAAAAAAGCTTCCATCAGCAGGGGAGAAAGAGACAGGTGGTCGGCCTGATTGTCGTACCCATGCTCGGCCCGCAAGTCCTGAGGAAAAGGCCCGACTCCGGAAAGCCTTGGCTCGATCAGGCCGGACTTGCCCAGCGATCGGCTGCTCACGGTCAGGGAGTCCGGCATCCCGCCCTTGATCGCCCGATTAAAGTAACCCGAACGGTCCCTCATCATTTTCTCGGGTAATGGGTAGACCGATACTTTTAGGTCAAGAAGATCCTGTACTGCATTTGCGTATTGAAAGCGGTTCATTCTCCGAATCGCTGTCCTTGCCTCTACAGTGTTTTGTTCCAACGCCTTTTTAAGATCCTCATCCAGACGACTTATCAGGAGATCTCTCTTCTTAACCGATAAAGGTGGTTCCTTTTCCGGAGGCATGTCCCCATCCTCGATGGCGATCATTATCCTTTCAATCCGTTCGGCATCGCCTAGGAGTTGGTCCCTACTCTTGATCTCCAGGAGATTCAGTTTCCCTTTCACCTTTCCATTCTCACCATGGCACTTTACGCAGCTTTGCTGAAAGATTGGTTTGATTATTTCCTCGAAAGAGTCCTTTGCTGCAATCGCGGCAGGTAGACAACAAGCAAGAATCAGCAAAACTGTGAGGACTTTCTTCATGTCTTGTGAAGCTCTTTAAAGCTGTTCGGTATCTAGAAAAAGTGAAAGGTTTTTGATTTGGCTTCGGTAACGAAATTTAGACCTTGATTATTGTTGGCGATTATTTGTTTGGCAACGTTTGTGGTTTTGGATCGTAAACTTTTCCTATGGCTCTCTGACCTTTTCCGGCTTTGCCAAGGTCTCCGAGGTCGGCTCGCGCCGGTTCCGCCAAGGCCATGAGTCTTTTCACCACCTCGGGGTATTGCTCACTGACGTCTTCTTGCGAACCGATGTCCTTTACCACGTTGAATAGGATAGGCTTTGCTTCCTTTCCCTTGACGACGTGGGGATGGCGAGGCCCCTTTCCCGTAGGTAGAAAAAGTTTCCAGGGTCCGCTGCGTATGGCCTGCAGGTGATCACGTTGGTAGTAGTAGAATACTTCGTATGGCGTTTGAGCATTGGGTTCGTCCAAGATAAGCGGCCGAACGTCGTGTCCGTCTATCTTCCTATCCTGAGGAACTTGCCCGCCAGCCAAGCCGGCGAAAGTGGGCAACATGTCCATTGTGGTGCTTAGCTCGGAGCAAGTCGTACCTGCTGGAATGTTGCCTGGCCACCACATGATCGTGGGAACGCGAAAAGCTCCTTCCGCAGTCGTGTAGCCTCGGCCAAACAAAGGCTTGTTGGTGCCTCGGGAGGGGCTGGACATATCCCTTGCCATGGGAGTTCCGTTGTCCGACGTCCAGACGACTAGGGTGTTTTTGTCGATTCCAAGCTCTACTAGCTTGTCGAGGATTTGGCCGGTGGACCAATCCAGTTCCTCGATCGAGTCACCCCATGGACCATTTTTGCTTTTGTCTCGAAATGCAGGACTGGTGAACGGCTTGCTGGTGCTACCTGGCATCGCTTGCGGGAAGTAGAGAAAGAAAGGTTTCTCCTGATGTTGTTTGATCCATTGCATCGCAACCTCGGTGTAACGTTTAGTCAAACCGTTGCGATCGACAGGAGCCTCGATGACTTTCTCATCTTCCATCAGGGGTAGGGGAGGCCACTTGTTTCCATCCATCCGTGAACCAATGCGTTCCCCCGTGGCTTTCGTCATGTCGTCGCTGTAGGGAATGCCGAAGTACGAATCAAACCCCTGACGCGTGGGCAGGAACTCAGGTTGATCACCCAGATGCCACTTTCCGATGATGGTGGTGGCGTACCCTTGCTCTTTCAGGACCTCGGCTAGTGTGATTTCATTTGGGTGCAAACCGAACGGCGAAACCGGTCTCAGCACCCATCCGTCGCGGGAATTCAGGTGCATTTGTACTCTTTGAGCGTAGCATCCTGTCATTATGCTGGCCCGTGAAGGCGTGCACACGCCCGCTGTGACGTAGAAGTGGGTGAACTTGCGACCCTCTTTTGCCATTCGATTCAAGTTTGGCGTGCGATGAATCTTGGATCCAAACGGCTCGATGTCGCCGTACCCGAGGTTATCGCAGAGGATCACGATGA
>CEUN01170759.1_pt1 | contig 11069 bp, 5 predicted proteins | sample 361501 | NCBI WGS metagenome assembly CEUN01 (sample SAMEA2622801, study PRJEB7988) | marine metagenome | biome: marine biome (ENVO:00000447); feature: marine epipelagic mixed layer (ENVO:xxxxxxxxx); material: "saline water (ENVO:00002010), including plankton (ENVO:xxxxxxxx)" | depth 120 m | reverse complement strand
ACATCTTACGCGCTTCGCGCCAGGTGCCATCGAGAAAAATCAGAAGCGGCGTTCGACCATCAATGTATTCTGCCAAAGACCGGTCATCACGCAGCTGGCGCTCTACTTCAACGTACTCATACGGAAAAACAATCAAGGGAGCGTATGCCGGGTCAGAGAGCAGCGCGAGCATGTCTTTGTCTGGCTCCGTTCTCGTCCATTGAAAGGCATGGTTGTCTTCGAGCACATCCGCAATCAACCGCCCGGTATTGCTCGGTTTGAAGACCTCGCCTTGGTAGTAAATGAGGCAAACGGTAACACCGGTAACCGACTCCGGTCGCTGTCCACAGACACACAGGCGCACTGACAACAGGCAGTCGTCACACCGGGAAAGTTTACTGCCACGGGCCAGGAATTCGCGCCGTGACAGCGCCTTCTGTCGGACTCTCAAACGAGTAACGCTGGTTTCTTTCATTTATCTCGCCATTTCCCCTGCCATACAAACATACACCTAGCACCTAGAAGAAAGCGCGATATCCGGGGCGGGATTCTGTGGGAATCAATACCACAATGCCAGCCAGTGAAAAGAAATTGGAACAAAATTCTTATCTGCCACTCACACTATGTACAATATTTGTCTAGCTTTTTTGCTAAGGAGTCTCTCATGGCCGCATTAGATCAACTTCAGAATGATCCAAAAGCCGCACTTTGGAACGCACTGTCCGAAGAAACCGCAGTCATGCTGGGAATCGATGGCGTTACTGACTTTATGAAGCCTATGGCCGCCAAACCAGACCTCAATAGCGAAATCATCTGGTTCTTTACCGATAAACGAAGCGATACGTTTGGCCGCCTGTCAGGCGAGCCCGCTGCACGTATCTGCATCAGCGATTCAACCGAACACTTCTGGGCCGACATCAAAGGTCGTATTAAGGTCGTCAAAGACTCAGAAGTCGTTGCTAATAAATGGTCTGTCGATATTGAAGCCTGGTACGACAAGGGCAAGCGTGACGACAACCTGCAATTAATGGCGTTCTCACCAGAAAAGGCTGAACTGTCCGCCTCTACGGCTAATCCGATCAGCTTCAGCTGGCAAACTGCGAAAGCCATTCTGGGTGATCAGGATCGCCCGGACATCAGTGAACAGAAACAAATTACCTTCTCATAATGATGAAAAAGGCAGGGCGCGGACGCCCTGCCTGACCGAATAACAGCACCCTATCCTCACACAGGAAATTTCCATGTCATCCCCCGATACGTACCAGGAATATCTCGAAAACCACCATCCTCACGCCGAGGAATTTCATCAGGCGGTGAAAGAAGTCTGTGACGACATTGCCGAGGAGTATGAAAGCAGTGATGACTATGCCGAATGGAATATCATCGAGCGGCTGATCGAGCCGGACCGTATCATCAAATTCCGCGTCAGCTGGGAAGATGATAAAGGGAAAGTGCATGTTAACCGTGCATGGCGCGTGCAGTTTCATAATCTGCTTGGCGCCTACAAAGGCGGCTTACGCTTTCATCCGACGGTGAATGAAAGTGTTCTGAAGTTTCTGGGTTTTGAGCAGTGTTTTAAAAATGCACTCACCGGCTTACCGATGGGCGGTGCCAAAGGTGGGTCGGACTTTAATCCTAAAGGAAAAAGCCAGCGAGAAATTATGCGCTTCTGCCAATCCTTTATGCGAGAGCTGTATCGACACATAGGCCCGGATACCGATGTGCCTGCGGGTGACATTAACGTCAGCAGTAATGAAATCGGCTTTATGTTTGGTGAATACCTTCGTATCAATAACCGCTGGGAAGGTGTACTCACAGGCAAAACCCCAGGCTTCGGTGGCAGCTGTGGGCGCGAAGAAGCAACGGGCTACGGTGTTATTTATTTCCTGCGCGAAATGCTGCAAGCCCATGATGACTCTCTTGATGACAAACGTATCTTAATTTCAGGCTCAGGCAATGTCGCGCTTCATGCTGCCGAGAAAGCCATCGGCGAAGGCGCTGTTGTTCTTACTGTCTCGGATTCTGGTGGCACTCTCTATTTCAAAGACGGGATGACAGAAAAAGAGCTGAACTCGATAAAGTCGCTGAAACTCGACGATAAAGGCCGGCTTGAAGAAGCCTCCGTTGGTGATTACCGGGAGGATAAGAAACCCTGGGACATAGAAAATGCTGACATCGCGCTGCCTTGCGCTACACAGAATGAACTGGATGATAAAGACGCAGAAACCTTACTCGGTAATGAGGTGCGTATTCTGTGCGAAGGCGCGAACATGCCGCTAACCGACGGAGCACGTAAACAATTCCTCAATGCCAACGCGTTATACGGCCCTGCGAAAGCAGCTAACGCTGGCGGCGTTGCTGTATCGGGCCTTGAGCGGTCTCAGAATGCTGAGCTAACGACCTGGCCAATTTCCCGCGTTGATGAAGAACTGAACCGCATCATGAAAGAAATCCATGAGCGGTGCATTCAGCATGTAAAGAAAAAGGATGGCGTTTATCCATACAGCCGCGGGGCGAACATCTATGGTTTCAAGAAACTCGCGGGGGCAATGGTTGCGCATGGTATTGGTTGATCGAAAGATGCTCACTTCGCAGCGGGAGCTTTCAACACAATAGCAGCAGGGAAAGTCAGGAGCTTAACTCCTGACTTTTACGTACTAAATTCAGAGAAATCTTCTCTTATTTTTCTACCGCCAGTTTATTAACAATGCGTTCGTTTGCCGCTGTCAGTACTTTCAAGGCACCTTCCTGATAATACTCAGGTACAGCATTTACGGTAATTTCGGTGGTGGAAGATGAGCGGCCGCTGACCATCCCAAGCAACGAACTAAACGCATTTGCGGCCTTAGTCGCACCAGATGTCGTATCTTCATTTTCACCGTACGCACCTGCAACGATGATCGGATCTTTTAAACGAATATAACCGTTGTCAGCGAAGCTTCCTGCACCTTCATTAGCGAAATACAGTCCCGAGCCAGAGGTAACCTGGATGCCCTGTCCTAGTGCTACCGACGCACTTAAGGTACGACGATCCTGTCCCAAAGCACCTTTCCCGTATTCCACTTTGTAGTCGGCATCATCATCAAAATAGGCAAAATGCACCGTATAGTTTGCCGCCAGAACTGGCACACCGATTTCATCAGCTACCTCGCCAATGGCAAATGTGTTCGCTATTTTCTGTGCATAAATCAGGTCCATGCCTGTCGGTGAATAGGTCGGCCAATCTTTGTTCAAACCACCTCGAAACGCCGACATACCCGTCGGTAGATACGGCGACTCCAGCTTGTCGATTTTATTCCAGCGCTTGTTCTTACTCAGGTCAGCGTAATTACGTACGGTGTAGCCCTGCGCCTGCAACTTACTCACCAGATCGGCATAGACCTGATCGGTAATAGCCTGCATGGTCGTTTCAGGCACCCCCGAGAGCTTTGCGCGCAGATGGGCTTTGGCGTAATCCGACCCCCCGTGGCGGATCATCGGGCTCGTTGCTTTCGATGAGCTCGAATCTTCAGTGACGAAGGTCACACCAAGGCTACCGATGTAGACTTCTTTTTTTCCGTCCATGGCATCCAGCTTGTGGGTTTCAAGACGGGACTTCGCCGTACCGCCCCCCACACTGGCGCAACCGCCAAGAACCAGTGCCATTGCTATCACGGGTAAGAATAATTTTTTCATTGTGCTCTCCCTAGGTTGGAGGGTCCATTTTAGAGAGAAGCACTCTTCTCATGACCCCCTCTTTTAGGGGGGGGCGAATTGGATAAATTCGGGTAACAGAAAAAAGAAAATAATCAGACCTTATCTGACGGCAGCACCAACCCCATCTTTACTGCTTTTATTGTCGCTTCCGCGCGGTTATTCACATGAAGCTTCTGATACAGAGCTTTTAAATAGCCGGATGCTGTATTCGTCGAGATACCCAATGACTCGGCAGCCATCCTGACGCTGTAGCCATTCGCAATCAAAACCAGTACGTCTTCTTCGCGCCCCGTCAATGGGACGTCCATTTGCGCTGGCCTGAATTGCTGCAACATCATCTGCGCAACGGAAGGCGATAAAGGGGGCCGTCCGTGAATTATACCTTCGAGTGCTCGCAGAAATTCCTGTTCGTCCTCATCCTTCAATAAGTAACCATCCGCACCGGCACGCAGTGCAGGGAACAGATGCTGCGCATCGTCGAAAATTGTCGTAACCACACAGTACGCGTCCGGGCGTGCTGCTTTCAGATGCTGAATAAGTTCTGTGCCGTCACCATCGGGCAACCCAAGATCAATGAGAGCCAGATCAGGCAACGTATCTGGTCCAGTACTCGTGAGTCGATGACAGGCAGTCGCGTAGTCATGTGCCTGTTCTATATCTGCGTCGGGGAACACACGACAAACCAATGACATAAGCCAGGCCGAAACCTCAGGCAAGTCTTCAACGATCAGTATGGTTTTCATCCAGGCACCTTAAAAACGTCCGCTATGTCCTATTGCCCAGCAACGTCAGGGCGATCAGAATAAGGAATCATCACATATTCATAACACGGGGATAACCCCTCAATCTGGGGGAAGAAGCAGGTATGCAGTCGCTGAATACACGGATTTTTATTGGAATTGCTGTCCCCGTCCTGCTCGCTCTGCTGGTCATTGGTGTGGCTTTGTCCATACCGCGGACAGGGCTTGAGTTTGTTGCATCCGACAACCACCTCGTGGCTTTGATACCGAACGGCAACATCACCGACCACGGATCTGACACCAGTGAATACAGCGCCGAGGAGGTGCTGGCGTTTAGTACCGGTGCGGCGGATCAGGCCGATTACCCTGGCGATGTTCGTCTTATCATAGAAGAACCCGACGTCCTAGAGACGCACACAGAGATGCGCACACTGATGCACGACATAGGCGTATTGACGACCGCCCTCAAGCAGAGTCGCCTGACGCTGCACACGGAGTTGGGCAGCTATCCGTTACAGGCCAGAGACGCCACCATCACCGCGCTCCCTTTTTCGTTCTGGGTGCAGATGTGTGCTGGGCTTGCCGCTCTGATTATCTGTATTCTGGTGTGGTTGCCCGGTGACGTCAGCCCCGGAAAATACGGTTTTATTATTTCTGGGTTTGGCTATTTTTTTGCTCTGATCAGTGCCGGGCTGTATTCATCCCGTGAGTTGTTTATTGATGAATCTCTGTTTCGCGCGTTATCACTCCTGAACACGTTCAGTAGTTACCTTTTTATGTCTGGCCTCGCCTTGCTGTTCTGGAATTATCCGCGGGTTCTGTTATCGCCTGGACTGAATACGCTGTTGGCCTTATTTCCGCTTCTGCTGATCTCTCTGGCGGCGATTCCGGTTCATGATCATCTTGCAATCACCATTTATCTACCCTTTTCTTTATTGCTGCTGATACCGCTCGTGGGAATGGTCAGTCAATGGCGCAGCAACGCAGACAACCCGAAAAATCGCGCCGTATTACGCTGGATTCTGTTTATGTTGGTGGCGATTACCGTTCCGGCAATACTGAAGCTATACGCACCCATCCCACAGAGCCTCCTGCTGGTCAGCGTGGTGTTCATTTATGCCGGAATTATGATCGGCATCACCCGCCATCGGATGTTTGATATTGAGCGCTGGTCTTATCGACTCTGGGGTTGGTTCCTCGGTGGTCTGACGATCCTTATGGTGGATCTGCTGCTGGCCTCCGTGGTCGGGCTTTCACAAGAGGCTAGTCTGGTGGTGGCGATGGGCATCGTTGGCTGGTTGTATTTTCCGGTTCGCCAATGGGCCTGGAAGCGATTCTTTGAACGCAAAGGCAACTACCTGGAAGAGTGGCTGACACTGTCAGTACCGGAACTGCTCCGTCAACGCATGGACAGTAACCAGACTCAGCAATCAGAGTTACGGTTAAAAAATGCTTTGTCGGCTGTTTTCCGTCCGCTCAAGCTCGAGCTGAGTCGTGATAATACCAGAAACGGCGTGTTCAATCGCGGTACGGAAATGGTGGTATCGGGCCCCGACGGGCAATGCATCCGTTTACTTCACCCGGCGGAAGGTCGCCATCAATTTAAAGCCGCCGATCTCAATATCGCCCGCATGATCGTGGCACTGGACACACTCATTACCGACAGCCTGTCCGCCCGAGCAGACGGTGCCCGTGAGGAACGTCAGCGGATACGCCAGGACTTACACGATGATCTGGGTGCTAAGTTGTTGCGTTTGCTGCACCGCAGTCAGCCCGATAATAAGCCGCTGGTCCGCGAGGCGATCAATGACCTGCGTATTCTGCTGTACAACACCCGTGAGCAGGGAGAAGGGTTACAACAGACTCTGATGCGTTGGCACGACGAGGCAATAACGCGCTGCGAAGACCACGGCGTACACCTGAATTGGCAACAATCGCACTCTCATGCCCGCCTCAGTGCTGGCGCAATTATGCAAACCGGCCGGGCACTGCGTGAGGCCTTCAGCAATGCCATCCGAAATATGAGCCACCCTGACATTTCAGTCTGCGTCGGGCAACAGGAAGGCTATCTGATACTGACCGTCAGCAACCCATTCCAGCCGACTTCCAACGCCCCTGAAGGCGCAGGAGAGGGCGAGGGCATGCGCAATATCCACCAGCGCATGGAGCAGATTCGTGGGCGGGCCACCTTCCGTACGCACCACGATAAAAGTGACACCATCTGGACCGTTCAGTTGGACATACCGATCGACGTTATGCCTCCCGAAGCGTCGTAAACCGGACACAGCGAGTCCTGATAGAGCCCTGTCAGAACTGCCCCCCTAAAGTGTGCCCCCCTAAAGAAGGGTGCCCAAAAATGTCCACTGCGGATATTTTCCTGCCTCTGACTACCACCCTTTCGAGGCAGATTTTATGGACCGTCTTACTCTCTCTGGAGCCCTCCTCAGTGCGGTGTTAATCACCGGCTGCAGCGACTCGTCCAGTTCAGGGGCATCCGACCCTCAACCCACCCCCTCCACCCCAACACCAGAGGCTCCGGCGACGACACAGTCTCTGACCGGTACCGCCGCCATCGGCGCCGCCATTACCGATGGTACCGTCACCGCGATTTGCGCTGACGGCAGCACCTTTACTGAATCCGTCACCACCGACGCCAACGGCAACTGGTCGGGCGAAGTCGCCAATGGGGCGATGCCCTGCGCACTGCAAGTCACCGGTGGCAATCCGCCTGTGACCTTACACAGTTATGCGACGGCCGCAGGCACGGTGAATATCACACCGCTTACCGACCTGATTATGGCCAAAGCGACCGGCCAGAGCCCAGCCGACTGGTTTGCGAACTTCAACGGAACCGCGGTGGATACCTCAACAGCGTCCACTGATCTGCTGAATTCGTTTGCTGACAAAGGATTCACTATCCCAGCAACAGGCAACCCCCTGACCACGCCGTTTGCAGCCGACGGCTCGGGCTGGGATGGCCTGCTCGATGACATCGGTGACGCCATCGACAACGATCCTGACATTGCCGACTATGATGCGCTGGTTACGCTGGTCAAAGACGGCAATCTGACGAATCTCCCGGTACCACCGCCGCCTGAAATGTTCAGTATTTCCGGAACCATCTCTGGCGCCACAGGCACTGTGATCTGGGAAACTCTCGTCGCTGGCAGTATTGTTCAGGACGGCGGAAACACGAACGGCGCTGTGACCTTCTCACCTCTTGCTGGCATTGCTGAAGACAGCAACTGGAGTGTGGTCATTAATACAGCTCCGTCTGGCCAGACCTGTTCTGTGACCAATGGCAGCGGCGCTCTGACGGCCGACGTCACCAACGTCTCCATCACCTGTAGCGATGAAGTGGTTGCTCCCACCACGTACAGCATCAGCGGCACGGTCTCAGGTGCTTCTGGCAGCGTGATCTGGGAACTGCGCAAAGACGGCGTATTTTTCAATGATGGCGGTAGTGGCAATGGCGATGTGTCCTTTACCTCTGCAATGGACGCCGGCAGTGACTGGTCCGTGGTGATTGAATCCGCGCCTTCCGGTCAGACCTGTGCGATCAACAATGGCAACGGCTCCCTGACCGCCAATGTGACGACTGTCTCTATCACCTGTTCGGACATCGTTGTCGGCCCCACCACGTACAGCATCAGCGGCACGGTCTCAGGCGCTTCTGGCAGCGTGATCTGGGAACTGTACAAAGACGGTGTATTCTTCAACGATGGCGGTGCGACTAACGGTGCAGTGACCTTCACTGATGCCATGGCCAGTGGCAGCGCCTGGACACTCAGCATCAACTCGGCGCCATCGGGCCAGACCTGCACCATAAGCAACGGCAGTGGCACATTAACCGGCAATGTCAGCAACGTCGCCATCACCTGCGAAGACGAAGTAGTGACGCCACCACCGACTCCAGGCGAGGCACTCTACGATTTTTCTGGCCTGAATCTCGACCCTGAACTGCCCGCAGGCTTCACGCCCATTGCTCCACAGGCATCGCCGATTGATCCATCAAGCAATATTGCCAGCTTGTATGCTCAGCTGGCGGCACAACAACATGACGCGATATTTGCACCGATTCCTGACGAGCTCACTCGAACGATCGACAATATTACGACTGGCAATAGTTACCAAATTACAGAAACAACGGCGACCCATGACTGGTTGAGAGTCACCACTGTAAGCATGGGCGCCGATGCCGTCGCCGACACCAGCGATGACTTCATCATGAGCTATACCATTTCGCCTTTTGGATACCTGGGCGTGTCGTATGGCTTTGATCATCCCGGACAGGATGGCGTGTGGTATACCGAAGACGATATCGCAGCAAGCAGCAATGGTGGCGCGGTGGTCATTTCGCAGGAAAGCCCTCTTGAATTTGAAGGCGCCAGCGAAGGCGCGATTCTGAGCCTACCGTGTCTGGACCCAGGCCAGGATGGCGTTGCCTTTACCGAAGATGACTCTCCGGGATGTATTCTTGGTTACCAGGTAATCGTTATCGATGGGGAAGGCAATCGCGGCCAGGTCGTCAACTACAAAGGCAGCGGTGCGGATGAAATATGGTTCACCAGTGATGACGTAGTGGACAGCTATGTCACCGTCACCACTGACCTTAGCATTCCTCAGACCGTCACCGCCGTATACGACGATGAGGGCGAGGATGGCATCTGGTTTACCGATGACGACGTCGTCGACACTCACGTCCAGCAGTTACTGGGCGATAACTACCAGCCGCTGTATGCAGCAAACTATACCCTAGCCGGTAGTGATGCCACCTGGTTCACTGCCGACGACTACGCCAACGGTTACAGTTACTACGGCTATAACGAAGACGGCGATCTACTGATTATTGCCAATCACAGAGGCCCGGGCTTCGATGGCGAATGGTTCACTGCGGATGACTTTGCCAGCGGCACCCTGTCACTGACCAAGGAAACCGATACCGGCACCGTCAGGATTACCGCACCAGTGAACGGTATTGGCCCGGACGGAAAATGGCTGAGCGGCGACGACAATATCTACGGTTACAGCTACCGGATGTATGACGACGCCAACAACGAGCTTGAGCGTGCGGATTTCAGCAGCAAAGGCGCGGACGGCCTCTGGTTTACCTCGGACGACCTACCGACAGCCTCGTACAACTACTTGAAGTACGAACGCGATACCGAGGGGCGTGTGCTTAAGCAGTTTTACTATGACCCCGCGCGCGATCCGAACGCCCCGGCATTCAGCGACAGTCAGATCTATCGCTACAAAGTGTATTCTGCGGATTTCTCCAACAGTCTCGACGTCGGCACAACCGCGTTCGGTAACGATGATATTCCTCTGACGGAAGACGACACTCTGGCTTGGCCATACTCTATCGCCACAGACACAGGCTACGACCAGTACAATCAACCGGGGCCGGATGCTATATGGTTTACCGACGATGACGTACGCAGTGGTTACATCATCGAGACCTATGATGGTAGTCGCCTGATCGTAAGCGAGCGCTACGACATCAATAACACCCTGCTGTTCTATATTGAGTACACCGAACTGTCATCAACGTCTTACCGCATTGAGGAATTTGTGCTCAATGATTCCGGCGCGTTCGTCCTTGCTGGCTATCGCGAGATCGACGAAGACGCCTATGGCAATCCGCTGTACACCACCTGGTTCAGTGCCGCCGGAGACATCAGCAATGTGTCCTACACCGAGCGCAATTCGGACGGCCTGATCGTGCGTGAAAGCGGTGCCTACAGCGCAGGGCCAGACGGTATCTGGAAGACCGATGATGACTTCACTTACTATTCACTAAGTGAGTACAACGCAGAAGGTGAACTGGTCATGTCAGCCAGCGAGTATCAGGGCAGCGATGGCCTGTGGGACACCGCCGATGACCGCTACACCGTAAATGCCATTTATCTTCTGGATTATGGCACTGATACGCTGGCAATGAATGCAGGGTTTACTCCAAATGCATGTGCGGACCTCGTGGCTGGAAGCGGAGACATCTCCGTGATGGTGCGCGACGCCAACGGCGCAGCAATCGCAGGGGCTATCGTAATGCTGAACGACAACGATGCCACGGTCACAACGGATGCGTCTGGCATCGCTTCATTCACGGGGCTGTCGGGCACTCAGAATGTGCACGTATTCAATGACGGCTACGGCTACGAGAGCTTCTACTGCGTTGTTCCGGGGCAGGATATCACCCTGTACTCTGAGCTTGACCAGCTTGGCGTGGCAGCAGATCGCTCTTACGTACCTTTCTATAACAATACGGGCGAAAGCTATGTCCTGGCGCTGCTCGATGATAACCATCAGCCAGTGAACGAAGCTGATCGCTTTCTCCTGACATCCTACGCAGCCAACTATTACTACGAAGACCTCTACTTCGACGTTCCGGTTGGCACTGAAGTCACAGGAAATCTCTGGGCCTTCAAAGTCGAGAGTGGTGTCATTACCGGTGCAGAAGATCTGGGCAGCCAGACCTTCACGACCATTCCTGCTGGAGAAAATCCGATCGTCAGTGAACGTGAGCAGCTGTCCATTTCGTTTACTGCCACGGATCTGGTTCCGGTGGCTCTGCAAGGGGCTTTCGCAGTGCCAGTCGCAGGCACTTACTACTCCAGCATCACGCTTGGTGGCTTCCTCTCTCTTGGTTTCGAG
>CEUN01152697.1_pt1 | contig 11088 bp, 8 predicted proteins | sample 361501 | NCBI WGS metagenome assembly CEUN01 (sample SAMEA2622801, study PRJEB7988) | marine metagenome | biome: marine biome (ENVO:00000447); feature: marine epipelagic mixed layer (ENVO:xxxxxxxxx); material: "saline water (ENVO:00002010), including plankton (ENVO:xxxxxxxx)" | depth 120 m | reverse complement strand
GATTTCTTGGCGCGCTTGTTACAGAAGCGCGGACCGGGCCCGGCTTCGTATCAGCGCGTCAGGCCGGTACGCGCCGGCACTCGCTGCAATAATGCGGGATGCGCCCATAACTGCGCGGCGAGGGCGATTCCGTTTTCGTTTTTGCAATCTCTGTTTAATGATACACCCATGTCACTCCTGATAGGCGCTCGTGGAAAGGATTTCGTGGTTGTGATTGCCGATGGGTATTCGCTCCGCGTCACGGCCGAGGACACCTCCGTCGAACGAACGGACGCGCCGAAGATTTTCAAGCTGGGCGAACTCCCATGCGTGGTGGCGCATCACGGACAAAACGAGCTTGGCCAGGTCCGGGTGGAATCCGTTTTCAAGTCAGATGGCTTCCAACGGATGCACACCCGCAGCTGGAATCGAGGACTAAACGTCGCGATGGGCAGGACCATTGAGCGATTGGATTCGGTGGTTTCCCAGACCCTGAAGAGTTCGAAGCACCGCGGCATCTTTGGAATGTGGTTCGCCGGATTCTGGCCGTGTTCGGGTATGCCCGAGATCACCGAACTGGTCTGGTCACAACGCTCGGCCAATGCGGTTCGAATTGCGGCGCAGCCATTCGGCAACTTGGTCGTCGGTGGATCCGGATTGGAGTATCTCCGCGAGTTTTTCAAGAAACCGGTCGATGAGGAATACGACGCGCGCGAATTGTGGAACAAACCGGTTGAGTATTCGATGGAATTGGTGAAACGCCTCTATGCAGTGGCGATCAAGAAGCAGAAGGCGGAAGGAAAAATGAACTTTGGCGGAACAAGAACCATGGCGGTGATCACCCGCGATGGTGTGGATCTTGGGCCGTTGGATTAGGGGAACTCGATCGTAATCTCCCACCAATCAACCGTCCCAGCTGAAGCTTTCTGACTTCAGCATCTTCAACAGGCGGGCGTCCGCAGCTGGGAATTCGTAATCATCCAGGCCACTCCGCGTCACCCACGCGAGGTCATGGCAGTCGTGGGGTTCTGGTTCGTTGGCCAGCCAATCGCAGCGGATGAATTCCAAGTGCACGGACTTGTCCGGGTAATCGTGAGAGATGGATTCAACGACTTCGCCGGGCTCTACCTCAATGCCGAGTTCTTCACGCAGCTCACGGGCGAGGGCTTCATTGAATGATTCACCGGGTTCAAGTTTTCCGCCCGGAAATTCCCACAATCCACCCAGATGTGAATCGGGTTTGCGCTGCGTGATGAGAAGCCGGCCATCGCGGAAGACCAGGCCCGCGGCCACGTTGATGCGCCGGGGCAAATTGGCTTCCGGCTCAGACACAATCGTGGATCAACGGCCGATGCTTTTGTAGATGAAGCCCAGTTCCTCCATCTTCGCCGGCTCGAAAAGATTGCGCCCGTCGAAGAGAATGGGATGAGAGAGATCCTTGCGCGCCTTCTCCAGGTCGAGTTCGGTGAACTCCGGCCATTCAGTCGCAATCAGGATGGCATCGCAACCTTCTCCAATCGAATTCATATCGTCGACGTAGGTGATGCCCTCGCCTTCAGGAAGAATCTCCTTCGCCTTCTCCATCGCCTTCGGATCGTAGACACGCAGCTCCGCGCCTTCCTTGACCAGTCGCTGGCAAAGATCGATCGCGGGTGACATGCGAACGTCGTCCGTGTTCTGTTTGAAGGCCAGACCGAGCACGCCCAATTTCTTTTCCTTCAACACCCAAAGCGTTTCCTCGATCTTCTTGATGAAGCGTTCCATCTGGCCGGCGTTGATGTGTTGGACTTCCTTCAATAGATCAAACTTGTAGCCGAGTTGCTCGGCGATCGCGATGAACGCGCTGAGATCCTTGGGAAAACAACTCCCACCGAAGCCCAGGCCGGCATTCAGGAAACGGCGCCCGATTCGTTCGTCCAGCCCGATGCCGTTGGCAACTTCCTCAATGTTCGCTCCCGATGCTTCGCAGATGATCGACACCGCATTGATGTAAGAAATCTTGAGCGCGAGGAACGAGTTGGCCGCGTGCTTGATCAGCTCCGCAGAATTGATGTCGGTGAAGATGATCGGCGCTTTGAAAGGCTCGTAGACTTCACGCATTGCCGCAACGGGTCGTTGTGAAGTCGTTCCTACGACAACGCGGTCCGGTTCCATCAGATCGCCGACCGCAAAGCCTTCGCGGAGGAATTCCGGATTGGAGACCACATCGAAATCCACGTTGGCCTGGTTGTAGCGCTTGATCGTCTCGGCAACATTTTCGCCGGTGTTTACGGGCACGGTGCTCTTGTCGACGATGATCTTGTAACTGGTCATCGACGATGCAATTTCGCGCGCGACCTTCTCGATGAAACTCAGGTCAACCGATCCGTCATCCTGCGGGGGGGTGGGAACGGCAATGAAGATGATGTCGGATTCATCAACACCTTCCTTTGTGCTGGCGGTGAATCGAAGCCGGCCTTCAGCGGTATTTTTCTTCACCAAATCCTCAAGGCCGGGTTCGTAGATGGGAATGCCCCCGTCCTGAAGCATCTTCACCTTGTCTGCGTTGTTGTCCACGCAGGTGACCTGGTGCCCGACCTCCGCAAAGCAAGTGCCCGTCACTAATCCGACGTATCCGGTTCCAATAATCGCAATCTTCGAAGCCATTTCGACGGGCGGAGGGTGCCCGGCGGATGAAAAGCGTTCAAGCTCGCAATGGTGCGGGGCGCTCTCAGCACTGACGCATGCGGCACCAGCGCTTGGTGCCAACTAACGACTGATGGGCATCGAATCGAGCCCAAACAAAACACTGTAACATGTGTGACATAAAGATTTACCAATTCATAAAACCGCGAACATGTCCCATATGTTATATGCCTGGTGTCGTCAGGCTGAGGTCGGTCGGGCGTGTGCAGGTTCAACTCAATCTTCCGCTATGCAGTAGAGGAAGCTTTCCCCGCGGAGGATCAGCTCTTTGCCCACGGTCGCGGGCGACGCGCTGAATTTATCTTGCAGGCGATTGAGGCGGATGGGTTTGGGATCTTCGCCGTGGCTGAATACGAGAGTGACTCCACTGCGGTCGGGGATGTAAACGCGGTCACTGGCGGCAATCGGGGAGGCGAAGATTTCACGGAGGCCGGGGAGGCGGAAGGGGCCGACGCGGTCCTGGCCGGTCTTGGGATTGAGGCAGGAGAGGATGTTGTGGTTGTGCCGGAGGAAGTAGAGGTTGTTCTTGTAGAGGAGCGGGGACGGAACGTAGGGGGTGAGGCGGTTGATTTTCCAGGCGATATTCTGGGTTTCGGTGATATCGCCTTTGGCCCCCTTGAGGATGATTCCCATCATGGCCTGCCAGTCGTAGCTGTTGGAAACGAAGACCATTCCATTTCCGGCGACGGGTGAGGCGACGACGTTTCGGGAAAGACCGGTGCAACTCCAGATGACCTTGCCGGTCTTGAGGTCGTAACCGCGAACAGCGCCGGTCGCGCTGACGATGACCTGTTGGCGCCCTTCGTGGGTGACGATGAGCGGAGTGGACCAGGAGGTCATCTCATCGCGTTCGGCGCGCCAGAGTTCCTTGCCGGTCCGTTTGTCGAGCGCCGTGACGAAGGATTGGCCGGAGTGATCCCAATTGATGACAACAATGTTTCCATGAAGGGCCGGTGAACTGCCTTCGCCGTGGGCGTGACGCGTGTCCATGCGGCCGAAGGATTTACTCCATTCGATTCTGCCGTCGAGCGTGAGGCAAAAGAGACCTCGGGAGCCAAAGTGGGCGTAGAGGTGTTCGCCGTCAGTGATCGGTGAGTTGGAGGCCAGGCTGCCCGTGTAATGTCCACCTTCGTGGGGGAACTCCGTTTTGACCGAGGTTTGCCAGAGTTGCCTGCCGGTCGTGCGATCAATGGCGAGAACGACGAACTTGTGGTCTTGAGAGACGGGGTAGTTGTCATGTGCGCCTTCGGCCTTGCTGTAGACCTCTGGCTTCTTGTTGCCAAAGGGAACGGCTGCGGTGACGAAGATCTGGTTGTCCCAGATGATCGGGGTGGAGTGGCCCTTGCCGGGAAGGGTGAATTTCCAGCGGACGTTCTTCTCCTCACTCCAGTGAATGGGGGGATCGGCGTGAGGGGCGACACCATCGGCGTTTGGGCCGCGCCATTGGGGCCAGTTTTCGGCGTAGTCCGCTGCTCTGGCGATGAGGGCTGTGAGCAGAAGCGTTGGGAGGAGAGTTTTCATGTCGGACTTGTCTGACAAGTCGGACGGGTCCGACTACTTCACTACCATCACGCCCTGCATGATCACCCAATGTCCGGGGTAGGTGCAGAGGTAGGGATAGGTGCCCGGTTTGGATGGAGCCTTGAAGCGAAGTACCTCGGAGGTGTCCTGCTTCAACAGCTTGGTGTGGTGGAGAATCTTGTCGGACTCGGGAATGAAGTGCTTTTTCACGCCGTCCTTTTGCGCGGCCATCAGATTGCCGGCCATACCGACCTGCATGGCGGATCCGGGTTCGACGATGACGAGGTTGTGTTGGGTGACGTCAGGGTTTTCAAAGATCAGTTTGACGGCCTGGCCCGCTTTGACTTCGAAGCGTTTCAGTGTGAACAGCATGCGTTCGGGAACACAGGAGACCGTGACGGTCTTGAGGTTCTTCTGGTTGTCGAAGGCAGCGTCGGCCGCATTGCGGGTGGTTGATCCGGCTTTGCGTTTGCTCTGCTTCACGAAGGCTTTCATGAACTGATCGATCTCAGGGTGTTCAGCCAGGTATTCGTCGTTGCCGCGCCAGTGGCGGGCGAGACTCTCGGCGCCGAGGCTGGTGGCCATGGCGTATTTCAAATGGGTGTCGGTAGGGTGCCTGGTGACGTCCAGGACGGCGTCCAATGCATCCTTGGTGCCAATGTAGGTAGCCGCGATGGCGGCTTCGAGGCGGACTTTGCCATCCTTGTCGTTTGCGCGTTTCTTAAGTTCGGCGACGGGGTTCTTGAGATCGCTGTGCCAGTAGCGGAGTTGCCGCGTGGCAGCTGCGCGGGCGAGGTGATTATCGCAGTTCAGGACTTCGAGCAGCAACTTGGTGTTTACCGCATCGACATTGCGGTACGCCCAGATGGCCTCGATCTGGTGATGGCGAAAGCGGGGATCATTGGGGTTGAGCTTCTTCACCATCTGATCGACGGCCTTCTTCACCTCGGCAGGTGCGCGTTGGCGAAGTTCGCGTTTGGCCCAGTAGCGGTAGCGGTATTCGGGGCGCTTGAAAACGTTTACCAATGACGCGGTTGAGGCGCCGTGGAACTTGGGAGGGTCTTGCAGTTCCGCGCCTTTCGGGAAGATGCGCCAAATGCGGCCGGACTTGCGATCGCGTCGTTCGTCGCGCAGGGAGTATTGCGCGTGTCCCTTGATGGGATTGTACCAGTCACAGACATACATCGCGCCGCGCGGACCGAAGCGAAGATCGACGGGAATGAAGCTGAGGTTCTTGGAGAAGATGATGTCGGTGACGTATTTCTCGGCGAAGTGATCGTCGTTCTCGACCCATTGGTGGAACTCCACGCGGTTGTTCGGTTTGTAGCGAACCTTCACGAAGCCGCCCTGCATTTCCTTGGGCCAATTGGGAAAGTCCACAAATTCATGTCCGGCCGTTCCGGAGTAAGCCGGAATTCCCGATGCGCGCGGGTGTTGCTTGGGATAGGCGGGATTCGTCGCGTGGAAGGCAGATGCAAAGATCGGGTGGCTGGCAACGTGGTTGCCCCAGTCATCGTAGGTCACGCCCCAGGGATTGGTGTTCGGGTAAGCGCCGAAGGTGACAAGGCGATGGGTTGAAGGCCGATAGCGGAACCACGCGCTGTTCTTCGCACGAATCGGACCGTAAGGCGTTTCGACCTGGCTGTTGTGGAAGATCGATTCGCGGAAGAGCAAATCACCGTCGGGTGTCCAGACGAAATCGTGCAGAGCGTGATGTGAGTCTTCCGTTCCGAAGCCGGTGTAGACCTTGCGACGGAAGTCCGCTTTGCCATCGCCATCGGTGTCCTTGAGGAAAGTGATGTGTGGTTCTTCGGAAACGTAGAGGCCGCCATTGCCCAATTCGATGCTGAGCGGAATGTGAACGTCATCGGCGAAAATGGAACTCTTGTCGGCTTTGCCGTCACCATCAGTATCTTCGAGAATGACAATCTTGTCGTTGGGTTCGTTGCCGGGATAGACGTGCGGATAAGTGGTGGAACAGGCGACCCACATGCGACCGCGTGAATCCCAGCGAATTTGTATCGGGCAGGCGATTTCGGGAAACTCTTCTTCGGAGGCGAACAGAGTCACATCTAAGCGCGGATCAACTTCGAAGGCTTTGCGTTCGCCGGCAGGGGTGAGCCACTCGTTTGCGCCACGACTCTGGGCGGTTGGCGGGAGAGGTGGAACGTTGGAGTCGTCAACGTCTTCGGAGACCGCTTCACCCCTGGCCATGGCCCAGGCACGCTGCTCGCGGTTTTCGACCATGATGTCGAAGTTGCGCATGGCGGGGAGGAAGTCGAGGTAGCCGTAACGTTTGTTACGACCGCCCGTGTAGTAGAAGGTGTTGAGCGGACGGTAGCGGTAAAACCACTGCCGGTTCTTGTCGATGAGGGTTTGGCGGACTCTCTCGTCGAGTTCGGGCAAGGTCTTCTTGAACGCACCCTTGAAAAGCGTTTCCCCAAACACACGATACCCTTCCTCATCCATGTGCGCGCCGTTGAAGGTGATGTTCGAATGTGGATCGGCCATGGATGCCTTGGTTGCGTTGAAAACATTTACGAATCCGACCTTCAATTTGCGCGCGACCTGGGCCATGGCCTTGGTGTAGGCGGCAATGTTGGCGTTGTTGAGATCGGCAGCTTTTACACCGGGAACGTTTTCGTTCGCGATGGGGGACACGAGGATGATCTTTGGACCGGTCTTGCCGTTGTAGGCGCTTCCTTTCATGGCGGTGACCATCTTGGAAAGGCGGTCCTTGAAGTCCCCAATACCGTCCGGGCCGGCGAAGGATTCGTTGTAGCCGAAAGCGGCAAAGATCACGTCGGCCTTTTGAACGGTGAGGTGTTGGTCCATCGAACCGAAGTTGTCGGGACGGGGCTGGAGATCCACTTCATCGGCGGACCAGGAAATGTTTCGGACGCGGATTTCCATTCCCGGATGGGCCTGCTGCAGAAGTGTTTCGAAGTGAGCGAACTGACCGTCGCGGTCAAAGAGCGTGTTGCCGACCAGACAGATTCGATTGCCCTTCTTCAGTTTCAGCGGAAGCCGGGTGTGGACGGGCTTGGTGAGCTTGGGATAGGGAGCGCTCTGTTCGAAGATCGCGTGTTTCTCCAGCTCGGGATCCTTGAACGGCTCGGCCTTGCCGGTGTTGGTGTTCTTGGCGTCCTTGACTTTGCGCAGTCCGGACTTCCCGCCCTTCTGGGTGAAGACGGGAGGCGGCTTCTTGGATTGCTGAACCTTTCCTTCACGGCGTGGCTTCCTCTTGTTGTCCGCGGCGGTTGCGACTGGGATTGTTGTGCTCAAGCCAAACAGGCAGAGGACGAAGATGATTATCAGCTTTTTCATTCGTGCAGAAAGATGCGCGGGAGTGTAGCGAGCCGGATGACGTAGACAACCCGGGAGGTGTGATGAATTTGTCATTCGATTTGGCGTGCGGGTCCCAGCAGGTTAACGTTACCCCCCCGGCAGCCAGTACTGACTCAAGAACCCACGCCGCAGCGAATCCGCAGAGATCGAGGTGGGCTGCAACAACGACAATCCCAAGGAATACGTGTTCTACGTGAAGGACAATGGTGTGGGCTTCGACATGAAGTATGTCGACCGGCTGTTCGGCGTGTTTCAGCGTCTGCACCGCCAGGGGGAATTTGAAGGCACGGGCATCGGACTCGCCAACGTCCGGCGCATCATCGCACGTCACGGTGGAAGAGTATGGGCGATGGGTGAAGCCGATGGCGGTGCAACTTTCTGGTTCTCACTGCCCCGATTGGGCAACCAGGAAGTGAAGATCATCAACGCACTGGAAGACAACCCACCCATTGATGACGGTGGGGGAATCTGAGGGCAACTCACATCAACGGCTCCCGTCAGATCGAACTCAGAAATTTCACTTATCCCGTTGCGCGAAACACCGGTTCGGTTACCTTGCGCGCCAACCAGATTCCCACATGGACAAGACCTTTCCTCCATTTGACCTCAAGCGTCTCATGTCGACCGTGTTCGGATCCGCAGGCGAACAACGCGTGTGCATTCTGATCGACCTGGATGATCCGCGCGACATCAAGGACTTTGCGTTTTTGAACGACGACCGCTACTCGATTCAGCGGCACGGACATGAGAAATTTTACCGGGCCTTTCAAGAGGGCGTACTTCAAGAGTTGGGTTGGACCGGCGGGGAGATGTTCGCGTACGAAGTGACCGGAGGAAGCAATCTCGACATGGACGACGTCGCCTTCGATCCGCAGGGCAATCAAATCAGCCTGGAGCATGACGTCTATCGCAAGTACGACATCATCCTCTGCATCTCGACCTACTCTGCGACCGCGCCCCTGACCGCCTGGGCCAAGCAGATCGGCTTCCGCGGCGCAACGCTTCATGGATTGAATGACATCATCCTCAGCAGCGGATTGGCCGTGGATTACAACGAGATCAGCAAGGAAGCCGAGAAGCTGCGCAGCGCATTGACGCGCGCAGATGAGTTCGAGATCGATTACGAAGTGGACGGGCGTTGGCTCACGCTCAAGCTGCTATGCGGCCAACAGGAAGCGCAGAAGAGTCACGGACTTTGCCCGCCGGATGAGCCCGACGTTGCCAACCTTCCTGCAGGCGAAGTGTATTTCGTTCCAACCGGAGCCGAGGGCCAATTCCCGATGAAGTATTCCGACGGCACACTCGGCGTGATGAACGTTCGCGAGGGACGTATCCACGAAGCCGAGTTGATTTCCGGTAGCGACGAAACCGTCCAGGCCCACAACGAGAAACTGAAAGATGATCCCGTCACCGGGGAACTCGGCGAACTGGGATTCGGTACCCAGGAACTCCCGGTCAGCGGACGCGATATTCAGGATGAAAAGATTCGCGGCACCATCCACGTCGCCACCGGACGCAGCGATCATCTTGGTGGCAATCTGACACCCGATCGTTTTTCCAAAAAGAACAACGCTACACACGACGACATCCTCTTCGCCCCCCACAAGACGCCGGAGATCAACATCCCTCAGGTGCGCATGAGGCGGGACGGACAGACGACGGTGATCTTGGAGAATTATCGGACGGCGCCGTACTTGGAGAATGCGTTGGCTTGAACGGACGGTGGAAGCTTCAATCTCCAAAATCCAAGCTTCAATCTGAGAAGCGGCTACACGCGACCTTGGACGGTCAATTCCTATGCATCTCATAATTGGACATTGATGCTTGGAGCTTGTTGTCTGGAGTTTGAAGTTGAAGCTTTGACCTCGCCACCCCCCGCTCGGTCCGCGAGAATTTCCACCGGTGATGAACAAGTTCAACCTCCTCTTCTCACTCCTCCTCGCAGTTTCCCTGTCGCAGACCTTCGCGGCAAAGAAACCGAACGTCCTGATCATCGTCGCAGACGACTGCACGTACAATGACCTCCCTTTGTATGGCGGACAGAACGCGAAGACACCGAACATCGATCGCCTCGCCTCGGAAGGTTTGACCTTCAATCGCGCTTATCTCAGCGAGGCGATGTGTCAGCCATGCCGCGCCGAACTCTACACCGGACAATTCCCGCTTCGAAACGGCTGCGCCTGGAACCATTCCGCCAGCCGGCCGCAAACCAAGAGCCTCCCGCATTACCTGCGCCAGACTGGATACCGCGTCGGGCTCGCTGGCAAGGTTCACGTAAAACCAGCAGCTGCGTTTCCCTTCGATCGCGTTGGTGGCTTTGATCCCAACTGCGTTCGCAATCCGACGCAGTCACACGACCTGACCGACATCCGTGACTACATGTCCGGTGACAAACCCTTTTGCCTGGTCATCGCGTTGGTCGAACCCCATGTGCCCTGGGTCATGGGTGACGCCTCACAGTATCCGCCACAGAGAATCAAGCTGCCACCAAACATCGCCGACACCGTGCGAACGAGATCGGACTTCGGCAAGTATCTCGCAGAGATCACGTACATGGACGGTCAGGTCGGCGAGATCCTCGCTGTGTTGGACAAGAGTGGGAAAGCCGATGACACCCTCGTGATGTTCACTTCTGAGCAGGGATCGCAATTCCCGGGCTGCAAATGGACGAACTGGGACACCGGCGTTCACACCGCCCTGGTCGCGCGTTGGCCGGGCAAGATTGCGCCTGGCAAGCGTACCGACGCGATCGTCCAATACGCGGATATTGCACCGACATTGCTCGAGCTTGCAGGACTAACGCCCAAACGAAACACATTTGATGGCAGCAGCTTTCTTCCTGTCCTCACGGGCGAACGTGGAACGCATCGCGACTACGCTTACGGGATTCACAACAATGTTCCGGAGGGTCCGCCATATCCGATCCGCACGGTGACCAACGGCCGCTATCGCTATATTCGGAATCTGCTTCCCGACGAACTCTACATCGAGAAGCACCTGATGGGCACGCGCGGCACGGGCGCACTCAACAATCCTTACTGGTCCACCTGGGTCTTTGAAACCTGGAACAAGCCTGGGACTTACGCCTTGGTGAAGCGGTACATGTCCCGTCCAGCGGAGCAGCTCTACCTCACCACAGATGACCGATACGAACTCATGAATCTGGTCGACGACCCGAAGCATGCGAAGGTGCTCAATGAGTTGCGGGCGGAACTCAACGCCTGGATGAAACGACAGGGCGATCCTGGCGTGCCGCAGGATACGAAAAAGGCGATTGATGCGGCCCGTAAAGGAAACCACCTATATCACCCGCCGAAAGGCTAAATCTTATTTAAAACAGACATTTTTAAGCGGTTTTCATCAAGATCCGCCGAGATTGATCTTGCAAATCTGGTGGTGTCCCTCAACGCTACGCTCCGAAGCCATATCGAGTTCCAATCGCCGAACCAATTCCTGCGAGCACACCTCTCCGAGAGCGCATTCGTATACCGAGATTCTTCGGCCAGCAAACGCAGGTTTGTGAGGGCGTCGCATGTGGCATTGCAGCAATGATGC
>CEUN01181001.1_pt1 | contig 11091 bp, 9 predicted proteins | sample 361501 | NCBI WGS metagenome assembly CEUN01 (sample SAMEA2622801, study PRJEB7988) | marine metagenome | biome: marine biome (ENVO:00000447); feature: marine epipelagic mixed layer (ENVO:xxxxxxxxx); material: "saline water (ENVO:00002010), including plankton (ENVO:xxxxxxxx)" | depth 120 m | reverse complement strand
GTCTGCCAATCTTCTTCATGGTGGGATTTCACACCTAAATCGCGAGAGGACTCGGCATAGTCAGGTCACCCATTATTTTTTTGAGGATTGCGCGTTTTACACTCCGCTTACCAGCGATCCTTTTTTGGGTAAGATAAATTATCTCACGATTCGCAGTATACTCACAGGTGAGGAACAACCTCAACTAATCAACGGTGAACCTGTTCCTGATTCACTTCTTGCCCGGGATGTCGCGCCCCCTGCAATGGGGTGATCTTGGCGAATTGGTGAAGAACTCGGTTCCTATTTATTAAGGCAGCGGATCTTCCGCCGCGGTCTCGAGATTCTTCAGCAAGCGGAACAACGGGCTATCCGTGGTCATGATTAGTGAAACCTGATGGTCGAGTATCTTCGAGTAGGTTTCCAGTGTCTTTAGGAAAGTGTAAAACTCGGCTGCCTCGGGCGTGGCATCATAGGCTTCGGCGTAGATGGCAGTGGCATTGGCGTCCGCCTTGCCTCGAATCTCCTGGACGGATTTATAGGCCTCGGACTCGATTTCCTGCAGGTCACGCTCCTTCTTCCCGATAATCTTGGCTGCTTCCCCTGCCCCCTCTGACCGGAAACGATCCGCAATTTGTCTTCTCTCACTGACCATCCGTTCGTAGATGCGGCGTCTTACGGTTTCGTTGTAGTTGACCCGCTTGAAACGAAGATCAAGCAATTCAATGCCCCAACCATCCAATTCATCGCTGGCTTCCTCCTTGATCTGATCAATGATTTTGTCACGCCCGATTTGGATGGGCTTGAAGATTCCTATGTTACTGGCGATTTCGGTGAGGGATTCGTCCCTTACTGGTTTGCGGTCCTTGGTTGTTCGGACGAGCTCGATTAGTTCGTGCTTTGCCACTGCGTTCAGCGTTGCGCTACCCAATATGTCATCTAGGCGGGATTGGGCTCGGCGAACGTCACGGAAACGCTGGAAATAGATCATTGGGTCGCTGATTTTCCAACGGGCGAAAGTGTCGATAATCAGGTAGGTCTTGTCCTTGGTCGACATTTCGGTGGCTGGCCCGTCCCATGGCAGGTATCGCTTTTCGATACGATTCACTTCCTGAATGAAGGGCTTCTTGAAATATAGGCCCGCATCCTTGACCGGATTGCCCATGGGTTCACCAAATTGAGTGATGATGACCTGTTCGGTTTCGTGAACGACGTAAGCGCTGCTGAACAAGGTGATCAAGCCCAGCGTTAGTCCTATGATTATAAGTATCAATCGGGCAGTCATCGTCCGCGCCCTCCTTCTTGTCCGGTCTGCAATTGAAGCATTGGGAGGATTTGAGAAGCGTCTTGGTCCAGTATGATCTTTCGTCCAAGCGCTGGCACAACTTCCTGCATGGTTTCCAAGTACATTCGTTGTCGAGTGATCTTCGGCGACTTGCTGTATTCCTTGAGCATTGCCTTGAAGAGGGCCACGTCACCATGGGCTTCGTTGACTCGCTTGAGGGCATAGCCCGCGGCCGCTTGAATTTTCTGGTCAGCTACTCCGCGAGCCCTGGGAACCTCCTTGTTGTACTCTCCGTTGGCCTCGTTGATCATTCTTTCTCGTTCTTGTTCTGCTTGGTTCACTTCATTGAACGAAGCCTGTACCGGTGGTGGAGGATTAACGTTCTTGAGTTGGACTTGGGTTATGCTGATACCGAGTTGGTATGTTTTCACCAAATCTCTCAATCCAGTGAGCGCTTGGTCAGAAATTTCCTGTCTGCCTATGGTTATGACTTCATCCACTGTCCTGTCTCCCACCACAGTACGCATTACGGCTTCCGACATGTCGCGTAGCGTGTCCTCGGGGTCGAGCACCTTGAATAGGAACTTTTCCGCATCGGTGATGCGGTACTGAACGATCCATTCAACTACCGCGGTGTTTAGGTCTCCAGTCACCATGCTGCGCTCAAATTGACGCTCTTCCGGGTATTCGGAGTATTGACTGATATTGGTCGCTCCCTCGGTGGCAAAACCAAATTCTTGCTTGAGTTGCCTTTCCACCGGCAGGACATAAACCTGATCGATGCCGAAGGGCAACTTGAAGTGAAGCCCTGGCTTGGTGGTCTCCGTGAAGTCTCCGAAACGAAGGACCACGCCTTGTGACTCCGTTTCCACCGTGTAAATCGAGGTGAAGGCACCCCATAGAACCAATATTCCGGCCAAGGCCCACAAGATGCGATCCCCTCGGAGATATTTGGATAAGTCGATTTCTATTTGTTGGCTCATAAAAAGATTCGCACAAAACCCTTGTCTGGCGAGGAAGTCAAACGAGGAAACTAAAATTAACGCCTTAGTTTGCGATCGTAGTATTGCTCGTTCTTGGGCCTGCGTACCGGGATCACGAGACCGCCGGTTGCATCCAGTTCATCGAAAAGCTTTTCCCGCAACTCAAGGATTCGTTCACGATGAGCGGGCAAAGATATGAGATTGTGGCGCTCATGAGGATCGTTGCTGAGGTCGTAGAAACCGTTTCTATCCCAGAGGCCGTGGTAAAAGATGTATTTCTCCCGATCGGTCCGTATGGCAAAGGTAGTGGGATTGGCAGGGAAATTCCATTCCCAGTGGTATTCGTAGACAAAGTGCTCGCGCCAAGTAGTTTTCCCATTCTTGTCCTGTAAGAGAGAGAGCATGGAGCGTCCATCCATTTTAGGTTTTTTAGGCAGAGGCGCTCCGGCGAGCTCCAGGATAGTTGGAGCCAGGTCGACGTTTAGCACCATCTGCTTGATTGTAGTGCCGGGCTTGATCAATCCAGGTGCGCGAGCAAGCAAGGGTATGCGAATGGATTCCTCGAAGGCGTCGCGCTTATCGTAAAAGCCATGTTCTCCGAGGGCGAACCCGTTGTCGCCCAGATAAATGACCAAGGTATCTTTAGTAAGATTCAGTTTGTCCAGACGGTCGAGGACCCGGCCCACGTTTTCATCGAGCCCATGAACGGTTTCGCAAAAGTCATGATACAACTTATCGAAAGAAGGTACCGGATCTTTGTCGAAGGCACCTGTTTGCATGTGATCTATCCCGTGGATTCCGTAACGACGCTCACGGATCCAATTGGATTGCGAACGATAGTTTTCCTCAGTGTTGGCCATGGTTTCAGGGTAATCGATGGCCTTGCCTTCATACCGCTTGGCGTGGCGCGGGGCAGGTTGGAAGGGATAATGCACCGCCTTGTATCCAATTTGCAGGAAAAAGGGTTTTTCTTTTGCTGTTTTTTTGGCGACTTCATCGAGCCAAGAGACGGCTTGGTCCGTCAATCGGTCCGTAGTGTAGCCCTCGAACTCTTTCCGTTTGCCGTTAATGTTAAAGGTGGGATTCATGTATACGCCTTGGCCTGGAAAGCTGACCCAATGATGGAATCCCTTGCGTGGACTATCGTCTTCATGGCCCATATGCCATTTCCCGACGTAACCTGTTTGGTAGCCTGCCTCTTGCAAGTACTCGGGGAAGAATCGCGTGCCAACCGGAACAGGTCGTTGGTTGTCCACCACCCTGTGGTGTCGCATGTATTGACCGGTCAAGATGGATGCTCGGCTCGGCGAACACAGGGAAGTGGTAACGAATGCATTGGCAAAGTGAGCCCCTTCCCGAGCAATTCTGTCTAAATTGGGGGTTTCTAGGAATTCGGGTGCCTTTTCCATGAAACCGAGGAAGTCATAACGATGGTCGTCGCTCAAAATGAGGACAACGTTTCGTGGCTTTGCGTCAGAGGAAAGGACGAGAAGTCCTAGTAACAGTAGTCTAAAGGTAGAGGATATGGCTTTCATGGTGCTCAATGTTCAAATGTACTCCTTTGCATGGCAACACGATTTCACGAGAATGTGGCTTGACCATAGTGACTTCAGCGAAACCATGAGACCAGTGAACCCAATCGTCTTGCTTTCCTTGTTCCTCCTTGTCCCCTGCCTTTGGAGCAAGGCACCGATTCCCACTCCCGCATCCGATCCAATTGTCGGGCCTATCGAACCTTATTTTTTCAAGAAAATATTAAATGGTCGCGATTTGGATGGGGGCATTGCCCGCCACTGGAAAGATCCCGAGCTCAGGGCGATTCTCAAGAAACACCAAATCGATTTGTTCGGAGGCCCCATGCTGGGAGACGTTACGGATACCGCTGCCAAGTTCTGGTTGCGGGCTACCCAACCGTGTGAACTCAGCGTGAAGGTCAAGGAGCGATCCAGTGGGAAGCAGGTTTTTTACGGGAAGGCGAAAGCAAACGAAGAGAATGACCTGGTCGTTGTCCTTCAAGCGAAAGGGCTGAAGCCATTCACCGAATACATTGTGGATTTTACCGATGAAATGGGGGCCGTTGGGCGAAAGGAGAACCATTTCCGCACATCGCCGGCAAAGGGACAGAAAGCAAGGTTCATAGTCGGCTTCGGTGGCGGGGCGCGCTACAATCCACCTAAAGAGCGTATTTGGAAGACGATAGCCGATCGTTCTCCGCATGCCTTCCTTTTTCTCGGAGACAATCTCTACCAGGACAAGCCCACGCACCGCAACCTGCAGCGGGTTTATTACTATCGCAGACAAATGCGTCCCGAGTTCGTTGAACTTTCTGCAAGCACTGCCTGTTATGCTATCTGGGATGACCATGACTTCGGGGCCAATGACGTGTCCGGCGGGCTCGATCCTTTCAAGCCAAACTGGAAGTTGCCTGTCTGGAAGGTGTTCAAGGAAAACTGGCCGAATCCCTATTTCGGCGGCGGGGAAAAGCAGCCCGGGTGCTGGTTCGATTTCTCAATTGGCGACGTTGATTTCTTCATGACAGATGGGCGCTACTACCGCGATTTCAAGCAAGGCACCATGTTGGGGCCCACCCAAAAGAAATGGCTCAAGGAGAAGCTCAGCGCTTCGACCGCCAGCTTCAAGGTAATTGCGTCAGGTACTTTGTGGACAGAAACCGCGGACAAGGGAGGTAAGGACTCTTGGTGGGGCGTGCCCGGGGAGCGCGAGGAAATCTTTTCGCTGATTGACGAGGAGAAAATTGGCGGCGTCATCTTGTTGTCGGCGGACAGGCACCGCACTGACGTTTATGAGATCAAGCGACCCAAGGGATACGCCTTGTACGAGTTCGAGACATCCAAGTTGACCAACAATCATACGCACGGGACCAAGAAGGAAGCGCTCTTTTCCTACAACAAAGGAAACTTCTTCGGCCTACTTGATTTCGATCTCACCAAGAAAGACCCCGAAATGACTTTTCGCTGCATCACCATCGACAATGAGGAAGTCTACAACTTGACCCTCAAGCGATCGCAATTGCAGGCGAAGGCCTCTTCAGGTGAAGGCACGGATCCGAAATTCAACTTTGATTACAGCAAGAAGGGGCCACATGGATCCCCCAACAGTATTGTGGTTGCCGGAACACAAGCATCCGTCGTCTTCGAGGTGAAGAGTGGTTTCGGTATTGGTTCGGGCAAGATCCACTTGGCGGAAGGCGATTGGCCGAAGGAGGTCGTCGTGCGTCTTCACTTGGGCGGACTCGAGGGATTTAATGTCTCAAATGGCAAGAAGGTTTTTAAAGGATTCCACATGTCCAACAAAGGCAACGGCACCCAAAAGGAGGAACTGAAGACCCGCATGCTCGACTTGCAGGGCAATCCGCTCAAGGGGAAATATCTCCTGAAATCCAAAGGCTATTACGACGTCACTATACCCTCGGCACTGCTCACGCCCGAGGTGAAGGAACTGAAAATCAATTGGGTTGATTTCTATCGGTGACGGAAGACTTAGACCTTTGGTTTCCAGCCTTCCCTATATTCGCGACCCCATAGCTTTTCGCCGTTCCGGCTCTTGATCAGTTTGCCACCTTTCTTCGGGTCGCATGTCAGGGCTCCGGAAGTACGGTAGGCAATATTGCCTAGATGGCAGAGTTTCGAGCTGTTTTGGACGTCTCCGATCTCCGAATTGAGCTTCACGCTTTTGTCCCGAATCGCATCTATGAAATTTTGGAAGTGGGCAGGTTCTCCCCCTGGTCCCGACTTCTTTTCCAGCTCTTTCCCATCTCGATCTAGGATTTGATAGTCATTGCTTCCTTTCATGACCATCGAGCCCTTTTCGCCATAGAACTTGCAGAAAGGCAGGTTTTCGTCTCGGCGGGGATCGCAACTGCTCCCGTTCCAAGATGCGTAGCAGTCTCCGAAGTGGAAGGTCGCTTCCCCGGTATCCGGGGTTTCTTGGTCATCTTCATGGTAGTATCGACCGCCGTTGTAGGTGACTCGCTCGGGCAAATCGACGCCGAGCCCCCATCGAGCGATGTCAAGGGAATGCACTCCATTGTTGGCGATTTCGCCACCTCCCCAGTGCCATCGCCAATGCCAATTGTAGTGAACCAGATTATCAACGTAGGGGAAATGGGGTGTGGGTCCTTCCCATAATTCATAGTTCAGGTTGGCCGGTGGTTTGCTTGGTTTGCCTTTGCCGATCGAAGGACGTCGGTTATTATACCAAGTACGAGCGGAAAGCACCTTTCCTATAACTCCTTCTCGAAGGCGTTGAATGCCTTCGCGAACAAAAGGATAGCTTCGCCGTTGGTTGCCCATCTGGACGCGTTTGTCGTACTTCCGCGAGGCTGCCACGATCATGTCAGCTTCCGCCATGTTGTGACTGCCGGGTTTCTCGACATAGACGTGTTTGCCTGCCTGCATGGCAAGTACTGCTGCCGGCGTGTGCCAAAAGTTCGGGGCTGCAATGGATAACGCATCCAGTTCCTTGTCTTCCAGCATCCGACGAAAGTCATGCACCCCCAGCGCTTTCACTTTGCCCAATGCTCGAGCACCTCTTTGCAAACGACTTTCATCGACGTCGCAAACGTAAGCTACCGAGACATTGGGGGTTTCCGCGAAACGTCGCACGTGAGCCACGCCTCTGCTCAAACCCATTACGCCGACTTGAAGCGCATTGTTTTTCTTGTTGGCGGCCCGGATGGCATGGGGGGAGGCCAGCAGAGTTGTTCCAGCGAGACTAGTTCTTTTCAAGAAACTTCGACGTGAGGAGGATTCAGCTGAACTCTTTATTTTCATTTCGAGCTATTTTGCGAGTGTTCACTTAATTGGAGCTAGGCGTCCTTTTGCTTGAGATACGCCTTTTTTTGTGGAATACGTTGCAACAATTCTTGCTTGTCGAGCAATTTGCAAGATATTGATGATAGCTCCCTCTATCCGTGATGAATCCAGAACAACCCGAGCACTTGAACTTCGACGGCGGTTTCTTTCGACTGGATGAAACTGACAGGGAGTTGGCTCTGCACTGGAAGAGCGGTTCCCTCAAATACAGTCAGTTCAAATTGCTTAAGGAAGGTGGAGTGGCAAAACTATACTCATGCCTAGACCGCAATTTGCGACGCAGGGTCGTTTACAAAACCCTGAAGGAAAGCCACGTCGATGATGAGATTGAGCTGCAGCGATTTATGCGTGAAGCCCGAGTGACGGCGAATATCGCTCATCCGGGAACCGTGCCGGTCTATGAATTGGGGCGAGACAGAGTTGGTGTTCCATTTTTCACAATGAAGCTCATTCATGGGAGAGATTTACGGGAAGTCATGACTTCCTTGCGAGCTGGGGAAACCAAGACTTCGCGGGTCTTCACCTTGCCCGTGATGCTTGAAATAATTCTTCAAGTCTGTCATGTTCTTGCCTATGCGCATTCTCGTGGCGTGATTCACCGTGACTTAAAGCCAGCAAATGTCCTGACAAGTCAATTTGAGGCGAATTACGTCATCGATTGGGGGTTGGCCAAGGTATGGGGCGAGCCGGAAGTCAGCAGTCCACGCATGGCAGCGCAGGAGAATCCTGGCATAACGCCAGTCGGAAGACGATATGGCACTCCTCTATATATGGCTCCCGAGTTGGCCCGCGGAGATGCTCAGGTTGATACTCGAGTGGATATCTTCGCCATCGGGCATCTGCTTTTTGAAGCCCTCACCCATCAACAGTTGCTGACAGGAGAAACTGTTGATGATGTGTTGGAGCAGTTGATTGAAAAGCCTTTGCCCAAGCCCAGTGAAGTGGTCAGCTCGCGCAAGGTGCCTCCTGCTCTTGAGAGGATCTGCCTGCGGGCATTGGAGAAAGAACCCAAGGACCGCTACCCCGATGTTACTAGCCTAAGCGATGATTTAACTGCATTTCTCCGAACTTTCTCCGAGTCCGAAAGCCAAAAAGGCTTTGAATAGCATAAGCTTGGGCTTATCGTGACTGCCTTTTTTCCTATGATTCCTTCTCAAGTTTTCATCTCAATTGGAAAGCAGTGAAGAAACCAATTCTTTTTCAGTTTTTTGTTTTTTACATGATAGGCCTTGGCTTATATGCAAAGAGGGAGATCAAGGTTGGCCTGATTGGTCTGGATACATCACATGCAGTGGCCTTCACGAAGATACTGAATGATCCGAAGCATCCTCAGCACGTGTCTGGCGGCAAAGTGGTTGCGGCTTTCAAGGGCGGTAGTCCAGACATCCCCTCAAGCTGGGATCGTGTGGACAAGTACACGGAGAAGTTGAAATCCGAATTCGGGGTCAAGCTCTACCCTACCATCGAACTGATGTGCAAGGAAATCGACGCCGTCTTGCTTGAGAGTGTGGATGGCCGACCACACTTGAAGCAGGCGATTCCAGTCATAGAAGCGGGCCTCCCGATGTTCATCGACAAACCAGTGGCAGGTTCCCTTAAGGATGCTTTGGCCATTTTTGCCTTGGCCAAGAAAAAGGGTGTTCCCGTGTTCACTTCGTCTTCCCTCCGTTTCGCGAAGAACACCCAAGAAGTGAGAAATGGCAGCATAGGAAAAGTTAAACGGTGCGAAACCTTTTCGCCATGTGCCATCGAGCCCCATCATCCAGACCTCTTTTGGTACGGAATTCACGGAGTGGAATCTCTTTTTACAGTTATGGGCCCCGATTGCATCTCCGTAAAACGCGGGCTGACGGAGGACGGCAAAATCGAAGTGGTTGGGAAGTGGAAAGGTGGCCGAATCGGAATTTACCGCGAAGGCAAGGGGTTTGGCGGAAAGGCAATCGGAGACAAAGGAAAGGCTCCGGTTGGCTCCTTTGATGGATACGCTCCATTGTTGGCTGAAATCATACCCTTTTACAAAACGGGCAAGCCACCTGTGTCTGTTGATGAATCATTGGCGATTTACGCTTTTATGGAAGCCGCCGACGAGAGCAAGCGTCGCAAGGGAGCCGAAGTGAAATTGGCGGAGATCCTCAAGGACAATAGATGAAAGTAGCCAAGATCATTCTTCCATGGCTGCTTTTCGGATTCGCTAACCTGCAATCTGCGCCTGTGGGATGGAACAAGGTCGATACCAAAGATGGGGTTACGGTATACGAGAAGAAGACGGGAGACTTTCTGGCTTTTCGAGGTGAGGGCCAAATCATTGCACCCATTGGCAAACTGCTCTACGTCATCGAGGATCCGATCCATTGGCACAAGTGGATCGAAAACTTGGACAAGGGAAGAGTCCTCGAGAAAAAAGGCCCTTTTCACAAGGTCTTTTATCAATCCTTTGACTCTCCTTTTCCTGCCGCGGACCGAGATATTGTTTACGAAGCCAAGACTCGTCGAGAAGCCGACACGGGAAAGGTTTTCGTCGAAATGAAGTCGGTGCAACATCCCAAAGCGCCCAAAACTGTGGGCGTGAGGGTGCACCTAAAGTATACTCGTTACGAAATTACGCCCCTGTCTGGAGGCAAACTACACGTTGTCTTGGAAACCTTGTCCGATCCGGGCGGATCCCTCCCGAACTTCCTTGTCAATTGGGCTCAACAAGACTACCCCGTCAAATTGTTCCAAGGACTTCGCATGCAGGTCAAGAAGCCTTATGCCAAATTGGCGCCTCTCCCCCCCGCCAAGTGAAATCAACCATTTGTGATCCTATGAAAGCTTTCCGTGCCTCAATTGCATTCCTTGTTCTTTTTGTTGGTGCCTCCCTGCAGGCAAAGCCAGACAAAAAGCAAAGCAATGATCCAGAAGTCAATTTCCAGGACCTGTGGCAAACCTTTAACAAGCGATATGCTTTCTTTGAATTGCGCGGCGTCGACTGGCAGAGGCAATACAAGATATTTCGCCCGAAGGTAACCAAGGAGACCACGGACAAGGAGTTGTTTGAGATTTTTTGCGCCATGTTGGCTCCCCTCAAGGATGGACACGTTAACCTCAAGGCAAAGGGCGCCGATGGTTTCAAGGGAAAATACAATCCCGAGCACACCCCTGATTTCTACAAGGAGTTTTCCACCGATCGTTCAGTGAAAGAACTGTTTGCGTTGTCAGAAAAAAACCTCGAACAAAAAGGCTTTGGCCCGGCCAAGGACGACACCATGTTGTTTCGCCATGCGAAGTCAGAGGAACTGGGATATTTACGAGTACTGGAATTCGAGGGACTTTCCAGGAAAAAAGCCGATACTGCCCTCAACCGCATCATGGATGCGTTTGAGGGGCTTGACGGCCTCATCATCGACATTCGCGACAATCCGGGTGGAACCGATGCCATGGTTTACCAAATTGCCGGCCGCTTCGTCGACAAGAAGCGAGTCGGGCACCATAGGCGAACAAAGACTGGACCTGGTGAAGAGGATTTCAGCGAAGTAAAGACAAGGATGCTTAAGCCTTTGGGCAAAAAGCAATTCACTAAGCCCGTGGTTCTACTCACCAATGACACCTCCTTCAGCGCCGCCGATGTTTTTTCCATGGTGATGAAGGAGTTGCCGCACGTGCATGTCATTGGCGACCACACGAATGGCATTTTTTCCAACATGTTTGAGACCAAGCTTCCCAACGGTTGGAAATACACGTTCTCCTTTCAGCGCTATTATTCAGCCGATATGGTATGCTTTGAGGCCAAGGGGATTCCCGTGCATCAAGAAGTGCTAAATCGCAAAGGCGATCTCGAGAAGGGTGTCGACCCAGTGATTCAGGCCGCCTTGAAGCATCTTTGGACACATACCAAGTAGAAATTATCCATTTGTTCATCCAAACCTTCAATTATTTTGCTTTGATCCCTATGAAAACCTTCCACTACCTCCTGTTTCTTCTGATTTGCCTGCCCGCTCTATCCTTGTTTTCTGCTAATAAAGACAATCCT
>CEUN01048529.1_pt1 | contig 11096 bp, 9 predicted proteins | sample 361501 | NCBI WGS metagenome assembly CEUN01 (sample SAMEA2622801, study PRJEB7988) | marine metagenome | biome: marine biome (ENVO:00000447); feature: marine epipelagic mixed layer (ENVO:xxxxxxxxx); material: "saline water (ENVO:00002010), including plankton (ENVO:xxxxxxxx)" | depth 120 m | reverse complement strand
TGGATCGGGTCGCTGCGGTCGATGACCGCGTCAAGGCCTTCATCAGCTACAAGAATGAAGACGCGCTCGAACAGGCAGACCTAATTGATGATGCGATTGCCGATGGCGCAACTTACGCAGAACGGCCCCTCCTGGGCGTGCCAATTGCGTTGAAGGATTTGTTGTCCGTGAAAGGGCATCCGTTGAACTGTTGCTCCAAGATTCTCCACGAATATGTCGCCCCCTATGACGCGACGGCGATCGAGCGATTGAAAGCGGCAGGGGCGATTTTGTTTGGCCGCTTGAACATGGATGAATTTGCCATGGGAAGTTCGACCGAGAACTCGGCTTTTCAAACGACGCGCAATCCGTGGGATCTCGATTGCATACCCGGTGGCTCCTCAGGTGGATCAGCGGCTGCGGTTGCTGCAGATGAATGCGTCGGTTCGCTGGGAACGGACACCGGCGGATCGATTCGTCAGCCGGCTGCGTTTTGTGGTGTGGTCGGATTGAAGCCGACCTACGGACGGATCTCGCGTTATGGCCTGGTGGCATTCGCTTCTTCGCTCGATCAAATCGGGCCGTTCACGAAGACGGTCAAGGATTCCGCGACATTGCTGCGGGTAATGAGTGGAGCGGATAAGCGTGACTCGACCTGTGTGCCGGAACTCGTTCCGGACTACCGTGCCGCGCTGACCGGTGACGTCAAGGGGTTGAAGATCGGCATCGCCAAGGAATACATGGTCGAGGGCCTGGACTCCGAAGTGAAAGACGCGGTGGATGCCGCGGTGAAGCAGTATGAGTCGCTGGGCGCTGAGATCGTTGAAGTCTCCCTCCCGCATACCAGTTACGCGATCGCCACCTACTACATCCTGGCGACTGCCGAAGCCAGTTCGAACCTCGCGCGCTTTGACGGCATTCGCTACGGCTTGCGTGTGGATGGCGATTCACCGGCCGATCTTTACAAGAACACGCGCGGTGCGGGCTTTGGACCCGAGGTAAAACGCAGGATCATCCTGGGGACATACGCGTTGAGCAGTGGTTACTACGACGCCTATTATCTGCGCGCCCAGAAGGTGCGGACTCTGATTCGTCAGGATTTCGAGAAGGCTTTTGAAAAGGTTGATGCCATCGTGACGCCGACCACGCCGACTGCTGCTTTCAAGGCGGGGGACAAGGTGAGTGATCCCCTGCAGATGTATCTGTGTGACGTGTTCACCAATCCCTGCAGCCTGGCGGGAATCCCTGGGATCAGCATTCCCTGTGGGTTGACCTCGGCGAAGCTTCCGATCGGTTTGCAGATCCTGGCGAAGCCGTTTGGTGAGGAAACTCTGCTGAAAGTGGCAGACGCCTATGAACGCAGCACCGAGCATCACAAGGCGCGCGCTGAGCTCTGATACGCCCTCCAGTTGTATCTCTCCTGTGAGGCCTATTCTGCCGAAGCCACCTTGCGTTCAGCCAAAGTCTTCGCAATCTCTTCCGGCGAAGGCCCGGTCTTCACGCAACGAAAGCCAGTGTGGGAAATTCCCGTGTCTGGCGAGGTCTTCATCCGCATTGAAGGGCGGTAGCCCGAGCAATATACGTCGTTGCACAGGTAGGATCCGCCTCGATTAACCTTCTTCCATACGCCAGGTTCGTTCGGGTCGTAGCTTTCTTCGGGGCCTTGAGGATTCTTGTTCGGGCTGTTGCGGTAGTAGTCTGGCATGTACCAGTCGTTGCACCATTCCCACACATTGCCGGCCATGTCATAGAGCCCGTGGGCGTTCGGCTTGAACTTGCCGACCGGTGCCGTGCCGGTGAAACCATCCACTGCGGTGTCGCTGTTGGGAAACTTGCCCTGGAAGATGTTGCCATGCCATTTGCCATCGGGCTTGCGCTCTGTTCCCCAGGTGTAGGGATGATTGTTCGGTCCGCGGGAAGCGCGTTCCCATTCGGCCTCGGTTGGCAGGCGCTTGCCGGCCCATTTGCAATAGGCCATCGCATCAAACCAGGCCACGTGAACCACCGGATGATCCATCTTGTCGCTGATGTTTGAGTCGCGACCCTTCGGAGATTTCCAGCTGGCGTAGTGTTCGTAACCCCACCAGGCCATGTGATTGTTCAGCGGAACTTCAAATCCAGGTGGTGCGAATACAATCGATCCGGGTTTGAGATTCTCAGCCGGCACGCCCGGAAAATCCGCAGGGTTCGGTTGTTTTTCCGCGACGGTCACGTGTCCGGTTGCGTCCACGAATTCCTTGAACTTCCGATTGGTGATCTCGTACTTGTCGATCCAGAAACCATCAACTTCAACTTCGTGCAGCGGGACTTCATCTGGTTGGCCGTTGGTGGCGCCCATGACGAACTTGCCCGCCGGGATCCACACCATGTCATTGGTCCACGCAAAATTGTCCGGCTCATCCTTTGGCGTGATGTTCTTCTGTGCGTCGACGACCTCCTGCACCTCCTTCGTGACCCCGGGCATGTTGTGTCCCAAACCGCGCGCGGGCAAATGACGCTGGGCCGCGTCCTGATCGACCTTCTTCAGTGCCAGCATCGATCCGCCGTAAACGCCCACGAGGACGATGGTGAGGGCGATGAAGAATTGTTTTGCTGCGTGCGGGTTTTTCGGTCTGCTCATAAATGCGGTTCGGACGTTAGCCAAAAACGCGCGGAGGGCAAGCGCGCGAGGATTCCGAATTGCTAGCCCGGGGCAGCTGTCTTAACTTGCGGTCGATGACTGCGCTGGATGCCCTGTTGGAACCGATCCGCCATTCGCCCCAATTGTTGGAGGTGGTGGAGCAGTATCGACTGGCCGGTGACGGCTTCGAACTGCTTCAGAAATCCACGACCGGGGAATTGCGCAGCGAAGTGGTCGAAGGATTTGTTGCGCCAATCAGTTCGTTCTTCAGCGAGGAGGAGAATGTGAAGGCGCTCCGAACACTATTGGCCGACCAATGAGCACTCTTGTCACTCGTCGAGGATTTGTGCAGAGCCTGGGTGCGGGGGCATTCTGTGGACTTTCGCTTCAGGGATTGGATGCCAAGCCCAAGGCCACGCGAACGCATCCGTGGATCCCGGGCAAGTTCCGATTAAATATGAGATCCTGTCGCAAGCCCGTTCCCAAGGGCCTGGAGTATTCGCCGGTTCACCAAGTCGCGGAGTGGCACGTCTCGGAGACCGCGATCGTGATTTGTGACATGTGGGCGGAACATCCTTGTCGTATGTCACAGCAACGGGTGGGGGACATGGCGCCCCGGATGAACGAGGCGATCTCGGCAGCTCGCGATCACGGTGCATTCATCGTGCATGCCCCGAGCGGTGGCGTGGACCTCTATGCGGATACTCCCTTCCGCAAAAAGATGAAGGAAGCTGTCTTGGTGAAATCACCGATCCCGATCACGGGGCATTGGGATTGCGACCTCAAGCGGGAGACGGAACTGCCGGTGGAAACCAGGTTGCGTGTGGAAGGAGGCGTTCGCGGTTGTGACGACCCCAAACCACGACCTTATCCCAAGCACGATCGGCACGAACATCCGGCGATTGGAATCGTTGGTTGGGACGGTGTCAGTCACAGCGGGCAGGAGATGTGGAACGTATTTCAGCGCGAGGGTATCAAGAACGTGATCCTCATGGGCGTGCACACCAATATGTGCGTGCTGGGCCGGCCATTCGGCATTCGCATGTGGGCTTACTTGGGGATGAACGTCGCCCTTTGCCGCGATCTTACCGATTCACTCTACGATCCGCGGGACCCGCCATTTGTGAGCCACACGCGCGGGACGGAGCTGATTGTCCAGCATATCGAGAAGTATTGGGCGCCGTCTTTTCTTGCCCGGGACTTGTTCCAAGTTGCACCCGGTTCCAACGATCCGAAGAACTAGTCGGGTCTGCCATCCAGATTCAAACTTCGTGCCAAACCGGCAAGTTTTCCGGGAAAAGCTGCATTCAGGAGTTGTCAAATTTTTCAAATGCTTTAGCAATATCGCCCGCTCGTCATCGGGCTGGTCGGAAAACAACGATAAAACAACGCAATGACTGATCTAACCAAATACCGAAACATCGGTATCTTTGCACACGTGGACGCGGGTAAAACCACGACCACGGAACGTATTCTCAAGCTCACTGGCAAGATCCACAAAATCGGTGAAGTGCACGACGGTGCCGCGACCACCGACTTCATGGATCAGGAGCAGGAACGCGGCATCACGATTCAGTCAGCAGCGACCACTTGTTTCTGGAAGGACCACCAGATGAACATCATCGACACCCCTGGACACGTTGACTTCACCATCGAGGTCTATCGTTCGCTCAAGGTGCTCGACGGCGGTGTGGGTGTGTTCTGCGGGTCTGGAGGTGTGGAGCCCCAGTCCGAAACGAACTGGCGCTATGCCAACGATTCCAAGGTCGCGCGAATCATCTACGTGAACAAACTGGACCGCGTGGGTGCAGATTTCTACCGCGTCGTGGATCAGGTGAAGAATGTCCTCGGCGCCAAGCCGCTGGTGATGGTGCTTCCGATCGGCAATTACGAGAATTTCCAGGGTGTGGTCGATCTTCTGACCCGCAAGGCCTATATCTGGGACGACTCCGGAGATCCGGAGAAGTTCGAGGTCAAGGATGTGCCGGACGACATGAAGGAAGACGTTGAGAAGTTTCGTGCTGAACTTCTGGAAACTGCGGTTGAGCAGGACGACGACGCGATGGAGAAGCTTCTCGAAGGCGAAGAGCCGGACATGGAAACGATCAAGATGTGTATCCGCAAGGGTACCATCGCGCTCGACTTCTTCCCGACCTACTGCGGTTCGTCCTTCAAGAACAAGGGTGTGCAGCAGGTTCTCGATGCGGTCGTTGACTACCTCCCGAACCCGACTGAAGTAGCTCCTCAACCCGAAGTTGATCTGGAGGGGGAAGAGACCGGCGAATTGGCCGAAGTGGATCCCAGCCGCCCGCTGCGCGCATTGGCATTCAAGATCATGGACGATCGTTACGGCGCCCTCACGTTTACCCGCGTTTACTCCGGGACCTTGAACAAGGGCGAGAACGTCCTGAATACCTTTACCGGCAAGGAAGAACGTGTCGGCCGCATCGTGCAGATGCACGCTGATTCGCGCGAAGAGATGGATTCCTGCCAAGCGGGCGACATTGTTGCCCTCGTTGGTTTGAAGACCACCCAGACCGGTCACACGCTATGTGATCCGGACAAGCCCGCGACGCTCGAACCGATGGTCTTCCCGGATCCGGTTATCTCCGTTGCGGTTTCTCCGAAAGAAAAGGGCGCCGTCGAAAAGATGGGCGTCGCGATCGGCAAGATGGTGAAGGAAGACCCGTCCTTCCGCGTTGAAACCGACGAGGAAAGCGGGGAGACAATTCTCAAGGGAATGGGTGAGCTTCACCTGGACATCAAGGTGGACATCCTCAAGCGCACTCACGGCGTCGAAGTCGAGGTTGGCAAGCCGCAGGTCGCCTATCGCGAAACGGTCACCCAGGAAGTCACGGACAGCTACACGCACAAGAAGCAGTCAGGTGGTTCCGGTCAGTTCGGCAAGATCGACTACACAATCACCCCACTCGAACCCGGTTCCGGCTTTGAATTCGAATCCAAGGTCACCGGCGGCAACGTTCCGCGCGAATTCTGGCCCGCCATCGAAAAGGGATTCAAATTCTCCTGTGACAAGGGCGTGCTTGCTGAATACCCCTGTCTGGACTTCAAGGTCACCCTTCTTGATGGAGCCTTCCACGCAGTGGACTCCTCGGCAGTGGCCTTCGAAATCGCTGCCCGTGCCGGTTATCGTCAAACCATCCCGAAAGCGGGTCCGCAGCTCCTTGAGCCCATCATGAAGCTCGACGTCTTTACTCCGGACGACAACGTCGGTGACGTCATCGGTGACTTGAGCCGCCGTCGCGGAATGATCAAGTCGCAGGACGCAGCTCCTTCCGGCGTGCGCATCAAGGCAGAAGCCCCGCTGAGCGACATGTTCGGCTACATCGGCGATCTCCGGACGATTACGAGTGGCCGTGGCCAGTTTTCCATGGAGTTTTCACACTACGCTGCCTGCCCGAACAACGTGAGCGAAGAAATCATCGCTGCGTTCAAGAAGGCCAAGGAAGCGAAGAACAAGTAAGTTCGAAAAGATTCACCAAGGCCCTTCCGGAAACGGGAGGGCTTTTTTATTTTCGATCGCAGGCTTGGATTTGGTGAAACGAAATGAGAGTTTCCTGAATCGGCACTTGGAACACTACGAAGGATAGACCACTTGAACAGCGGAGTTAAGAATAAGGGGTGAATTGGAATGAGGCTGCGAGTGGTGAATCTCCCGTCTGGGTGCTTAAAGAGTTCTTTTTCTCTGTCGCAAGCGGGAGCTTGGGAAAGACACGGGTAGGAGGGAGACGGCGGGATGGCGAATTTCCCGGTCTGGCGCTTTACACAGATTCCCGATTTGTGCCAAGCTGTGCGTCTTTCGTCTGCTGATTTCAGCCCGGTTTTCGGGGCTGAAATCGGGGGTGAATAAAAAATCCAAAAAAAATTAAGTTTTTGTTGCGGGTGGAACGCCATTTGCCTATGGTCCCGCTCCCTTTCCCAGAAATGTGGGAAATGGGTGTTTATTGCACAGGTTTTTAAACGATGCCGACGATTAATCAGCTCGTCCGAAAAGGGCGCAAGAAGATCACGAAGAAGTCGAAGTCTCCGGCTCTTCAGAAGTGTCCTTTCCGCCGTGGCGTGTGTGTGCAGGTCATGACCCGCACGCCCAAGAAGCCAAACTCCGCGATGCGGAAGGTGGCGAAGGTGCGCCTGACGAATGGTTACGAGGTCATTGCCTACATCCCGGATGAGGGGCACAACCTCCAGGAGCACAGCATTGTGCTTGTGCGCGGTGGTCGTGTTTCTGACTTGCCGGGTGTTCGTTACCACATCGTTCGTGGTGCGCTGGACGCCAACGGTGTTGAGAAACGCCGGGTGAGTCGCTCCAAATACGGAGTCAAGCGTCCCAAGAAGGAAGCGAAGAAGTAATTTTAGAAGTTTTTTATGTCACGTCGTCGCAGAGCTGTAAAACGTCCGGTTCATCCGGATGCGAAGTATGAGAGCGTTCTGGTTACCCGCCTCGTCCACATGGTGATGGAGGATGGGAAGAAGAGCGTCGCTCAGGGAGTGGTTTACGGCGCGTTCGATATTCTTTCTGCCAAGCAGAAGGATACGAGCCCGCTGGAGATCCTGCAGCGCGCGGTCGACAATGCGAAACCTCGCCTGGAAGTGAAGCCTCGCCGTGTCGGCGGTGCGACCTATCAGGTGCCACTGGAAGTTACCTCCGAACGGAGTGCTTCCTTGGCGGTTCGCTGGTTGGTCAAGTTCGCATCAGCCAAAAAAGGGCAACCGATGAAGAATGCCCTCGCCAACGAAATAATGGATGCCTACCAGGGACAGGGTTCCTCGATTCGCCGACGCGACGAGGTTCACAAGATGGCCCAGTCCAACAAGGCATTCGCCCATTTTCGCTGGTAACACAATTTAACTATAGCGCGCCCCGATCGCTGAGATTCATCGGGGAATTTTTATCGCCTGACTTGGTTGGCGGTAGATGGCTGGGCTGTCCTCACCCAAGCGGGTGGCAGCCAGACGCTGGCGCGAAAGATCAATTTAGTGAATGTAGTCGCTGACATAGTGGACGCAGATACGTCTAAGAAGAACTCGCCGAATCGGCCTTACCGGCTCGAGCGGACGCGCAATATTGGTATTGCCGCCCATATCGATGCTGGAAAGACGACCACGACGGAGCGGATTCTTTTTTACACCGGTCTGGTTCACAAGGTGGGTGAAGTTCACGACGGCAACACGGTCACCGATTGGATGGCTCAGGAGCGTGAACGTGGGATCACCATTACTTCAGCTGCCACCACCTGCTACTGGAAGCAGGAAGGGGATGACTGCACGAAGCTTTTCGCTGGAGAGAAATTCCGCATCAACATCATTGATACTCCCGGGCACGTTGATTTCACGGCTGAAGTCGAACGTTCCATGCGGGTTTTGGATGGCGCAGTTGCGGTTTTCTGCGGTGTTGCCGGTGTTCAGCCCCAGTCCGAAACGGTCTGGCGGCAGGCGACCAAATACAACGTTCCGCGCATCGCATTCGTGAACAAGATGGATCGAGTCGGCGCCGACTTTGATGCGGCACTGAACGACATGCGATCCAAGTTGGGTGCCTACGCTTACCCGGTCGGCATTCCGATTGGCTCCGAGGATCAGCTCCAGGGCATGATCGACGTGGTCAATCAGAAGGCCGTCATCTACACGGACGAGATGGGATCGAATTACGAGATTCGCGATCTCGATGGTGACGAAGTCGAGCTTGCTGGACGCGCCTTTGCGGAACTCGTTGATGCGGTTTCCAACAAGGATGATGAGATCGCTGATTTGGTGCTCGAAGATAAACCCGTCGATGCGGTGAGCCTGAAGCACGCGATTCGTCGTTTGACCGTTGCCTTGGAATTTGTGCCGGTGATCGGCGGTTCTGCGTTCAAGAACAAGAACGTTCAACTCCTGGTCGATGCGGTTGTCGATTACCTCCCGTCTCCGCTGGATATTCCGGCTGCGGACGGTCACATCGAGAAGCGTGACGGTTCCGTTGAAGATTGTCTGGTTGAGACCGACGACAACGGGAAATTCACCGCCTTGGCGTTCAAATTGTGGAACGACCCGGTTATCAAGAAGATGGTGTTTTTCCGGGTCTATCGCGGCCAGCTTTCCAAGGGTGACACGATTTACAATCCGCGAACACGCAAGAAGGAACGCGCTTCGCGGATTTTGATGATTCAGGCCGACAAGCGCGAGGATGTTGACACGGTTTATGCCGGTGACATTGCCGCGCTTGTCGGCCCGAGGTTCCTTTCCACGGGCGACACCATGAACGAACTCGGCGACGAGATGACTCTCGAACCGCCGACCTTCCCCGAGCCCGTGATCAAGATGGCGATCGAGCCGCAAAGCAGCGCCGATCGCGACAAGCTTTCAACCGGGTTGGCCCTTCTTTCCGAGGAAGATCCAACCTTCCAGGTGAGCACGGATGAAGAAACCGGGCAGACGATCATCGCGGGCATGGGCGAGCTGCACTTGGAAATCATCCACGATCGCCTGAAGCGTGAATTCAAGTGCGAAGCGCGTGCTGGCAAACCTCAGATTGCGTATCGCGAAGCGATCACCGCTCCGGCGCAGGCTGAAGGCAAGTTGATCCGTCAATCGGGTGGCCGCGGTCAGTATGGGCACGCGGTGGTGAAGATTCAGCCTGCTGAACGCGGCAAGGGAATTGAAGTTGAAGACCAGATTGTTGGCGGTGTGATTCCAAAGGAATTCATCGCGCCGACGATCGAAGGAATCAAGGAATCCATCCAGACGGGTGTGATCGCCAATTACGAATTGGTGGATCTGAAAGTCCAGCTCGTGGACGGCACCTTCCACGATGTGGATTCCAGTGAACACGCTTTTAAGATGGCCGGAATCTTTGCCCTGCGCGAAGCGGTCAAGAAGGCTTCTCCGGTTCTGCTTGAGCCGGTGATGAAAGTGGAAGTGACCACGCCGGACGAGTATCAGGGTGATGTGCTCGGCGACATCAATCGTCGTCGCGGGCAGGTCTCCGGTATCAATTCCCGCGCGGGCATGGCGATCCTGAATTGTCAGGTTCCGCTTTCCGAAATGTTTGGCTACTCGACGGCCGTTCGTTCGCTCAGCAAAGGGCGCGCGAGCTTCTCGATGGAGCCTTTGAAGTTTGAAGAAGTTCCGCCTCAGATCGCGGATGGAATCATTGATGCAGCCGGTCGTCCGGCAGGGTTTTAAAATTTCGAAATCAGACAGTCATGGCACAACAACGTATTAGAATTCGACTGAAGGCTTACGACCATCGTGTGATCGATACGTCGGCCGCGGATATCGTTGAAACGGTCAAGCGCAGTGGCGCTCGCGTTGCGGGTCCGATCCCCCTGCCGACCCGCACGGAACGATTCACGGTCACGCGCTCTCCGCACGTGGACAAGAAGTCTCAGGAAACCTTTGAGCAACGCACTCACAAGCGCCTGCTCGATATCATTGAACCGACGGCCAAGACGGTGGACGAGCTGAAGAAGCTCAACCTCCCCGCCGGTGTGGACATTCAAATCAAGATCTAGAGCGATGATTGGCTTGCTAGGAAAAAAGATTGGGCAAACGCGCGTTTACGACGAGACCGGTGCGGTCATCTCCGTGACGGTCGTGTTGGCCGGCCCGAACCGGGTGCTGCAAAAGAAGACCGAAGAAACCGACGGTTACAACGCAGTTCAACTCGGCTTCGATGACCAGAAGGAAAACCGCGTGAACAAGCCGCAGGCCGGTCACTTCGTGAAGCATGGCAAGTCGGCTCCGGTCAAGCGCATCAAGGAATTCCGCGATTTCTCACTGGATGTGAATCCGGGTGACACCGTGGGTCCGGATGTCTTCGCCGTGGGTGATTACATCGACGCGATTGGCACGACCAAGGGACGTGGTTTCCAAGGTGTAGTGAAGCGTTGGAATTTCGCCGGTGGTCCGGGTTCGCACGGTCAAAAAGGTTTCCGTCGTCGTCCGGGTTCCATTGCTGCTGGCTCAACTCCCGGTTGGGTTGACAAGGGCAAGAAGATGCCGGGTCACATGGGACAGCGCCGTCGCACGGTGCAGAACCTCCAGATTGTTCAGGTCCGCAAGGACGACAACGTGCTCTTGATCAAGGGCGCGGTTCCTGGTGCGAATGGCGATTACGTCGTGATTCGCGAATCAAAGAAGAAACCCAAGAAGGCATAGGTAGAAAATGAATGTCTCTGTCAAGGATTTGAAAGGCGCCGCGCAAGGCGAAGTGGAAGTTGGCTTCGAGTTGATCGAAGACGAAGTGAAAGGCCAACAGGCGGTTCATGACGCGGTGGTCGCGCACATGGCTGCGGTTCGCACGGGCACGGCTTGCGCCAAGACCCGCGGTGAAGTGGCTGCCACGAAGAAGAAGCCCTGGCGTCAGAAGGGCACCGGCCGCGCTCGCGCCGGTTCAACGGTTTCCCCGATCTGGGTCGGTGGCGGTGTGGTTCACGGACCGCGTCCCCGCGACTTCTCGAAGAAGATCAACAAGTCCACCAAGAAGCTGGCTCTG
>CEUN01176897.1_pt1 | contig 11098 bp, 8 predicted proteins | sample 361501 | NCBI WGS metagenome assembly CEUN01 (sample SAMEA2622801, study PRJEB7988) | marine metagenome | biome: marine biome (ENVO:00000447); feature: marine epipelagic mixed layer (ENVO:xxxxxxxxx); material: "saline water (ENVO:00002010), including plankton (ENVO:xxxxxxxx)" | depth 120 m | reverse complement strand
CGCCGTGGCGCCGCAACTCATCAAACAAGCCGGCAACACCATGCTCTTCCTAGTGTCGGTTGCCGCACAGATTGGATCGCCAACCGACCCGCCCTATAGCGCAGCCAAAGCCGGGCTCGTAAACTTCATGCAGTGCGCGGCCAAGGACTTTGCGCCCTATGGCGTCCGAGCCAACGCGCTCTCGCCCGGCATGGTGCAGACGGAACTCAATAAATCCGTTTGGGCCGCCGGGCAGGAACTTCTTCCCGAGGCTGAGCGTCAGAGCTACGAGGAATGGGGCCAGGCAAAGATCTCCAAGAATTCCCCGCTCGGCCGTTGGCAGAAGCCCGACGAATTCGGGTCCATGGCCGTCTACCTCGCCTCACATCGCGCCCGCAACATCACCGGACAGACGATCAACATCGACGGCGGCCAGGTGATGCACTCCTGAGTGAATCGTCTTGAGTCCCGCGAACGCGTCGAATAGATGGTCAATTGTCAGATCCGTCGCGCATCCGGTGGGTGGTGATAAGACCTGTTTTCGATCTGCCATTCGCGTCCGGTCAAGTCTGCACACCCAAAGGACGCGCCGCCGTCCAGGTATCGAGACAATGACGACACTTGCCACTTGCATCGTCGGAAGGTTCAATGCGCTCACACCTATGCACATTTGCCGTCAGAGATTGTTTGGTATTGCCTGCGTGCTTCTGTTGATTGCCCTCCCTCCGCGTGCGGTGGCCGAGGATTGGCCGCGCTTCCTCGGTCCCCGCGGTGATGGAACGTCCACCGAAACAGGACTGATCGCCGGCATTCCCAAGGACGGACCAGAACGTGTCTTCTCAAAACGCATCGGAACGGGGTACGCAGCGCCTTCCGTAAGAGGAGACCTGCTGGTGCTCCACCATCGACTCGGCAATGAGGAGATCGTCGACGCACTTGAACGCGACACCGCCAAGCCCGTGTGGCGACACAAGTATCCCACCCGGTACATCGACCCCTTCGGCTACAACAACGGACCTCGCTGCACCCCGCTTCTCACCGCGGACCGCTGCTACACCTTCGGCGCCGAAGGCCGTCTCTGCTGTCTTGAACTCAAGACGGGCAAGCTTATCTGGCAGCGATACACCAAGAACGACTGGCGTGTTCCACAGAACTTTTTTGGCGTGGGCAGCACCCCGCTTCTCGAAGGGAATCTCCTGATCGTGATGGTGGGAGGGCAACCGAACGCAGGCGTGGTCGCGCTCGATGCCAAGACCGGAAAGACGGTGTGGGAAAACGTGGGCAAGGATACCTGGGATGGTGAACCCATGCTCGGCTGGCGCGGAGGCCGGACCGTTTCCTGGCAGACCCATTGGAAGCAAGCCAGCTATGCGTCGCCTGTTGTCGCCGACGTCAACGGACAGCGCGTCGTGTTTTGTCTGATGCGCCAGGGACTGGTTGTACTTGAGGTCAAGACCGGCAAGGAACTTTTCAGCCGCTGGTTCCGCGCGATCGTGAACGACTCGGTCAATGCCGCAAACCCCGTCGTCGTCGGAAACCAGGTTCACTGCTCGGCCGCGTACTATCGCGTGGGCGGATTCCTCCTCGACATCAAGAAGGGCAACACGAAGTTCGAGCACGTGTGGGAGAACAACAGCCTTGAGGTTCACTGGATGACTCCGATCTATCACGAGGGTTATCTTTACGCCTTCAGCGGCCGCAATGAGCCGGATGCAGAATTTCGTTGCGTGGAATTCAAGACTGGCAAGGTTGCCTGGAGCCGTGACGAACGCTGGCGCAAGTACTCCACCAAGCAGCCGCCCGTGTTTGGCCGCGGTTCGCTGATCAAGGCCGACGGCAAACTGATTGCATTGGGTGAAGGCGGGATGCTGGGAATGTTCGATCTGAATCCAAAGCAGATTCGGGAACGCGGACGCTGGCAGGTGCCCGAGCTCAAGCATCCCTGCTGGGCCACGCCCGTGCTTTCGGAGAAGAAGCTTTATCTCCGCAGCGAAGATTACCTCGTGTGCCTCGATCTCGCTGTGGAGAAGGAGTAGTGCCGATTATCCGGCCGCGTTGCCTCGCAACCGTTTCCCCTCCACGGCGGAACCTATTCTGACTAGAGTCTCGCACCATGAAGTTTCTCAACGGACTTTGCTTTGCGATGCTCTTGCTGCCGATCCCTGTCTCGGCGGCTCCGTCCGAATCCCAACGCCTGCACGACTTGTTCGATCGTGAGTGGGACTATCACATGCAGCGCCGGCCGATGTGGGCCTCGATCCTCGGCGATCGTCGTTGGAACGATCGATGGCCGGACATGTCCAGACAAGGAACCTTCAAGCACGAGCTGCGTCAAAAACGCGTAATGATCGACCTGCATCGTCTCGATCGCTCAAAGCTCTCCTCCGAGGATCAGCTGAACTACGACTTGTTCGAACAATCGCTTCAGCGCGACATCGAGGATCTCTCCATGATGCTCTATCTGATGCCGCTCGATCACCGGCACGGCGTTCAAACCATGGACGAATACGCCTCGGCTCTCCGCTTTGAAACGGTCAAGGACTACGAAGATTGGATCAAGCGGCTGGAAGGCCTTCCGGTAATGCTCGATCAAATCACCGAATTGATGAGGGAGGGCATTGCGCGGGGTATCGTCCACTCGCGCGTGGTGATGGAACGTGTTCCCCGGCAGCTGGCCAAACACATCGTGGAGGAACCCGAGCACAGCCCGTTCTACAAGCCGTTCCGGAAGTTCCATCGCAACATTCCCGAAGGCGAACAGCTGCGGATGGAGAGCGAAGCATGGACGGCAATCAAGGAAGACGTGGTCCCGGCGTTCCAGAAGTTCAAGGTCTTCTTTGTAGAGAAATATCTTCCCGGCTGCCATTCGAACGTCGGCGCTTGGCAATGGCCGCATGGCAAGCGCGCCTATGATTTCCTCTGCCGAAAGTTCACGACCACGAGCAGCAGCGCGGATCAAATTCACAAGACCGGCTTGTCCGAGGTGCAGCGCATTCGCGGAGAAATGGACGCGATTCGAGAGAAGGTTGGCTTTAAGGGCAGCCTCGCGGAGTTCTTCGATCACCTGCGCACGGATCCGAAGTTCTTCTACCGAACCGGCGATGAACTGCTGCAGGGCTATCGCGCGATGAGCCGGCGCATCGATCCACTGATGGTGAAGGTCTTTCGCGTGTTGCCGCGCATGCCTTACGGAATCGAACCAATTCCGGCAAAGACGGCGCCGGATACCACCACGGCTTATTACCGTTGGCCCGCGCCCGATGGTTCCCGTGCCGGGACGTATTTCGTGAACCTCTATATGCCTGAAACGCGTCCGAAGTGGGAGATGATGGCGCTTTCCCTGCACGAGGCTGTTCCCGGTCATCACCTTCAGATCGCGCTCGCCCAGGAGCAGAACGACCTGCCGAAATTCCGGCGTCATCTCTCCGTCACCGCCTACATCGAGGGTTGGGGATTGTACGCGGAATCCCTCGGGGACGAACTCGGTCTCTACGACGATCCCTACGACAAGTTCGGCCAGTTGACCTACGAAATGTGGCGGGCAGTCCGACTGGTCGTGGACACGGGCATGCATTCGAAGAAGTGGAGCCGCGACAAGGCGATCGAGTTTTTCATGGAGAACGCGCCCAAGACACGGCAGGACGTGGTCAACGAAATTGATCGCTACATCGCCTGGCCCGGACAGGCTCTCGCCTACAAGATCGGTCAGCTGAAACTCAGTGAACTTCGCGCCACTGCCTCGAAGGCACTGGGCGCAGAATTTGACGTGAAGGCGTTTCACGACGTCGTGCTGCAATCGGGCGCCGTGCCGCTTGATATCCTGACGAAGCGGATAAATGCCTGGATCCGCGCCGGGGGAAAATGATGGGCGAGTTTGAAAATCGATTTGGCGGGATCGGCCGGTTGTTCGGAGTCGACGGCCTCAAACGTCTGCATCAGAGCCACGTCTGCGTGGTGGGAATTGGCGGGGTTGGCAGCTGGATCGCCGAAGCCCTCGCGCGTTCGGGAATCGGAAAGCTGACCGTGATGGACATGGACGATCTGTGCATCACGAACACCAATCGCCAGCTGCACGCGATTCAACCCACGCTTGGAATGAACAAGGCCGAAGTCATGGCCGGCCGGATCCGGGAGATCAATCCGGACGCACATGTGTTTGGCGTGCCTTCCTTCTTTACTGCAGAGACCGCCGAATTCACGCTCAGCAGCGGTTATGATTACGTCGTCGATGCCATTGACAACGTACCCAACAAATGCCTGCTCATCGCCGAATGCATCGAGCGCGAGGTGCGTGTGATCACGTCGGGAGGGGCTGGCGGCCTGCAACGGGTTGGCGAGATCCGTCTGACTGATCTCGCCCATTCCTCCCATGACCGCCTGCTGAAGGAAGTGCGCAAGACCTTGCGAAAAGAACATGGCTTGCCGGAGAAACCTGACAGGGGATTTGGCGTTCCTGCGGTTTTTTCCACAGAGTCGCCGGTGTTTCCCAAGAGCGATGGCGGTGTCTGCGAAACTCGGGAAGACGCATCCGCTCTGAAGCTCGACTGCGCGAGCGGATTCGGAACAGCAAGCTTCGTGACCGGCGCACTTGGCTTCGCCATCGCAGAAAAAGTCGTCGCAGATTTGGCGTCGGGCTGAGCCGTCCTATCCAAGCTTCAGTTCCGAAAAGGCGTCCTCCAACGAAGACAAGCCGCTACCACCGGCCGATGGTGGTTCCAGAATCTGCTTCATGTAAACGATTGCTTCGTCGATGGAGCCGACCGATTTGGGAAGGTTTGCGCCGCAGGCATTCGCATGGCCGCCTCCCTGGAATTGCCTGGCAATCGGCAGGGCCTGTCCACCTGTACTCCGAAAGCTCACCATGACCGTACGGTTTGCCTTCACAAACATGGTGGCGAGGACTTCAAAACTGCAATCCGGTTCTTCGAGCAGCTCGTGAACGATCCGATTGGAATCGCCCACGACGGTTTCCACAAATCCGAGTTGATCGGTCACGCGATGCACGTGCCGGCGGCTCCAATCCAGACCGATCGGATCCTCCACCTGCCGTTTGGTCTGCATGACCTCGAGCAGCGGATGGTCGAGCAGCCGGTCCGGATCGCCTTCGATGAGCGAATAGAGATTCCAAAAGCCGTAGATCTTTACGAGGTTTGCGTAGTCCACGGCGAGGTCAAATTCCGGATCATCGTCCAGGTAGAGGTCGGCCACATTGCTGAGATGTACGAGGCGGTCCAGTTTTTCCGATTGCACGCCATGCTGCTTGCACAGTTCGTAACAAAGAAGGCTGGCGGATTTGCCGAGGTCATGAATGAGCCGGCAATGCTCCGCGCCAACATCGGTGCTGTGATGATCGAGCACCAGCCAGTTGGTACGATCCATCCGTTTTTCAAACGTAAAGTCTGCGACCCACGCACATTGTTCGCGCAAGGTCCGGGTACGCCAGGAAGGATAGTGATGTGATTCAATCCGGGCCGTTTCGCCAAATTCGCTTGCTGACAGCTTTTGCAGCAACAAACCCGACAACAGCCCGTCCAGATCGCTTTCGTGAGTGAAGATAAGCTCCGGTTTTGGAAGAGGCTTCACAGGCGCAAGCCTAGCAATCGACCGGCGTTCTCCAAAGGTGAAACGATCATTGCCGGAAGGCGTGTGTGTGATTGAAAACGGTGGCTGCTGAGGACCACTCGATCAGAAAGCGCACGCTTGACAGTGGTCGGATCAAACGGTTTTCGATGCGTTCTCCCTCACCCCATTCCTCACCGCTGGGAGAGCGGGACCATGGAGGACGCTCTCATCGAGCAAATGGATGTCATGAATGGCGACAGCACAACCTTCCCTCTCCCAGCGGGAGTGAGGGAGAAGACATTCGGTTTCATGTGGTCTCTGTCGCAATTGCCACCACATTTCATCACACACAGATCGCGTTGACCCGACAGCTTCGGCTGCCACCCAAACCATGCGAGTGACGACAAAGCGATTCCAGCGAGTTGTCGGACGTCTCTGGGACACACAATAATACGGAAGCGTTGACCCGATGCCCTTCAGTGCTAGGGTCGCCCGGTTCGCGTCCCTGCAATGAGGTCACGGATTCCTGAAATGAAAGGCATACTCATTACTTCCCTGCTGATTGGCATCGCCGTCAGCCCACTCTCCGCTGCTGAAAATGCTGAACTCAAGACATCTGAACAGAAAGCCAGCTACCTGTTCGGTTTTGACATCGGCGGCAACATGAATCGCCAGGGTATCGAAGTGGACTCCGACGCATTCCTTCTGGGCCTGAACGCCGCACTCGCTGGAAAAACCAATGCGATTCCACCTGCCGAAATCCAGGCCATCATGGTTGAGTTTCGCCAGAAAGTGATGGCCAAACGGGAAAAGGCGCAACAAGCCCTGGCCAGCGACGGTGAAAAATTCCTGATGGCCAACAAGAAGAAGGAGGGCGTGAAGGTCACTCAAAGTGGTCTGCAATACAAGGTGATCAAGTCGGGCAGCGGAAAATCGCCGAAGATCGACAGCAAGGTGACCACCCATTACCGCGGAACATTGATTGATGGTACAGAATTCGACAGTTCGTACAGCCGGGGGCAGCCATCGACCTTCGGTGTCAACCAGGTCATCAAGGGTTGGACGGAAGCTCTTCTGAAAATGAAAGAGGGCGACAAGTGGCAGCTCTTCATTCCGGCCGAGCTGGCCTATGGCAGGCGTGGCCAGGGCCAGAAAATCCCGCCGATGGCGACGCTGATCTTCGAGATCGAGCTGATCAAGGTGAACTGAGCAGTCTCAACGACGGCGCTTCGCCCGGATCGGGCTGCGTGCCGCCAGGTCAAAGCGCTGGCCGGGTGACAGCAGGTAGAACGGTTTGTCGTTCTCCTTCATCCAGCCGCGATCGTAGATCGCAACATAGCTGGTCCCCATGACTTCAAATTCGTCACCGGTCACCAGAATTGCAGTGTTTTCATCAAGGCCGATCCCAAGCAATTCCGGCTTGGCCTCGATAAGCTTGACGAGATCGAACTGCCGGTTGCGCGCGAGCAGGTGTTGATCGATGCCAACCTGCTTCAGCAGGCCGAATCCGACTTCGTGATCGCCCATGATGGGTTCGTTGCTTCTGGAATCCCCCCGAACAAGATAGGAGCCCATGATCGATGCCCCGGCCGATCCTCCACCCACGATTCCGCCCCGATCGAGAACGTTCTGGATGCCGACGAGCACCTTTGTTCCCAGATAAGCGTCGGCCAGGCGCCATTGTCGGCCGCCGGACATCCACACCGCGGTGGCTGATTTGAGGGGCTTGGCAAATTCCTCGGAATCCGCCTTCTCGCGGTCGCGGGTGTGGAGCACGACGATGTTGGTCACACCCAGTTCTCGGAACAACTCCACATCGTCGTCGTCCAGCCCCTCGTCCGTTGCTGCGGTGGGAATGATCACCAGACGCGCCTGTTCCTCCCCCGCGAGTTGGACGAATGCCCGGAGAATCCGCTGGCCGCGAAGATTTCCGCCGGCGATCAAGAGCTGCCCCCGCTCCGGTCCCACTTCCGCGGCTGTGGCAATCATCGCGGCGAGCAGCGTGGAGACACAAATGCGAATGATCATGTTGCGAAGTGTGCGGGCAGTCTCTCTGCGAGGCAATCCATTGAGGCTCAAAACGACGTCATTGGGTTGCGCCAGCGGCATTGACCAATTCCAGTCAGATTCGCATCGTTTGTCCGCATGTCCCAAACAGTCGCCATCTTCTCAAGCCTGCTGGCGCTGATCTTCCTCGTGGCATGGCTTCGTGAGCGCAGACAATCGGCGCGGGAAAAGGCAACGCAGGACCGAGAGCTGGCGGAGGTGAAGAACCGGCAGCTCACGACTTTTGCCGCGATTGAGGCGCGCCAGCAGACGTTGTTCAATGCAATGACCGAGGGCGTCATGGTGTTGCGCGAAGACGGGACGGTCGTCCTGGCCAATGAGGCATTTCGGGGACTGTTTGATCTGCATTCCGACATCCGGGACCGATCACTGATGGAAGCGGTCCGGTTCCACGAAGTTCGCGAAGTCTACGACGAGACGCTCATCGCCGGCCAGGTCCAGGGCCGTGAATTGAAACTGCCGCTTCTTGAAGACCGGACGCTCCATGTCAACTCGGCGGTCGTCCTCGACACCCGGAGCCAGCGACAGGGCATGATCATGGTCTTTCACGACATCACGCGCATCAAGCAGCTGGAGAACACCCGCCGTGAATTCGTCGCCAACGTGAGCCATGAGCTGCGCACTCCGCTCTCTATCATCAAGGGGTGCGTGGAGACGCTCATCGACGGTGCCAAGGACGACCGCGATGCCACCAACAAGTTTCTTGGCACCATCGAAAAACATGCCAACCGGCTCACGTTCCTGATCGAGGATCTCCTTACCTTGTCCCACCTGGAATCAGGACACCTTGCGATGAACCTGGAGGACACCGAACTCAAGGCGACCGTGGACCGAGTGTGCGAGGATCTCAGCCGTCGGGCCGAGAAACGTGGTGTCCGGTTGTCCAACAACATACCTGCTGATCTGATCGTCAATGCGGATTCGAACCGGCTCCAACAAGTGCTCTTCAACCTCATCGACAACGGAATCAAGTACGGTGGGGAGAACGGACATGTCGTCATCGACGCCGCACGCAACAAGGAGCAGAACATCGAGGTGCGGGTCGCGGACGACGGTCCCGGGATCAACTGGGAAGCGCAATCGCGCCTGTTCGAACGGTTCTTCCGCGCAGACAAGGCGCGTTCACGCGAGCAGGGGGGGACGGGACTGGGACTCGCCATTGTGAAACACATCGTGCAGTCGCATGGTGGCCAGGTATGGGTGGAGAGCGAACCCGGTCAGGGCACCAGGTTTCATTTCACACTCCGCTTAAGGAACGCTGATTAGGCGGTGGAGTTTTCGGGAAGGTAGGCAATCTCTTCACGGAAGTGGCACGACCCGGTAGTAACGGAACGCGTTTGTCGCGTTGGAATCGCTGAACGTCGTCGTCGTTCCGGATACCGTGTTCGTCGTGAGCGTGGTCCAGTCGCTCAGGTTGCTGGAACCATCAATCCTCAGTCGTTGTCCGTCAGTGCCAAAGATGTTGAACTGGAATGTGCCGTTTGAAGGAGGCGAAACCATGCTGAACGGTGCGGTCAGCGCGAGTCCCGCCGGCGAACTGATGATCGAAGAGATGGGATTCTGAACGATCACGTCATACAAGCCGAGATTGGAGGGATTGATATTGGCGATGGACAAGCTGTTCGACGTTGCGCCAGGTATCGGGACACCGTTAAGTCGCCACTGATAGGAGAGCGGTTCATTTCCAAGCGCGGCTACGGAGAAGGTGACCGGATTGCCAACGGGAACGTTTTGCGCATTCGGTTGTAACGTAATTTCAGGCGGGATGTTCACGGTCAATTCGGCATTGCGGCTGATGATGTTGCCGAAGGTATTGAAGATCCGTACGGCGTAGGGACCGGAATGGCCGGCTTGCACATTGGTCACCGCAAAAATCGGTGCGTTGTTGCCGGGGACAACCACGCCGTTGGTAATCCACTGGTAGGTGAGCGGGGGAGTGCCCTGGGCATCCACATTGAAGAACACCGTCGAGCCGCGAGTGGCGGTACGGCTGCGCGGATGCCCACCGGAGGGAATTGTCGGCGGGTTGGTGAGGCCGATTGTAGGAACATTGGTATGCGTGCCATACCAGCAGAGCTCGAGTGCGTTCAGGATGCCTCCAAATCCGGGACGCTGGTCGATCAACTGAACCTGCCAGATGCCATTTGCCAATTCACCCCAGTGCTGGATGGAGAGGAAGGTGTAGTTGTAGTCGGAGTTGACGTCGTTGTTGAGTTCGGCGACGACACAGCGTGTTCCGTGCGGGCTGATAACAGCCACTTCCAGTTCGCCCCGGGCGCCGTGGGTGGCGTTAAGTTTCAAGAGCACATGTTCAAGCCGGACGTCCGTGGGAAGATCCACCTCGAATGAACGGGTGATACCGTTGGTGCTGAAGTCGGGGATGGGCTCCAGAAGATTCGTCTGTGCCAGGGAAAAATTCGTGACCGTTCCAAGGTTCGTCCAGTTGGTCGCCAATTGAACGCCGGCATCGGCATTGATCATGCCCGCGCCGTAGTCGTTGTTGAAAGTGAAGCCTGCACTGTTGGTCAACCAACCTGTGTGGTTCGTGTCGTTCATCGTGGCGGTCGTCATAATGATCTCCTGCACATCGCGCCAGCCGAGGTTGGGGTTTGCCTCCAGTATCAACGCGATACAGCCGGATACCAATGGGGCCGCAGACGACGTCCCGTTAAAGTTTGCGGTGTAGTTCTGGTTGGGGTAGTCGCCCAACGGGAACGGAACAGTGTTGTTATAACCGTCCGAGCCCATGCGGTCTGTAGTGGTGGTGCCTTGAAACCTGGTGGAGTCCAGACCCGCTGGCGCGCTGATCGTGAGATTGCCGCCCGGATTGCTGTAGCTGGCGCGTTCGGCTTGGTCGTTCAGGGCGCCGACGGCGATGGATTCACGAGCGTTCAGTTGACCGATGTAGTTGGCATTGCCACCAATCTCGCCTTCATTGCCGGACGAGATCACGTAGATGGTTCCTCGTCCGTTCCGACCGAATGTGGTGGCTTGGACAAAAGCGTTGGAAACAGTGTCGCTCATCACATCAATATTCTGACCAGCCAGGTTGGGGCCCCAACTATTGTTGTGAACATGCATCAGAAAGTTGCTGTGGAGGAGACCATCGGCAATCTGCTGTTCGGAAAGATTTGCACCGCCAGCCGCAAGAAGGCGGATGGGAATGATGGTTGCCATCGGAGCGGCTCCGGAGACGCCCAGTGCATTGTCGCCCCGCGCTGCTGCCACACCTGCCACGGCGGTTCCGTGGAATTCCCCGGCTTCAGCATTGGCGTTGAGATCACCGTCGAGAGTGTCAAAGCCAAGATTCGTATTCAGGTTGGAGATGAGGTCTTCTTGGATGTACTCCGTGCCTTCGTCCATGATTGCGATATTGATTCCCGTCCCGAGTACGGTTTCCCAGGCGTTGGTCACTCTCACGTCGCCTCCAGCAGCTCCTCCCTGGCCGGTATTGAGGAGGTGCCATTGGTTCGTGAAAAGCGGATCATTC
>CEUN01110018.1_pt1 | contig 11102 bp, 12 predicted proteins | sample 361501 | NCBI WGS metagenome assembly CEUN01 (sample SAMEA2622801, study PRJEB7988) | marine metagenome | biome: marine biome (ENVO:00000447); feature: marine epipelagic mixed layer (ENVO:xxxxxxxxx); material: "saline water (ENVO:00002010), including plankton (ENVO:xxxxxxxx)" | depth 120 m | reverse complement strand
CTCGGCAAGCCGACGCGAGTTCCGCGCGTACTCTTTCAAGGCGCTCGGCGATACTGGCACCGATGGCGTCTTCCTGGTCCATAAAATGCAAACCTCGCGGGGCTTAAAGGTGATGCGATGGCGTCCGACGCATACACGTGAGGGCACGCCACGCTGTAAGGGCACACTTTAAGCGATTCTGGTGTCCTGTTTTGCGGGGGGACGCGCGATTTAGCGCACAAAAGTAATGAAGCGTACGAACTGGTACGGCTTCTGTGGTCAGTAAATACCCGTGAGCTATACTCGGGATGCCCATTTGCGGCGCGGCTGGCTGGTGCATCGGGGCTAGCGCCAGCTGCTTGGAAATAGGCTTGTCGACGCCCGTATGCGTTTTCGGCCACCGCTTCAGGGGAAAGTGGAATGGATATCGGTGAACTGTTGGCATTTGGCGTCAAAAACGGCGCATCTGATTTACACCTGTCGGCTGGGTTACCGCCGATGATTCGTGTTGATGGCGATGTCCGGCGCATTAATGTCCCGTCGCTGGATCACAAAACGGTTCATGATCTGGTCTACGACATCATGAACGATAAGCAGCGCAAGGATTACGAAGAATTCCTTGAGACTGATTTCTCGTTCGAGGTGCCTGGCCTCGCACGATTTCGTGTCAACGCGTTTAACCACAACCGCGGCTCTGGCGCGGTCTTCAGAACCATCCCATCGGAAATTCTGACGCTGGAAGACCTGAATGCACCGGAGATATTCAAAGAAATCTCCGACACGCCACGTGGCGTGGTGCTGGTGACCGGACCGACGGGCTCAGGCAAATCGACCACGCTCGCCGCGATGGTCAATCACAAGAACGAGAATGAATACGGGCACATCTTGACGGTGGAAGACCCGATCGAGTTTGTGCATCAGTCCAAAAAGTGCCTGATTAACCAGCGCGAGGTGCATCGCGACACCCTCGGCTTCAACGAAGCGCTGCGCTCCGCGCTGCGTGAAGACCCGGACACCATTCTCGTCGGTGAGATGCGTGACCTGGAAACCATTCGCCTTGCGCTTTCTGCCGCTGAAACGGGGCATCTGGTCTTCGGGACACTGCACACCAGTTCCGCGGCCAAGACGATCGACCGTATCGTCGACGTGTTTCCGGCGGCGGAGAAAGAAATGATTCGCTCGATGCTGTCTGAATCGCTGAAAGCTGTGATCTCGCAGACGTTGGTGAAAAAGCAGGGCGGAGGCCGCGTGGCGGCACACGAAATCATGATTGGCACGCCAGCGATCCGTAACCTGATTCGCGAAAACAAAGTGGCGCAGATGTATTCCGCCATTCAGACCGGCCAGGCCGCTGGCATGAAAACACTGGATCAGGACCTGCAGCGACTGGTGCGTGAGAACCTCGTTACGCGTCGCGACGCGCAGATGAAAGCAGCAAATAGAGATTCAATCCAGTAGCACTCGCCCGCCCGCCTCAGGGCCGATCTGTGGAGCGAGTGTTACGCGCAGGAGTGAGAGATGGAACGAGAACAAGCCATTAAGTTCATGCTGGATTTATTGAAACTGATGCGTCAGAAAAGCGCATCAGATTTGTTCATTACGGTGGGTTTTCCGCCCGCGATGAAAATTGACGGCAAGGTCACGCCGGTGTCCAAACAAGACCTGACGCCGCAGAACTGCAAAGCACTGACTTACGCCATCATGAATGAAAAGCAGCTAAAAGAGTTCGAGGCGACCAAGGAATGTAACTTCGCTGTATCGCCGCCCGGCATTGGCCGTTACAGAGCGAACGCATTTATTCAGCAGAACAATCCTGGTCTGGTGATGCGAACCATCGCGGCAGAAATCCCGAACATTGACGACCTGGGATTACCGGAAGTTCTGAAAGATGTTGTCATGACCAAAAACGGTCTTGTCATCATGGTGGGTGGCACCGGCTCGGGAAAGTCGACCAGCCTTGCAGCGATGATCGACTACCGTAACCGCAACAGCCACGGTCATATCATCACCATCGAAGACCCGATCGAATACGTTCATCCGCACAAAGGCTGCGTCATCATGCAGCGGGAAGTGGGCGTTGACACCGATGACTGGGACATCGCCCTCAAAAACACGTTGCGCCAGGCGCCGGATGTGATTCTGCTCGGTGAGATTCGCGACCGCGAGACGATGGAGTTCGCGATTCAGTTTGCTGAAACGGGTCACCTGGCACTGGCTACGCTGCACGCCAACAACGCCAACCAGGCTTTGGACCGCATCATCAACTTCTTTCCTGGAGAGCGGAAGCAGCAGCTGTTAATGGACATGTCCGCCAACCTGCGCTCGGTTATTTCGCAACGCCTGCTGAAGACCAAAGAAGGCAAAGGGCGTGTGGCCGCGATCGAAATCATGCTGAACTCGCCTCTGATCAAGGACCTGATTCTTAAAGGTGAGCTGCATGAAATTAAGCCCATCATGCAAAAGTCCCGCGAGCTTGGCATGCAGACTTTTGATCAGGCGCTGTTCGATTTGTACGAAGGCGGCAAGATTACCTACGACGATGCGATGCGTTATGCGGATTCCATGAACGAACTGCGGCTGCGTATCAAATTGGAAGGCCAAGCTGCGAAAGACAAAGACGCCATGGCCGAACTGGACCACCTGGCGCTTGAAGAAACCGAAGAAGAAGCTGGCCTGCATCGGTAGGCTGACTCGATACCGGGAGGCATTACGCGCATGTCAGAAGCCGTTGCCGAGGCCCCGCCGGGGGAGGATGGCGTCCAGACGATGGACATCACGCCCTATCTGAAGTTGATGGTGCAGCAGAAAGGGTCGGATCTGTTTTTCACAGCGGGTGCGCAGGTCAAGATCAAGCTTGAGGGCAAGGTCCAGTCCATTGGCAAGTCGATGTTGACGCCGGAACTCTGCAGCGCGGCTGCAGACGGCATCATGAACGACCAGCAGCGCCGTGAATTTGCTGAGACAATGGAGTGTGACTTCGCCATTGGTATGCCTGATGGGAGCGCACGATTTCGTGTAAACGTGTTCAGGCAACGCGGCCATGTAGGGATGGTCTTACGCTTGATTCCGTCAGTCATTCCGACGATTGACGAACTCAATGTGCCGGACGTGTTGAAAGAACTCATCGGCGCGAAACGTGGCCTGTTGTTGATGGTGGGGGCGACGGGATCGGGTAAGTCGACCACGTTAGCCGCGATGATCAACCATCGCAACGAGACGCAGGCTGGTCATATTCTGACGATCGAAGACCCGGTCGAGTTCTATCACCCAAACAAGATGTCGATCCTCAATCAGCGCGAAGTTGGCGTGGACACTGTATCCTATGCGCGCGCCCTCAAAGCCTCTTTACGCGAGGCGCCGGACGTCATCCTGATTGGTGAGATTAGAGATCGCGTGACCATGGAAACGGCGCTTGAGCTGGCCAACACCGGTCACCTCGCCATCTCGACGATGCATGCAAACAATGCCAATCAGGCAATGGAGCGTGTCATTCACATGTTCCCGCAAGAGTCGCACAAACAATTGTTCATGGACCTGTCGACCAATCTGCGAGCCGTCGTGTCGCAGAGATTGGTTCCGGACGTGCGCGGCAAACGTTGTGCGGCGGTTGAGATCATGGTCAACACGCCACACATCCAGGAGCTGATCCTGAAAGGTGAGCTGGACGAGATCAAAGAGGCTATGAGCGACAGTGGTGCCAAGGGTATGCGGACGTTTGATATGTCTTTGTACAACCTGTATCAGGAAAACCGCATCACGCTTGAAGAGGCGCTGAATAACGCTGACTCGCGTACAAACCTGGAAGCGAAGATTAACTTCGGTTAGGCCGGTGCTGCGTTACAAGAGTCTGTCTGACAAAACAAAGGGACGTGGTAGTCAGGCCACGACACAGTTACTCGAGGTCACACAAATATGAGCGATACAGACCTGAACGTTTCGCGGGGTGATCTGCATCAATTGTCGTTGTTCCGCAGCACCAACTTTGACGACGTTGCTGAAGTTCTGCAGCAATGTTCAGTGCTGCGCGTGGGGCCCGGAAAAGTCGTGATCGCAGCGGGGCAGCCCAACAAACGCTTGTATCTGGTGCTGGAAGGCCAACTGAGTGTGCGCCTTGAATCCTGGGACAACCCGGCCGTAGCGAAGATTGGTAAGGGCGAAATGTTTGGGGAGCTTTCGGTCATCGACGGTGGCACCACATCGGCGTTCGTCGTGACGGAGACGGCTTGTCGCATTGTTGGACTGGATGGCGACAACCTGTGGGAGCTGTTCAGACGTACGCCTTATGTTGCGCACAATCTGCTGACCACGATGGCGCAGCGCATCCGAAACTCGAACACGGTCATCGAAGACTTGCAGCGCCAACTGGCGGAACAATCCGGCTGACGACCACAGCGGTGCCTTTCATGCGCTGATGTGTGCCCGTCCCGCTCCCATAAGAGCGGCTGCCGGATCAGGCCGCTAGATCACGCCTCTTTCTTTGAGGTTCGCCAGCGCCGTTGCGTCCAAGCCCAGCAAAGTGCCCAGAATCTCCTGATTGTGCGCGCCTACCTGCGGCCCAGACCAGCGCGTCCGTCCAGGCGTGGAGTCCAGTTTTGGTGTCATGGCCGGGATCTTCAGCGGCTTGCCGTCAATCTCTACCTGATGGAACATCTCGCGCGCGTTGTAGTGCGGGTCCGCCAGCATGTCAGCCGCGTTGTAGATGGGCCCGGCGGGTACGTCTGCTCCGTCAAGCACATGCAATGCTTCCTCACTACTGACAGAGCTGGTCCACGCTGTGATCGCGTCATCCAGCTCCTGTTGATGCGTGACACGTCCCTGGTTCTCCGCGAGGCGCGGGTCCTCCGCCAGATCGGACCGCGACATCGCCAGCATCAGGCGTTTGAAAATCGAATCGCCGTTGGCCCCAATTACGATGAAGCGTCCGTCATTACAACGGTACGTATTGGTGGGCGCGATGCCGGTCAGGGTTGAGCCTGACGGTTCGCGCATGATGCCGGCGCCGTCGTACTCGGGGATGACGGCCTCCAGCATGTTGAATATGGATTCGTAGATTGCGACGTCCACTACCTGGCCGCTGCCGCCCGCGCGATTGCGCTCAATGAGCGCCAACGCGACACCAAATGCCGCGTGCAGGCCTGCGAGGCTGTCACCAAGACTCAGGTTGGGGCGGACCGGGGCGTCGCCTGGAAAGCCATTTACGTAACGAAACCCGCCAATACCTTCACAAACGGAGGCGAAACCCGGACGTGAAGCGTAAGGACCCGTCTGACCATAGCCTGAGATTCGCGCGATGATTAGCTGCTCGTTGTCCGTTTTCAAAGTCTCTGGCGCCAGACCCCACTTTTCCAGCGTGCCTGGCCTGAAGTTCTCGACTAACACATCACACTGTGCGGCCAGCTGGCGGACGAGATCGCGCCCACTTTCTTCGCGCAGGTTGACGGTAATGCTTTTTTTGTTGCGGCCCAGGCTGTGCCACCAGAGCGAAGTACCATTGCGTACGACTCGCCACTGGCGTAACGGGTCGCCTTTGCCGGGAGGCTCGATTTTGATGACTTCCGCACCAAAATAAGCAAGCAGGGACCCGGCAAACGGGCCGGCAATCAGCTGGCCCATCTCCAGGATCCGGATGCCGCTGAGCGGTCCGGCGTTGGTTGGTGAAGACGTCTCAGTCATTGACTTTGTTTCTGGTGTGCTTTTTGTTCAGCGGTTTCTTCGTCACGGGCACTGTTCTCAGCCACAAATGCGTTCCATTGGCCGATGGCATCGTTGGCCGCTTTACCATGTTGGTCCGATAAAGCTTTCTGTGCCTTGGCGTATTTCATGAGGCATTGTTGAAACCCCTCTGCCTTACGCCAGTACTTGTTGGCATGTTCACTGTTCCTGAACTCTGCGGGGCGCTCCGGCCTGGGACAATCCGGCGGGGCGATTTCTGCCGCGCTTGCATGCGCCCCGCTCACTGCAAGCGCACAGGCGAGCGCAACTTTCCGCAGCGGCGTCAATAGTGTTTGCTTGGGATTAGCCATATTCAGAGTCCCAGAATGCACGGGATGTTGTGACGCATTCTATCTTAGGGGGTCAGCGCGAATCGCGTAGGTGCGGTAGCCCGCTAATGGGGTAATGACTCCCACTCGATCGTTTGTGCGTCGAATACCGGACCATCAACACAAACCCGGCGCATCGCCTGGCGACCATCTTCGTTGGTGAGCACAGTACACCCCGCACACCCGCCGACGGCACATGCCATGAACTCTTCCATCGAGACCTGGCAGGGCAGTCCAAAACTCGCGGACAAGGCTGCGGTTGCCTTCAGCATGGGATTGGGACCACATGCGTAAACGGCCACGCGGCCAAGCTCCGCGGCAGACAGACCCTCGAGCCAAGTGCGCGCGAGGTCCGTGACAAAGCCATCAAAACATCCGGCATAACCCTGTGTTGTAGCAAGGCGCGATAGGATGTCTTGCGCTTCCAGTTCCGGGACACAACGTGCATCGGCGATAGCAACGGAACTGCCATCCAGCTGGGAGCGATTGTTTGCAAAAGGAAAAGGGACTTCGGACCCCATCACAACAAACGCGGGCGGACGCCCCGCGGCGTGCAGCACATCAGCCAGATACAGCATGGGTGGAATGCCGACACCGCCTCCCAACAGTAGCGCGATGTCGCGTTCGGCGTCTGGAGTGAAACAGCGACCAATAGGCCCCATGGTGCTGAGCGAGGCGCCAATTGCCTGCGCGCCGAGCAGCGCTGTTCCTGCACCGGTCACTTTGAACAACACATCAAAACACCCGGCGACCGGGTCTACCCGCATGATCGACATCGGTCGACGCATTGGGAGCTCATCACTGCAGCGAATGTGCACAAATGAACCAGCGCCCGCGCGGGCGGCGATGCGGGGCGCCCGCAGCCGCAGGATATATTGGCCCTCAGGATGTTCTTCGCGCCCGATAACCTCGGCGGCCTCCACCACGATGGTGTCGCGTTGCGCCTGACTCATGCGACAGCCTCCGCTGTTTCGCCTTCATACAACACGCGGCCATCAATGAGGGTTGTTCGCACGGTGCCGGCCATGGTTTGCTCCATGAACGGTGAGTTTTTGCCCATGGACCACCAGGACTCCGGCGTCAGTGTGCGACTGGCCGTCGGTTCAAAGATACACATATCGGCGCGTGCGCCTGCACTCAGCGTGCCACGTTTGAGACCCGCAATGGCGGCAGGCCCACTGGTGACGGTAGCGAGCGCCTGAGTGAGCGGCAGGCTCTCTTCGGTCGCTAGTCTGAGTACCAGCGGCAGCAATGTGTCCAGACCACTGATGCCAGGTTCGGTCTCTGTGAAAGGGTTCATCTTGGCGTCGAGTTCATGTGGTTGATGGTCGCTGGTAATGGCGGACAGCACACCGTCGCGCACGCCAGCTCGCAGTGCGACTACATCGTCGCGACTACGCAGGGGGGGGCGCACATGACAAAACGTATCGAAGCCAGCCAGATCGGCATCGGTCAGGAACAACTGGTGCGCCGCGACGTCCGCCGTGACCGGCAAGCCGTCAAATTGCGCACGTTGCAACATTTGCACGCTCTGGCGTGTGCTAAGGCGGCAGAAATGCACGCGCGCACCCGTCATCTCCGCGAGCAGCAGGTCGCGGGCGACGATAATGGTCTCGGCGGCCGCGGGAATGGGGTCCAGGCCTGCGACAAACGCATTGGCACTGGCGTGTGCGTGACGACCTTTGCTTAGCCATGGGTCCTCGCATGAGGTCATTACGGTCAGATCAAAGGTGGCCGCATACTCCATCGTGCGCCGCATGATTTCGCTGTTGGAAATCGTGCGCCCGGCGTTGCTGACAGCTATACAGCCGGCTTGTTGCAGAGCATGCATCTCAGCCAGGCGTTGGCTTTCGAGCCCGTGTGTCAGCGCCCCGATAACCTCAATGTGCGCACGCCCTACGTCACGCGCTCTTCGCACGATCAGTTCGACGACAGCGGGTGTATCAACGATCGGGTCAGTGTCCGGCGGCACGCACAAAGTGGTGATGCCGTTAGCGATAGCCGCCTGAGACTCGCTGGCAATCGTCGCTTTGTGCTCGGCGCCAGGCTCGCGCAGCCGCGCGCTCAGCTCAACCATTCCCGGCATGGCGATGCAGCCACTTGCGTTAATGGTGTGGTCAGGCGCGAATCCGTCTGGCGCTACACCCGACGCGGCGATTACGCCGTCGGCGATGTAGAGATCCTGGACGCCGTCGATGCCTTCGCTTGGGTCGATTATGCGCGCACCTGCCACTTTAACCCGCATCGTCAGCCTCCGCGCCTCTTCCGAGCACCATCGACATCACCGCCATGCGAATGGCGATGCCATAGCTCACCTGTTGCAGGATGACGGAGCGCCCGCCGTCCGCGACATCCGAACTGATTTCAATGCCGCGATTGAGTGGCCCCGGGTGCATAACAATGGCGTCAGGTTTGGCGGCTTGCAGGCGCTCTTCGGTCAATCCCCAAACCTGGAAGTATTCGTGTGAGCTCGGCAATACAGGCCCGCTCATGCGCTCGCGCTGGAGCCGCAGCATGATGACGACATCGGCGTCTCGAATCCCTTCAGTCAAGTTTGTGCACACCCGGACACCGAGATCTTTCAGCGCGCCTGTCAGCAGCGTTTTCGGGCCCACGGCGCGGATATCGGTCACACCCAATAGGCGCAATGCCGCAAACTGCGAGCGGGCCACTCTCGAGTGTGAGATGTCGCCTACAACAGCAACGCTCAAATCCTCAAAGTTGGGCTTGTGCCGCCGGATCGTGAACATGTCCAGCATGGCCTGGGTCGGGTGCGCGTGGCGGCCGTCGCCGCCGTTGATAACACTGACACCAGGTGCCACGTGCTGGGCGATAAAATGGGCGGCGCCGCTGCTCTGGTGGCGTACGACAAACATGTCGCAATGCATCGCCTCGAGGTTGCGCAACGTATCCAACAGGGTTTCGCCCTTGGTGGTAGACGACACCTGTACATCGATGTTCAGCACATCGGCAGACAGGCGCAACGCAGCCAGCTCAAATGTCGTCCGTGTCCTCGTGCTCGGTTCGAAGAACAGGTTGATGATGGTTTTGCCGCGCAATAGCGGGGCTTTCTTGACGACGCGTTCGTGGAGGCCGGCAAAGCTTTCGGCGCGATCAAGGATCTGGGTCAGCAACTCGCGGTTGAGGCCGTCAATGTCCAGAAAGTGCCGCAGCCGACCGTGCTGGTCCAGCTGCAAGTTCTCAGTGCGCATCAGGCTCCTTTCTCAATTCAATTCGGACGGCAAAATTGCGCACAGGTCAGGCATCCAATTTCGACGCAAGCGCCAGTTCCAATGGCTCAGGCCCGGCCAGTTTGATGTACTGGTTCTGGCTTAACTGGACCTGCTCGCCGTAGACATCAGCCTGAATAGGCAGATCTCTGCCGTCCCGCTCGACCAATACGGCAAGCGTGACTCGCGACGGCCGTCCAAAGTCGAACAGTTCGTTCAGCGCGGCGCGGATTGTGCGCCCTGTGTACAACACGTCGTCTACGAGAACGATGTGTCGATTCTCCACCGAGAACGGCAGGTCGGATGGCGTGACTTGCGGATGCATACCCACGCGCGTGAAGTCGTCGCGGTAAAAGTTGATGTTCAGCGCGCCCAACTCCGTCTTGAGGCCCAGCATGGCGTGCAGTCGCTCGGCCACCCACACACCCCCCGTTCTGATGCCAACCATGGCCAGTTCCGGATCGTTGGTCAGTGGCCGCAGCGCATCGCTGATGCGCTCGAGAGCCGCGTCAACATCAAGCGGTGTGAGATTCGATTCTTTATTCATGCGATTCAAAGCGCTCTAGCTGGACGAGGGCGTGTCACCTCGTTCTTATCCCCCGTGTGGCGCGCGTTTCGTCTCCGCAAAAGCGCCTAACCACGTTTCGACGATAACCTGCGCCGCAAACGGGTGGTCAGATTGCCGGTGCAGTTCCCCGGCGGCGTGCAATCGTGCACGCGCTTCCACCGTCGACAGTCGCTCGTCCGTTGTTTCCACGGCAACGCCGAACCGGCCATGAATCTGCCGGCCAAACCTGCGCGCCGTGGCCGTCATTGGTTGCTCCGTGCCGTCCATGTTGAGTGGCTCGCCTACTACGACCACCTGCGGCTCCCAAGTTCGAATCAGCATCTCGATGCGTGCCCAGTCGGGTTTGCCATTGCGTACCCTGATGGTCTCCAGAGGGTTGGCTGTCGCGGTCACCGTCTGTCCGACTGCGGCGCCAATGTACTTCGATCCCACGTCGAAGCCCAGTACCGTCAGTGCATCTCCCCTGGACTCGTTACCATTCATGAATGGCCAGCAATGCCGGATAATCTGGACAAATCGACACCCATCAACTCGGCCGCGCGGCGCCACCGTTCTTCGAATGGCGTGTCAAACACGATCTCAGCGCTACTGGGGCCGCTCAGCCACGCGTTTTCCAACACTTCGTTCTCGAGCTGTCCCGCGCCCCAGCCGGCATAACCGAGTGCCACCAACGAGCGGTCGGGTCCGCGACCCTCGGCGATGGCGGTGAGAATGTCCCTGGACGTGGCGACGGCGAGTCCGTCGTCGACCCGCAACACGGAATCCCAGGCGTCCTCATCCTGGTCAGGCTGGTGCAAGACGAAGCCTCGTTTGGTTTCAACCGGCCCTCCCAATACGATGGGTGCCGTACCCGCTTCGTCGTCCTCGACCGGCATGTCCATGTGCTCAAACAGATCGCACAAGGTCAGATCAAGAGGTTTGTTGACCACGATGCCCATTGCGCCTTCATCGGAGTGGGCGCATATGTAAGTGACCGTCTGCGAGAAGTTGGGATCTCCAAGCGACGGCATCGCGATCAAGAATTGATTTGTGTAGTTCATGGCGGCTCACGATGGTAGCGAACCGGCGATGATTCAAGGAAGAATATTTTTGATTTGGGCCGAGGGCGATGCCCGCAAGCGAACCCGTTGGGCTAGCGTGCAGCGAGACGGTTGCTCGCGCCGAGGAAGCGCCACGTCCGCTCGATATGCAAGACGTCAATTTCGTCTTTGAAAGATGCCGGGAAAGGCGCGTACGGTGCTGCCAGCTTGACGATACGCAGCGCCGCGTCGTCCAAGACACGTT
>CEUN01434596.1_pt1 | contig 11117 bp, 8 predicted proteins | sample 361501 | NCBI WGS metagenome assembly CEUN01 (sample SAMEA2622801, study PRJEB7988) | marine metagenome | biome: marine biome (ENVO:00000447); feature: marine epipelagic mixed layer (ENVO:xxxxxxxxx); material: "saline water (ENVO:00002010), including plankton (ENVO:xxxxxxxx)" | depth 120 m | reverse complement strand
CTTGTTAAACAGCAACACCCCGATATAAACATCACGGTTCTTGGAAGATCCCCCTATATCGGTAAAGACGCTTACGAATATAAGGGCGTGCAGGTAAAACCTCTCTGGAGCCCGAAGAACAAATACACAGAAACCATCATCCACACCTTCATCGCCGTGCTTTTCGCAAGGTTCATACTCAAGGCTGATGCAATACACATTCATGCCATCGGCCCAGCCTTAATGTCGCCGCTTGCACGCCTGATCGGGCTAAAAGTACTCGTGACTCATCATGGAGAAGACTATAACCGGGCCAAGTGGAATACGACTGCCAAAACCTTGTTGAAGTTAGGAGAGCGATTAGCGGTAAAAAGCGCGAATCACGTAGTGGTGGTGGGAAAGAGCCTGACGGATCAACTAAAAGAAGCATACAACGAGCATAGTAAGATCACTTACATCCCCAATGGCATGAAGCCGCTGGAAGGTGCAAATACCGATTCGATGGACGTATTGAGTGAGTTAGGTCTTGAACCTGATGAATACATCGTATACGTCGGGAGGATAGTGCCAGAAAAGGGAATAAAAGACTTACTCACTGCATACGCTAAGTCAGCTGCCCAAAAACAGGGTATCAAACTCGTAATTGTGGGGGGTTCAGATCACGAGGACAGCTTCTATCGAGAGATGCAGCAACTTGCTAATTGCACAGACGGCGTTGTTATGGCAGGAATTCGAAAATCAGATGCACTCTATACGCTGTTTAAACAGTCAGCTTTATTCGTATTGCCGTCATATCACGAAGGCTTGCCTATCTCTCTGCTTGAAGCACTGTCATTCGGTTGCAGGGTGTTGGTGAGTGATATCACCCCCAATACAGATGTTGGCTTGCCAGAAGCCTGTTATTTCCCTTTAGGAGACATTCACTCACTCGCTAATAGGTTGAGCGTAACCAATCTGGAAGACTATGTGGTGGAGGGTGCCAGCTATATAGATAAATATAACTGGGCTGAAATATCCAGGCAGTTATCAAATACACTTCAGGGAATTGAGTGATGTTTCTTGGGGTGAAGTTCGTTGTTCTACTGGTGTACTTGTTTATCGGGTATAAGTGGAATCAGAAGAACAATACATCCCTGGCACTTAAGATAGTGTTCTGGGTAGTACTGCTCAGGTTAATGCTATCATCTATGCATGAAATTACGTTTCTAGGAGTTGTTGCTGGTCAGTCCTTGATTTCATTATTCAGCCTGGCGTTTGCTGGGCTTACCACGTTATATCTTCTCTACTATAAAATACCGATTGTACGATCTAGAATTCTATGGCCAGTGAAGATCCTGGTCATAGTATTGATAGTCAGCGGTATGATAAATTCACCCATATCTGCGGTTTCAGAAATTGTGAAATGGGTACTCTTGATTAACTTGGTACTCCTTTTCATAATTTCTATGAACGAAAATGGCACTAAAAAAGTTTTCTACGGCCTTGCTGTTTGTTACTTGTACCCCGTGATTTTGCTGATTCTGTCTGTTCTACTTCGAGAGAGCAAAGCATCAGAAGCCGACGGCTCTACAAGTTACATTGGTGGTGCTTATCATGAGGCTGCATTTTCTGTTGTCATCTTCAGTGCAGGAGCGATCTTTTTACTCTTAGCAACTGCTCTACAAAAGCCTAGGGTGGTACAGGCTTTCGTCATCTTAGTGATGCTCTTCATGCTGATACTGGTGAATTACAGAACAACCTTACTGGCAGCACTGGCGTTTGTCGCGGTGTATTCAATCTTTAAATTTCTGTCAGCTAGACAGTTGCAAAAATCGATTATGATCGTCGCAATTTTGACTGCTATACCAGCCTTGCCAGCACTAATGAGTCTTATGTCTAGTGGCAGTCTTTATGAGCGGTTCGAGGAAATACCAGTATTCGTAGAACAAGTGGGAGAGCTGATGGTTCCCTATGATTATTACTACGAAGAAGACGGAAAGTTCTTTTCTGGAAGGCTGATGATCTGGAATCAGTATATAACCACCTGGAGTGAAGGGACACTGACCGAAAAATTGCTTGGATATGGGCCGGGTAGCTGGCAAGACTACTTTACTTTGTACGCACATAATACCTTTGTCTCCGCCTTGTTTGAATGGGGCGTTGTAGGCTTGGCAATTCTATTATTCGTATTTTTTACAGTGCTCCTGCGTTTACTGAAAATTTCGCTTCACCCCAATGGATATACTGCATTCTCGATTTTGAGTGGCTTTATAGTACTGAATTTAGCGACCATGCCATTGTGGCAAATTGAGGGCATGTTGCTGTTCTCAGTCCTCATTGCCGTATCTATATACGAAAGTGTGCCAAAGGGGGGGAAGCGCACTCCGTATATTAACATTGCAGCGGAAAAGAGCGTGAGGCTGTGATGTTCTGCAAAGTATTAGCAACTGTCTTGAGTACTTGGATACTTTGTTCGTGTGTCCTTAATGGAATGTATGAAAAAACGACCTACGTGGTAAATACTGAAAAGAGTTCGGAAACGTCAGGGACCAATAGAGCTGTGATGTCATTCGAGGTGTTTTTACAGCAAGCAGAGGGGGGGTACCTTCGTGGAACTTACATTCTTGCACCTGGAATCTACCAGTTGATTAAACCTTTACAGATTATTTCCCCTGATGTGAGATTAATTGGTAATGAGGAAGTGATATTTGAGGGCGGCGGTACCGGCCACGGTTTGGTACTTGGTCATAGTAATATCGATATATCAAATATTTCGTTTCGTGATATTCGCAACTGTGTAACTGTAAAGAAGCAATCTTATGTTAGTAACATCAGTATCACAGGAATAACGGCCAATAACGTTCATGATTGTATCTTAATAGATCGATCTATTGATTCAACGGTCAAGAATTGGCTGATTTCTGATTTGAAGGTTACAAATTACTATCGTTCAGCTGTTCGTATAGCGGGCGCGGGTACTAAAAGAATAGTTCTCAGTAACTTTAGCTTAGATGGTGGCAAATCAAAAGGTTACTGCTGGAAAGGCGGTATTCAGATCTATGAAAGAGCAAGCCATATTAATATCTTTGATGGGCGAATCGTAAATAATATCGGCAGCTGTGGTAGCAACTATCCGCAAGGGGACGGTATAGAAATTGATGATAAGGATGGAGCCCCTCACGATATATCCATAGTGAATGTCATTGTTGGAGATAGTAGAGATGGAAATTTTGACCTCAAGGGATCGAATATATTCATGAAGGATGTAATCTCTGCTTCTTCTGGATTTACAAAAGCTGGCTTTAGACTCTGGAACTATGACTATATTTGTGAAAGCTGTTCACTTGAAGGAGAGTTTCAAGTGCCAGTCGAGCTGAACAGAGCTAGGTTGAACCCCCAAATGAAAGATACATCACATAAACACGGTATTCAGTCATTAAACGTGTACAGGAATATTTAGTATGGAAGAGTTCCCGTTAGTCACTTGCGTGATAATTTCTTACAACAGACCGAAATTAGCAATTGAGTCGATAGAAAGTGCACTAAATCAAGACTACCCAAATCTGGAAGTGATTCTCGTAAATGATTGCTCAGTCGAGAGTTATGAAGAACTAGAAAGGAAGTATGAAGGCCGGGTTCGATTTCTGAGAACGGAGAAAAATTCTGGCGGTTGTTCTGTTCCAAGGAATACAGGTGCTGCCGCTGCAAATGGAAAGTATATTGCATTTCTTGATGATGACGATGTCTGGTTGTCCGAAAAAACAAAACGACAGGTTGACGTGCTTGAAAAGTACGATGATGTAGTTGCGTGTTCCTGTGGCCATCAAGAGACGGTATCGGGTCTCAAAAAGTTACCTGGCGAGGGAGTGCTTCAGCTCTCAGATATACTTATGTCAAATAAAATAGGACCGCCGTCTAAGTTAATGATACGAGCTGATCTGACGAGTCGTATGGGCTTTGATCCAGAGCTACGTCACGCTGAAGACTGGGACTACTACTTGCGCGTTTTGAGTGATGGCAAAATTTACGTGATTCCAGAGGTTTTACTAATGTACAACACCTCACATCACGAGAGAATGACGAATGGATTCAGTAAAATGTCCTTTGAAGATATGGATAAAAAGCTCTATGCAACTCGGAAGAACCGAGCACTTATTGGTGAGTTTAATTTTGAAATGCGAAGAGTGCACTACTACTTGACTGGTCTGAAAGCACGACAGCATAAATTGAGGCATATGATTGCTGTGATGCACAGAACAAGTCCTTTAGCAGTCATGAGATATCTCTATTTCAGAGCGAAAGGCGAGTTTTAGTATGACTGAGCATCGAGAGAAACCATTGGTATCTGTAGTAATACCAACTTACAACCGCCCTGAACAACTTATCAGGGCTTGTGAGGCAGTATTCAGGCAAACCTACGAGCCTATTGAGGTTGTTGTGGTAAACGATAACTCAGATGCCGATTATTCAGGTGTAGTTGTAGAACTAGGATCCAGAATAACCTACGTTAAAAGAACGGTAAATGGTGGGGGGTCAGCTGCGCGCAATACGGGAATCGAAGAAGCGAAAGGAGAGTATGTTGCTTTCCTGGATGATGATGATATCTGGAATCCCGATAAACTAAAGAAGCAGATAGCATCACTTGATGGTATACATTTGGCATCTCATTGTGGCTATGAACTTAAAAGTACCGGTAGAATTAGAATTGAAGGAAAAGCAATCATTTCCGGTGAGGACCTCCGTGAGAATAATAAGCTGGCGAGTACAAGTGGCTTATTAGCAAAACGGGAGCTGCTCCTGAAGCATAGATTTGATGAAACACTGAAGCGTTCCCAAGATTGGGATTTATATATTAGATTGTCCTCAGATACAGATTTTAGTTACGTTCAAAGTGCAGAGTATGTTTATGATGACGGCGATCATTCAAGGATGAGTAATAAATTAGCAGAGTTAGATAAAAAATCTCTGTTGTTTAGAACTAAGATATTCGATAAGAATTCTAAATTTTTTGGACGTAAGTTTGTTTTGAAGCATAAAGCTGAGTATCTTCTCAGGGCGTTTTCAAAGAGTAAAGATAAAAAATCATTATTCATGCTCTGTGTTGATCAGGTGGGCTGGTATTATAGTATTAAGACTCTATTTTTATTAGCTGCTAATAAAAAAATTAAGCAATATATAAATAGAGGATGATGTTGGTGTCGAATATGGAAAGAAGACTATATTGCTATCCTAGATATGACGGCACAAATGAATATTTAAGGTGCTGTGAAAGAATCTGGAATAAATGCGGCTACCTGGTTTATCCGCTCCCAAGAATTCGTTCTTTGATTAAATCTATTTTGAATAGAGAGAGTATCTTAATACTAAACTGGATGGAAGATAACGTCGCTGGGAATAAAAGCGGTTTTATAAAGCTTTGTGAGTTGATTATCACAGCTATTGTATTACGAATCAGCTTTCGTAGAATTATATGGGTGCGCCATAACTACAAACCACATCTTAGTTATAATCGTTATTCATACTGGATTGCTATTAAAGTCTTAAACTTGGTTTCTAATGATATTGTTACCCATCGACCAGTTACTAATTTTAAAAGTCGTTACATACCTCACCCCTTGTATACTGAATTCTATGAAAATTCAAATGGGGAAAGAGACATTGAATTCCTGCTTTTTGGTGCGGTCAAACCTTACAAGAAAATAGATACCCTTTTGGAAAGCTGGCCTGCCAATAAATCTCTTCTCATTGCAGGTTATTGTAACGATCAAGGCCTGGAAGATAGAATTAGGAATATAATACACAGCCGACAATTAAAGGTTACTTGGATAAACGAATTCTTAACCTATGAAGCATTGTGTGGGCTCATAAAACGTGCCAAATTTACTGTTTTATCACATCAAGATGAGTCAATGATTGTTTCCGGAGCTTTTTATCATGCTATTAGTTACGGCTCAAATATATTGACAATAGAAAATGCTTTTTATCATGAATATATAAATCAATACGACTTTGTCAAAAGCTTCGACTATCAAAACTTGCCCCAGATTATTCAGCAATTAAGTGATGCATGGATTCCTATCAATTTCATTGAAAACTTATCCGATAAATCTATTCGGAAGGAATGGCTTGATGTATTGATTAAAGATCAGTCTGATATTGGTGCCTGATATGATATTTAAGTCTAGTTTATGGAGTGTTTTTGGTAACCTTGGTGAAAAAGTTTTTACTATTCTAACGTATATATTGGTGGCCCGGCAGGTTGATAAAAATCAACTTGGACTTATTGTCGTCGTGTTCCTTGTTTATGAGCTTTTGAGCTATGTCTCTTCGTTGGGTATCCGCGAAAATATCGTCCGTAAGGAATATTTAAGTGACCAGTTCAAATCTAGCTGCTTCATCTTTGTGTTAGGTGTGGCACTCTTTATAGGAATCCTCAATATCACTGTCATAACGCCATTCGCCTACTTTTTTAAAGGGGCGGATCTTGCGGTTCTATTTTTGATTATGACAGCACATCCTATGATGGTGGGTCTTTCTGGATTTTATCAGGGTCTGTTGGAGAGGGATTTTCATTATAAAAGCTTGGCGATACGAAAAACTCTCATTTCTTTCTGTTCCGGGTTAGTAGGTGTCATGCTATCAATATATGAATTCGGTATCTATGCGTTAGTAGCAGCACGATACACATACTCTGTACTGAATCTGATAGCTCTTATCATCATTCAGCCATATAAAATAAACAGTAAACCTGCGGCCGGTGACTTTAAAGAAATATGGAAGTTCGGCTGGAAGTTTTCATTTTCGGAGACGCTTAATTTCATTGGAAGTAAGTCGACTGAGCTCGTAATTGCCGCAACCTTGGGACCTGTTGCATTAGCAGTACTTGATGTCGGGAGGAAACTGGTTCTCACAATAAATAATGTTATGTTGATGCCCTTGGCGCCTGTATTACTGTCATCTCTTCGAGCGTCTAAAAGTAAATTGAAGTCGTACAGAAGCTTCGTAAGAGCCGCTCTCATTCTTGTTGTTTCTGTCAGCGCTGTAATGGGCGCGCAATCCAGTGAGGTTATAAATCTGTTTTTCGGAGATGCATGGAATGAGAGTGCTGAGATTCTTGAAATACTTTCATTTGCAATCGTTGTTCAGATATCATCAAGATATTTAGCTACACTGTGCATATCTTACAGTCGAACCGGACTTCTGTTAAGGCTACAGGTAGTTAACTCAATAATTGTTTTTTTGGGGACTATACTTTTGACTTTTTACTTCGATAATATTAACGATATAGTAAAAGGTTCTTTATTTCTAATGTTGATTTCTACCGTGATCAGAGTGGTTGTTGTTTGTAGAGTGTTGAAGCATCGATACTATCCCCATTTGTTACTAGGAATAGAAGCTGGCTTCCTATACATTTCCATTTATTTTATTACCAAATTTTCAAGTCAGTTCGTTGATTTTGAATTTCTATTATTTCCAGCTCATATATCGCATGCTTTGAATATTGCGATCACTTCTTTTGTAGCAATTGTTCCTACTTTATTGTATTTCATGTTGAGTTCCCCAATGATTCTTAATAGAAAGTAGAGTGCATCGTATGCATTCTGATTCATATTCAATATAGGTAATTTTTACTTTCTGACTAGTTCTTTGATAAAGCTCAGTTAATCATTGCTATTCTTTCAGAAGTAATATAAAAAATATATATTGATACTCTCTGTATGGACTATGCACTGTTAATTTCTTTAGATTATTGTTTTTCCCAAAGGTCATAAGGGAACGCCCCACTTAATCTATCTATCTCAAACTTGGGTGGATCCGTTAATCCAATTTTAGATTTGGCCTCATTCAATGAGGTGGTATATAGCACCGTGCTGCGTCCAGTTCCCAAATAATAATCTTCGTATTTGAAAATCGTTTCTGTTTCGCTCAATCTCAGTAGAATAGCTGGTACGCCGAAGCTCTCAGCAAGTATAATACCATGTAACGAAGTTGAGATTACGGCCTCACTATTAATTACTTTCTCGATTATATTACTCCAGCTGTCAAATGGTGATACGACATTATCGAACCCCTCTACTTTAGTTAAATCATGCAGGTTTGGTATTATGATGTATGGGGTTTTGCTCTCTGCTTCTTTTGGACTGAAACGTCTTTGAAATAATTTACGAGTTAAGATCGCAGGATCACCATAGATTTCGGGACACTTTATACCTTTACTTATTAAGTATTCACGGGTTAGTGGCCCTCTTACTGCTCTAACGTCTAAGTTATTAAATTTATGTAACTGTGGATTTACTTTCCCATTTACTCCAGTGCCCCAGATCGTCGCCCCTTCTTTTGCGAAATGCATTATCGACCCCACTGAAAGCAATTGCTTTGTATTACTTGAGATCTCGTCAATATCAAGATCTCTTAGTGCTAACATTTTTCGTACTATTGCTCCTGAAATGTGGTCGCCGAAATTCTCACGACCATTTTTCGGAGACCATGAATATAGTTCAACCGCTCTTTTTTGTTTGTCAACTTTCGGATTTGACTTATTTCGCATTTTTGATCTTAATTTTATCAAGGTCTTCTCCTTGTTCATAATGCCATTTATAAGAACTATGAATTATGGCTATCTATCATCTGAGCGATACTTTTCATGATATGAGTAGCGCCCTCAGATGTTAAGTGTCCATAATCGAATTGAAGAGGTGTGTTATCGCTTGTGGTAAGTATACATTCATCTCTCGAAGGACATACCGCATCTAGTACTGATATATAACTCGCGTCACTACCTATACTTTCAACTAATAGTCGATCGTATGATTTTATTTTATCGTAGTTATTTTTACTGGATATTTCTTCTCTGGTTGCACCCTTAGCCAGCAGGCGCGGTGGTGCAACGTTATATTCAATAGTGGGGCCCAGGATGATTACTTCACCAGCATGGTTCGAAAGAAAGTTCACAGTGTCTTTGAGTTTCTTTACATCTTCTTTTACCCATTGGGCAGATATGAGAATTTTATCAAAATGGTAGTTCGTAACTAGTTCGTTGTAAGCCCATTCAATAAGCTGAGTGCATCGGTCCGGTCCTTTGGTTTTGAGTACAGGTTTGCAACCGCTAGAAGTCACCTGGGTCGTTGTATATTCTGGGAATACATTTTTCATTGCTGGGTACCAATGCGCGGCGTGGCTATCCCCAATTAATAGAATATTTATTTTTCCATCAGTATGCGTATTACATAGCTCTTTGTTGAAGAGGCTATAGTCATTCGATGTGGAAGAAAGGAAGCAGGTACCATTTCTAAAGTCCGATGCTCCATAAGAGAGAAATTTTTCGTAGTATTGCAACTTTTCATCGGAGTGGGCAGCCTTATATTGCGCTGCACCAAAAAAGAATACCATTAAAATAGTGCAAGTTACGCCATATGTTAGGTAATTTTTATTGGCTGAATAAGTGTTTAATTTATTTCTGACTGGGTTCTCGATCGCATGATAACTTAGGATAGATAGCACAAAAGTCAGAGCTATCACTGCTATTTTGTATTCTCGTGCTAGATACGAGGACTCTTCGACAGAGAAATACACGATGAGAGGCCAATGCCAAAGATAGAGAGAGTAGGATATATCTCCTATATATTTTGGAATTGTTGAGCCTATTAATTTATAACTGAAGTTATCTCTGGCTCCTAGTGCTAGTATAACGGCTGTCAAAAATGTTGGTAGTATCGCTTTCCATCCAGGGAAGTCCTCATGCCCTAGAATAAAGCATAATAAAACAAGAGCAATTATGCATATTATTATTGCGGCGTCTCTGAATTGTTTGGGGATGCTATCGGGTTTAATGTAAAGAGCGACGTAACCACCAATCATGAACTGCCAGAATCTTAGTGGAGAAAAATAGAAGGCGGCAGGTTGGTTTATGTTTGTTACCACAATACATGCAGCTAGGCTAACCACAATGGCCGTCAGTAGTACTCCCTTTGTATTCAGCTTTGCTTTGTGAGCAAGGTAGAGGAGCCCCGGAATTATTAAGTAAAATTGCTCTTCGACGGAGAGCGACCATGTGTGTAGTAGAGGAGACGTTACCAGCTCAGAGTCGAAGTAACCAGCTTTGTTGTAGAACCAGAAATTTGATGCGTATGCGAAAGAGGCCGCTGCACTTTTGGCAAAGGAATCATATTCTGAGGTGAGTAGGGAGTTATATAGTAAAATAGCTGTAACGATCGTGACGACAAGGTACACAGGAGCTAGCCTTGACAATCGTCTGTTGTAGAAGCTTTGAAATGAAAACTTCTTTTCTTCGATATTCTCTACTATGCTTGATATAATTAAGTATCCGGAGATTACAAAAAATATATCCACTCCAATAAAACCACCGGGGAGCCTTAGTGGGGCAACGTGGTAGATAATAACGCTCAAGACTGCAAAAGCTCTCAGTCCTTGTATATCCAGTCTCATATTTTATCTCAGAATTCCATTGTGTCTTATTTTCGCCGTCTCTTAAATCCCATTTTTGTCAGCTGGGGCTTAACTTTAGTATAGAGTGGGCGCCTGAAGTAATTGAGAATTTTAAAGCGAAGTACGCTAGTATTACGCTTTAGCATGGTTGTTTCATCGTCTGAATAATTATATTCTTTAGCAAGTTGTCTGGTAGCGCTCGACAGCTCATGAAAAAAGTTAGCATCAGATTCCCAGCGTTTAAGCGACTTTGTATCAATATACGAGTCTTTTGCGTGAGGTAGCTCTGCACCACAGAAGTTGATGATAGGCTTTACCCTATTGTTGTCGTTTGCTACGTCTTCGTACCTTAGTATTAAGACTTGCTCCCCCAGTTTTTGTTTTAACTCGAGCAGGTTGCTATAGGCCTTCAGCCATTGACTCTCCACTAAGGCTGGAGGCGAGCACCACCGATCATATTGCGAGTAGATTGTATCCATTGGATTTCGAATTAACCCCACGATCAGGTACTCATTATCCCTATCTCGTTTTATTTGTTCACAGATAAGGTCTAAAGCAGCTCTCTGGCAAAGGTGGTGCGGTGACTTCTCGAACAGTACAGGACTATATTGTTTACAGAGCATGCTCCAACCCTCGTGGACTAGTTCTTTGTCGTCTTCAGGGGGGGTATATCCGGGTAAGTTGTCTCGTAGAAGTTTGATGAGTTCAGATTT
>CEUN01158564.1_pt1 | contig 11144 bp, 7 predicted proteins | sample 361501 | NCBI WGS metagenome assembly CEUN01 (sample SAMEA2622801, study PRJEB7988) | marine metagenome | biome: marine biome (ENVO:00000447); feature: marine epipelagic mixed layer (ENVO:xxxxxxxxx); material: "saline water (ENVO:00002010), including plankton (ENVO:xxxxxxxx)" | depth 120 m | reverse complement strand
AAATATTTGATTGAGTCAGCCGAACTTATCAGTGACCCGGAATGATTCTCTATTCCAATTGTTACACCTAAGTCTTCGGCTAATCTGATCGGTTCAGCCAGCGACTTAACGAAGTTGGACACCTTTTCTTTCAAGGTATCACCGTTGGCATTTTTGGCACCGCAAACGATTTGATGGCCGCCAAATGCCTTAACAAATGTCATTTCATTTTGCAGACGATAAGGTCCAAGGTCATATCGTGTGGTCATACCCAGACTTACATCGTGTTTCTCTAACAAATCGCGAAAACGATCGTGCCCCATGGCTTCGATTTGCTCACGTTGATTAGCATGCCCCATTGGCCATATGTCAATCGATTCGCTGCCAGTTCGCTTTACCTCAGGTAGGATCTCTTCGAGGCTCGTTTTGCCATACATTGAACTCGCGAGCATATAGCGTAACTTGAAGGAGTCTTCTACGGCGTCTACCGGTGAAGCTGCGTAGGCAACGGCGGCGCCGGTTCCTTTTAGGAAACTACGTCGGCTGGTCTTTATCATATTTAAACTACATTAATTTAAGGATTGTTATGTCAAATGCTGCGTTCTTCTAGCAATACGGACCTGAACAGACGCGTACTTATGATGCAAATTCCCCGAATCGAAGACTGACTGCCGCACCGCCTCCATATCACTACTAGCGATCGCATTCTCAAAAATTGGTAACAGATATTCCACACCTAGTCTTGATATTCGCATTTCGGCGGCATCATAAAAACAAGGGTGCACTTTCCTTGCATGAATAATTCCGTTTGAATCGCGTAATTCGTCGGCCTCAAGCGACTCTACACTAAATCCGGTATTACTGTCGTATTGCAACGTTGATAGGACGTTCGACTGCCCCTGATTTAAGAGATCTACCGCCTTTGAGCCGAGCTGAGCCGCGTAATATCGGTCGAACAACAATGGCCGTCCACCCCGTTGTGTATGCCCAACTTTTCGAGTGAAAATAGAACTGGAGGATCCTGGCATACTCCCATATTGTTGGAAAAACGAATCCGGGATGTTCTCTACCAAGAGGCGCTTGAGCCCTTCTGCAGCACCACTGAGCAAGAGATTTCCTGCGGGGTCGGTGCTATTTTTAGCGGAGCCAATTACATTGCCATCTGCGCCTACGACACCTTCTCCACAAACGATCACGGCATGCTTCTGTGACTTGTAGATTTCCCGCACTTTTTCGCAGAGCTGGTTGGGATCGATAGCACATTCTGGGATAAGAACAATATCGGGCTGTCCGTAAGATGCCCCTACGGCGATATAGCCGGAATGGCGCCCCATTACCTCCACGATCGCTACTCTGGAATGGCTCTCCGCTGTTGTTCGTACACGAGATAGCCCATCAGCGGCAACGAATACTGCGGTGGCGTAGCCTGGAGTTGCATAGTTGATCATCTCACTAGGTAATATTGCTCGCCGCTCTTCTCCTGACGCTTCGCTCCCTTCGTTTGCATAATTCAATCCTAAATCGTTATCAATCGTCTTTGGAGCCAACGCAACCGGTAAAGAGCTAGACAGTGCCTGCATTGCATTTATAGTGCCATCGCCGCCTACGCAGATAAGTCCGTCGACCTTTAACCGCTCGAGATTAGTTATCGCCTTGCGGATTGAATTATCGTCGCTCGCGTCAACATAATGGCGAGAAGAGCCAATAATCGTTCCGCCCCATGTAGGGTCAAGCTCCGGAATCGTTACACCCGAGGGATTTAACGCGACATGTGGTGCAGTATCGTCAAATAGCGATCTGTATCCACCGATTAGTCCAATCAGTTCAACGTCGATCTCACAGCATTTCTTTGCTGCACCGTATAGTGTGGCGTTGAGAGCAGGTGTATCACCACCTGCTGTTAAGATTGCGAGTCTCTTCATAGTGCTAACTGAACAATTAATTAAGCGTGTCACTAACGTAACACAAACTTAAGACCTTCGTAAAGTTTGCACCTGCTTAGGCGTCACGGACTCTATCTGCTAATTCATTAAGCATCAACGCTGTTTGCTCCACAAATGGGTCTGAAATAATAGTCAGTGAAGATGATACGTCTCTGATGGTTGGTTCGCTAACGAGGGCCAGTACATTCAGCACACTGCGCTCGGGTATCTCTACACCCGTGACAATAGTGATATGTCCGTCTACTAGCACATTCTGGCCATCGAGTTCTTGTGCAAGAGTTACTAAAAGAGGGTCGTCACGTAAATCTATTTCCAGCATAGATCCATCGGATAATTCAATTCCAGAACCGGTGGACTCGCCGCCAATGGCATTCAGATCGCCATAAAAAAGCTCACCTACAAACCCGTGATCGATGAGGTTTTGTACGTAATTCACAGCAACTGTAGGGTCACCGAATGTATTGGTCACGTAATCCTCGATATCGACTTCCCCGACGAAAACGTCTTCGTCAAGATCATCTAACATCTCTTGAAAATCACCACCATCGAGAACCCATTGCTCATAGTCATCCGGCGTAACTTGCTCAAGAACATAATCGTTTAGTTCCGTGGTGCTTGGATCGTAAGCGTCCAGATAGTTGTCGTAGCCTTCATATGCTGTGCTGTAGTCTGGTATCTCATATTCGTCGTTCAGTTCATCTAACTCTTCGACTATCTCCTCAAAAACTTCATCGCTGTACTCAACCGATGGATCGAATTCGAAACCCGAGTCGGTTTCCGTCATGCTTGGGTCGAAATCAGGATCGAGTTCTTGCTGCACCACGTCAAATTCATGGTTTAGCCCCAGAAATTCCTGGTAAAAGAGTTCCTGAGACGCATGATACGCAACCTCGAGCTTTTCCAATTGTGTATTTAACGCAGGAGTGTTCTCAATCGAGAATTCCAGAAAAAGGTCTAGATGATCACGAATAGTGTCGGCTACCGTTTGAAACTTCTCATGCAAACCAATTATCTGATCCGATATCGGTATCAACTGTTGATCAATTAAGTCATGGTTTGCTTCAAGGTAATCGGCCGCTATTTCGATCTTGTCTGAAAACAGATCATCGGACAATTCTGGATGGTTCAGGTCATTAATCACTGTCAAGGCATCGACGGGAGCGAGTATTCCGTCACCGCTTGTGTCATAAAATGCACTGATCTTGTCAGATTCTAAAACAGAGCCGTTTAGCTCGTTAATAATGTGAAGCGCATCGAGGGGTGAGATGTATGAGTCGTTATTTACGTCGACCGAGTCCAACGGATTTTGATATAACCCTATATCGGCTGCAAGAAGTAACCTGTTTTCAAGATGCTCATAACGGAGCTTTTTATATCGAAGTCGCCTGGATTTCTGAATCTGAGTCATTTCGACTGTTCCTTGAAATAACGGGCATTACAGCGCCATACACTTTAATAGCTTATAAAAATAAAACGAGCTTTTTCAAAGTTAGCATTTTTAGCTGTATTCCCACGGTTTTTTTCGAGAATTCAGTGAAAAACAGTTAAGTCGGTCGAGAGTTAACAATTGAAAAAAAGAAAAATGGAATAAGATGACGCATTTTTTAGGAATAACGGTGTTACCCGAATACTTTCAGGTTGAAGGTGTGGATTCGGTAATTACGCGTTGTCTGGCTGCCGGTGCTACAGCCATTGCTACGTCGCCATACGTTATGCGTGAAGTATCGGCCAATCATGGGCACCGAGAGCCCCCAATTGACGCCGGTGCTGGTAAGGTTCGACTATTAGAAAGACCTTTATGGGGAAAGCAAGAGCTTTGGGTCGAAACGACGCCTAGCTATTCTCCAGACTTGCAATTCTACCAGGACACTTCGTATCGACCGCCAAAACGTGCCGAATGGGGTATTACTCAGGGTGATCTTATTGATGATGTCATCACCGCATGTCACGACGCGGGACTGGAGTTATATTTCCAAGTACAAGCTGCGATTCCACCTGGTTATCGAGTCCAATTTGGTGGCCCATTAGATGAAGACGCTCCAAGGATGTTCGATAACCGTATTCCTGAAGGCCGTGTGGCAAAAAATGCATCGCTCGTCAGCACCAACATTCGTAATTACCAAATTGCACTATTAAGGGACCTAACCAATCGCTACCCACTGATCGATGGTGTCCGGTTGGATTGGCCCGAATACCCACCGTATCGGCTCGATTCCATTTTTGTGGATTTTAGTACACATATGGAAGAATTTGCCGAATCCAATGGGATCTTATTGAAGGAGATAAAGGTTGCGGTTTCAGAACTTTATAGCTTAATCCATCGAGGGATGAGTAACGACGATCTTGAGGCCCTCGCATCTTCATTGGATTTATCAGCATGGCTCGGCGCTCGCGGAATCGAGATAGATTTGGTAATTCAATGGTTATCACTTAAAGCTCTCGCAGTGAAAACAATGCTAAATGATGCGCAGGAGACACTTACGGAGAATGCATCTACTGAGTGCAAACTAATTGCACATGCCTTTCCTTCCCCGTGGTCTCGCTTATCAGGAATGCACTTCAGGGATGTCGCAAATTGCTGCGATGGAATTGCAGTAAAACTGTACACGATGCACTGGAGCATGATGTTGAGGTATTATCTCGATCAGATTCACACCTTAAATCCGGAGCTCTCAGAGGATTTGCTTATAAGGGTCCTATATAAACACTTCAACATCAGTGACGATCCGCCGCCATCGAGAATTGTCGACGTGAGTTATCCGGGACCGGAAGACTTGCACGTGCGCGGTCCCGTCGTTCAGGCAGATAAGATTTTTGAGGCAAAGCGGCAGGCGGCTGGGACTCCTGTGTATGCACTTATCCATGGTTACGGTACGGTCGATGATTTCACTGAACGTTTTTTAACGGCATTTGATGCAGCAAATGGTCAAGGTTGGCTCAACCGATACGGATATCTTGGTGATTCGAAACTCTCGGCGATAGGTAGTCATGTGATGGCGAGAAAATCTGGTGGTTGAATCTAATCAAGATATTGAAATAGGCTTTGATACCGGAGAAACCCCGGTTAACGCCCGTTTCGCGATGCTGATTCTCAGCGGATTAGTATTTTGTTGGGCCAGTCATTACATGATAAATGGTGACATTTGGTGGCACCTCCGGACCGGGCAGATGATTCCGAGTAAAGGAACGCCAATGACAGATTGGTACACCTTTGCAAGTAGTGATTCTAAGTGGATTGACCTGCACTGGCTCTTCCAACTGATCGTCGCCGGGGTCTTTTCGTTGGGGCAAACAGAAGGACTCGTTCTATTTAAGGCCATCATATCAACGACCACCGTATTTTTTCTGCTGTTACCGTTTAAGCGGGATATACCTTCATCTTTGATGATCGTGCTCTCATGGCCATTCATTTCGTTGTTCGCATCGAGATTGCTTATTCGACCAGAAATGCTGTCTTTCTTGTTATTGGTTTCAACACTTTTCGTGATCCATAAATCAATGGAATACATCACCTGGATTTTCGCTTTACCGATAATCCAGCTCGTTTGGGTAAATTGTCAGGGACTATTTGTTTTGCAATACGTGGTAATGGTATCGTTTGCCGTGCAGGTATGCTGGTCTCAGTTTGTGTCCAATTCACCTGTATATCGGGAGCAAAAATGGATAGGTAAATTCTTTTTAGCAGGTGCCTTTACTGGTATTGCGACGATGTTGAATCCGTATGGATTTGAAGGTGCGTTCTTTCCTTTAGAACTAATGGAAAAGATGGGGGGCGATCATAAAGCCTTTTACCTTGAATACGCAGGTGAGATTCGAGGGCTGGGCGACCTGTTCGCGTCCAATAGTGTTGACAAAGTCTTGTCGATTCCGGCTGTGCTCCATTTATTTTTCGTCGCCGTCGTAGCCTTCGCTGCGTTACTGCTCAATGGCACTAATCATTCAAACAAAATTTACCACATCTGCTTATTCATCACCTTTGCTTACTTAGGTTGGAGTATGAGTCGAAATGACCCTCTGGTTGGCCTGGTGTTTGCTTACATTACTTTGGCGAGTGTGGCCGAAGATACGCGCATTTCGGCAGCGTTTTTCAAATCAAACAATCAGTCACTTCGACGATACGTCGGTGCAGGTGCTAGTTTGCTGGTCGTGTTTCTCGCATACGGTGTGATATCAGGCTCTTACCATCATGACCGTCAGTCCCCATTCGAGAAGAAGCCTTGGTATGGCGAATCGGTAATCTATCCGCATGAAGCCGCAAAGTTTCTAAGCCGCCTACCAAGTATCGAAGAGATATATGCAGATCACGAGTTACTAGCATCGCTATGTATCTTTCACATGCGAAACGACCAGCGGGTTTTTGCGGATGCTCGACTCGAAGTAAATACGAAAAGGTCACTTGCGGATATGCGAGAAATACGCCGATTATTCAATAGTGATATCCGTGCAGCAATGAGCATGCTGGAAACCCACGGTAGTGGGACAAAAGCCTTAGCTTTTATGAACCACACATTTTTCAGTCCTCAATTACCGAATCTCCTGTCGAATCTCGCACAGAGTCCTGATTGGATCTGCGTATTTAGCGATAAATACGCCGAAGATGATGGGCCGTCGCGGTTTATTTTAGGGGCTTCCGTATTTGTTCCGCGTGCAGTGGCCTCAGTGGAAGGGCTAACGCCCGTATCGGTGGAACATCTCCTCAACAAGCTTCGCGACTAATGAGGCGCAATCTTAGTCCTAGATTTGTTATGATGGAATCTCGGTTAGTATATCGTTTACCTCGCCCAACAAAGTTAGGCAATTTGATCATGCGTATTTTCATACTCACACTTCTTACCTATTCGCTAGTTTTGACTTCAGTTGAAGCTGCTGAATGGAAGTCGTTTCGAGGTCCAAATGGTGATGGCAGCACCGAAGCGGCAAATGTTCCCGCTAATTGGGATGAATCTTTAAACATTGCTTGGAAAGTAAAGCTCGAAGGTAGTGGCTGGTCAACTCCAGTCATGCAGGACGGTAAGCTATATCTGACCGTAGCGAGGCCATCTGTTAGCGACGGGGCCAATGGATACAGTTTAGTGACGGAGTGCGTAAATTCGAAAGATGGCAAGACGCTATGGTCGACAGAGATCTTTAAACAAGGCGCTAATGCACCGGGAATTCATGGTAAGAATAGTCACGCAAGCCCAACCCCGTTAATTCATCAAGATAGAATCTATGTGCATTTTGGTCATATGGGTACCGCATGCCTTTCAATGGATGGCCACATACAGTGGAAAAATGATACTGTGAAGTATGCTCCCGTGCACGGTAATGGCGGCTCGCCTGTTATTTACAAAGACAACTTGATTTACAGCGTCGACGGTGCAAAACAAGCCTTTATCGTTGCATTGGATCGTAACAGCGGTAAGGAAGTTTGGCGATTTGATCGGGAAAGCAATGCACCTCGAAAGTTTTCGTTCACCACACCATTACTTATCGAGACTGAATCTGGTGCGCAGGTAATCAGCCCCGGCAGCGATGTAGTGCATAGCTTAGATCCAAATAACGGCGAGCTCATATGGAAGGTGGTTTACGATGGTTACTCGGTGATTCCGAAGCCAATTTACGACGGAAAATATGTCTACATTTGCACCGGATATAACACACCTTGGATATACGTCGTCGACCCCACTGGCAAAGGAGACGTCACCGATACGCATGTCGTCTGGCGATCAAATAAATCCATTCCACATACGCCGAGTTTGATACTCAATGATGGCCATCTGTACATGGTTTCCGATCGTGGGATTGCCACGTGCGTCGAAGCACATACCGGCACCGTCGTATGGCAGGAACGGATTGGTGGAAATTATTCGGCAAGTCCGGTTTTAGCTGAAGGACGAATTTATTTTCAATCCGAAGCTGGATTAGCTACCGTCATTCGAGCTTCAACAACTTTTGAGAAGCTTGGCTCTAACGACATTGGTGAGCGTACGCTTGCTTCGTACGCTGTGGAGGATGGTGCAATATATTTACGCAGCGACAAACACCTGTATAAAATTGCAAAGTAACAGGTCAAGCGTTGTCGGTTGGCGCGGCATTGACATAACTGTTTACTTGAATCGTTTGGCTTCTGTAGTGTCTGTAATTCGCTCCACATCCTGTCAGATGTATAAGACTTCCGTTGGCAGCTAGTGGTTTCTGGGCGTTGCAGTTCCGTATCGCCAGATTTAGCTCGCGGCGCACATATTGCTCGCTGTCAGGCATGTGCAACTATGGCATTTACTGCCTATGCCAACGGTAACTGTTCTAAGAAACTTGCGTGCACGCATTAAGGATAGTGGCAAAGTAGCGATATAGGTGGGTGCTCACTTCTGATCTACGTTAAAACATAGCATTATGGATTAGAATCCATCTTTAAATGGTATAACTATTTGCCGAGAAATAATTAATCGCCTTTCACCCTGCTGCATCAACAGATAAGCGGTAAACGGTCGGGAAGCAGGACGCAATTGCGTCAAAACTGTAAACTTACCGGAACCATTGATCTTTACTGGCTGTGCATGTAATCCGCCGCCGTTAGATGCGTTGACCACTATGAAAAAATGACCCTCGAGTCGTTCCGCTGTCAATTGCTGGTAACGAAACGCAAAGCTCATTACCTGTACTTCGTCACCTAGTCTAGGCACTGCAGCTTCAAGCATCAGATCTACCAGCGTATTTGAAGTGAACGTATTTGTTCCCTGCCCAACTTCTGGTTTTGGCTGGATCGTATTTGGCCGGTTGGATGCTGAATTGGACATCGGGTTTTTTCCGGTGCTCTCCGGCATATTAGGGACCGAAGTAGCATTCGGAACTAATCCCTGTGGTACGGGACTAGCATACTCGCCATTTGCATTATCAATTCCGGAGTAGAAGTTGGCGGCCATGTTGGAGAACATATCACTCCCCGGTGCTTTAAGGCCGCCTTCAGCAAACAGTCGGTACTCATCTCCTCCTACACCTATCATATCTTCATTTGGGTGCTTTAGCGTACCTTCTCCGTACTCCGGATTCCCTGGTATCGCGCCGCTAGGCCCGGTGGAATGGTCCAGTTGCGAACTGGGGTCAGCTGTGCCTGCCCCCATCATTTGTTGATATTCCTGTTGGTCATAACCGTTTTCATATCTTTCACCAGCAGGTGCTGTTAGGAACCCCTCACGCTCGGGATGACGATCTTGACCATTTGAATTGGAATTATTATTCGGTCGAATCGTGTCGTCTGGGACGCCGTCTTTGGAGAAACTCTCATTGGAAAACGAGCTGCGCGGTTCCGCTGTTTTCTTTGGCAGGATACTTGCCACGTACGTACCTATGCGGTTGCAGCCGATATGAGAAGCGCATGTCATGAGGATCAAAATGATGCGAATATGACGCACTAGCAATTAGCCTTTTTAAGGTGTTGTGACCGTTATCACGACCATATCGCAATTATGGCGGCGAATAAGGATTAGTCAAAGTGTAACTTGCAATTGGTTTTATTTGTTACCGGTAGAAAGGATAGTCTCCTTGGACTCCGCCCAGTGGGCAAGCCAAGCTTCTTTTGCCTTCTTGCGAGCTTCGTCATTGGCGAAACCAATCGTATTAAGGGAAAACGATGTCCCGTTTAACCGTATCCGATCGAATCCAAACTTCTTATGGTCTGTTTTAGCAATCAAGATAATGGTCGCTAACGCGACGTCCCTAATCTGTGTGGAGTATTTGACGTTATTCACCGTTTGAGTGGTGCCACAGAACGACGCGTCATCCAACAGCAGCATCAGACGTTTTATATGTGACGGCTTGCCGAATTTACCGTACAGCATCAGCGCATACTGACGTACATGGCAAGGCAAATTCTTATCATTTAGAGCTCGGTCTGCTGCGACAAGGCCATCCTGAATATCGTAACGCAGAGCGACACTCAGACCAATTTGTAGTGCGGTTCCTTTAAGATCCAGCAATACCGAAGCGACGAGTTTTCGAAACATATCCGAGCGTACGCCCCGAACCGGTATATAACCTTTTTGAGGGTCTCGTGACACAAGTTCCTTGCTAAACAACTGATGGCTCATAAGTGACGCGACATAACGCATATTTAAATCGCTTAATATTACGCCATCAAGTTTGGTTGCCAGGAGTATCGCAGCCATATTTGCTGACGAAAGTTTACCCAGAAGATTTTGGGGTGTACGCTGGATTTGATGTGTCCTCTCAGATATGAGACGGGCTACCGTCTTTGGTGCCACCTCCAAAAGACGCATTATTTTAGGCTCCGCACGATGCATTTCTACAAGAATCCGCCGTGCATCTCCCTCTTCGCCAACGATATCCTTTAATGTGGTCCAACCTGGTATTGGATCTCCCTTATTTTCCGCGCGTAGAAAACGTTGAAGCCGTCGCTCGAAATCCCTGTCATTTACAAGCTCAAGCACTTTCGCCGCACGGAATCGTACTTCGCGGCTTGGGCTTTCCATTGCCTTTTGAAGCTTTGGTATTGAGTCGCCGCCAATCTCAATTAATCGCTGCATCGCTTTTTGCCGCTCGACGAAGCCGCCAGCGCCAAGAGCTTGTATTAACCGATCAAGCTCTTCCGGTTCGGATGGCGATAATGTGGTTGAAGACGGCCGCTCCTGCGCGATTACCGCTTGAGAGAAGGCTGACAGTGATACAACCATTGTGCAAACGACAGTAGAAAATACGCATGGACGATTCATGACATTATCATACGCAACAGTACGATTCGCTGCCATAATCTAGCCTCCTTGCTTACTCATGAAGTAGCCAGTGTCATTTCTAATGCCTTATCAAGATCATTCTTTAGATCAGCGGATGACTCTAGGCCGACCGAAATACGGACTAGCTCATCGGTTATCCCGTGAAGGAGACGATCTTCTCGATCATAACTTGCATGCGACATTGTGGCCGGCTGTTCGATCAAGGACTCAACCGCGCCGAGGCTGACAGCGAGCTGAAAGAGCTCCGTATTGTTCGCCATCGCGCGAGCTTCATTCAAGCCGCCAAGAACTTCAAAGCTGACCATAGCACCAAAGCCACCGTTCATTTGTTTTACGGCAACATCGTATCCAGGATGTTGCGTCAGACCAGGGTATAGAACCCGTGACACCCGATCATCATTGTCTAGCCACGCCGCAATCTCCAATGCAGTCTCGCTTTGTGTACGGACTCTTAAATCTAACGTCTTCATCCCGCGACTAATGAGAAATG
>CEUN01080498.1_pt1 | contig 11156 bp, 10 predicted proteins | sample 361501 | NCBI WGS metagenome assembly CEUN01 (sample SAMEA2622801, study PRJEB7988) | marine metagenome | biome: marine biome (ENVO:00000447); feature: marine epipelagic mixed layer (ENVO:xxxxxxxxx); material: "saline water (ENVO:00002010), including plankton (ENVO:xxxxxxxx)" | depth 120 m | reverse complement strand
TTGTCAGAATTATCTCTTAAGTGGTTGATTCAAGGATATAAAAACGAAAAAAATAAAGAAAAATTCTTTAAGTCAGGTTTTCACAAACTAGCAGGAAACAAAAAACTAGAAAAACAAATTAAAAATGGTCTTTCCGAACCAGAAATTAAAAAAAGTTGGGTTGATGATTTAAATAAGTTCAAGAAAATCAGGGAAAAATATCTGATTTACAACTAATCAACGTTCATGAATTTATGTAGTTGAAGTGAAATCTGCCATTTTGGATTTTCTTTAATGAAGTCTAATAAAAAATCTTTATTTCTATCAAATCTTTTCCATTCAGGCTGAATAAACAACTTACATTCGTCTCTTACTTTAGTAGCTTGTTCTTCTGCAAATTTCAAATCCTTCTTATTATAGATTATAATTTTAAGTTCATCTGCAACAGAGTAAATACTTGATTTGGGCAGTTTTTTTCTTTTTGGTGATAAACATACCCAATCCCACTCACCTGAAATATCGTGAGCTCCTGAGGTTTCTAAATGAACAATATTTTTATTTTTTTTTAGCTTACTTGTAAGGGTAGTCATATCCCACATTAGTGGCTCTCCACCAGTAACTACTACAATCTCACAATTATCATTAACTGAAGACACAATTTTATTGACATTAGTTATCTGATGGTCACCATGATCCCAGCTTTCTTTAACATCACACCATCCACATCCTACATCACATCCGCCTAGCCTAATAAAATAAGCAGGTTTACCAGCATGAAAACCCTCTCCTTGTATTGAATAAAAGGTTTCCATTAAAGGCAAATTTTGTGAGTTGATTTCCATACAATACAAATATATTACACATTGGTTACAAGTTATATTAAATCACTAATTTTAACATGTATGAAAATAGATAAAATTCTTCCCTTTCACTTGGCAATTCCTGTTAATGATTTAGAAAAGTCAAGAAAATTTTATAAAAATATCCTTAACTGTCAGGAAGGAAGGAGCAGTAATCAATGGGTTGATTTTAACCTTTTTGGACATCAATTAGTTATTCATTATAAAGAACAAAAATCAAATGATGTCGATACTAATCCTGTTGATGGTAAAGATGTTCCAATTCCCCATTTCGGTGTTATTCTTGAATGGAATCAATTCAAAAAATTTTCTGAAATGCTGATCGAAAAAAAAATTAAATTCATAATAGAGCCTTATATAAGATTTAAAGGTCTACCAGGTGAACAAGCTACCATGTTTTTTAAAGACCCTTCAGGAAATGCATTAGAGTTTAAATCTTTTAAAGATTTAAATAAAATTTTTGAAAAATAAATTAAGTAATTTTTTGTTTATAAGCCTTAAGTGTATTAGTCAATAACATTGCTATGGTCATGGGCCCGACTCCACCAGGTACGGGAGTTATAAATGAAGATTTTTTTGAAACATTTTGATAATCAACATCGCCAACAATTTTATATCCCTTTTCTGAGTCATCTTTAACTCTTGTTATTCCTACATCAACAATAACAGCTCCATCTTTAATCATCTCAGCTTTAACAAAATTTGGGACTCCTAGTGCAGAGATAATAATATCTGCTTCTTTTATTAGATTCTCAATATTTTTTGTTCTACTGTGTGCTAATGTAACAGTAGAATTACCAGGATTGGTTTTTAAACCCATTAATATACTGATGGGTTTACCTACTATATCTGACCTACCTATCACAACAGTATGCTTTCCCTCAGTTGGAACATTATAACGTTTTAAGAGTTCCATAATTCCGTGAGGAGTTGCGGATATATATGTTGGTAGATTTAAAGCCATTCTACCAAAATTTGTTGGATGGAAACCATCAACATCTTTACTTGGATCAACTGCCATTAATATTTTTTGAGAATCAATGTGATTTGGTAATGGTAATTGAACAATATATCCATCTATTTTATCATCATTATTCAAATCATTTACCTTATCAAGTAATTCAGCTTCAGAGATTGAGTCTTCGAGACTAATTAGCGTAGATTCAAAACCTATTCTTTCACAGGCTCTAACCTTACTTCCAACATAAGTTAAACTAGCACCATCATTACCAACAATAATAGCTGCAAGGTGAGGAGCACGATAACCATTATTTTTAATAGATTTTACTTCTTCTGCAATCTCATTTTTAATATCATTGCTCGTTTTTTTTCCGTCTAATACAACCATTTTACTGTTTATAGTTTTGCATCATACTCATCAATTTAGATGCACCTCCAGATTGAACCATCTTCATCATCTTCGACATTTGCTCAAACTGTTTTAGTAGAGCATTTATTTCTTGAATTTCTCTGCCTGCTCCTTTAGCAATTCTTTTTTTTCTGTTATGATCAATTATTTTTGGATTAGATCTTTCTTTTGGAGTCATTGATTGTATCAATGCTTCAATGTGTTTGAAGGAATCATTATCAATATCTACATCCTTCATTTGACTCATCCCTGGTATCATACTGACCGTATCTTTTAAATTACCCATTTTTTTTATTTGATTGATTTGGTTCAAGAAATCATCAAATCCAAATTTATTTTTTGCTATTTTCTTACTTAATTCTCTAGCTTTTTTCTCATCATAAACATCTTGTGCCCTCTCTACTAATGAGACAACATCTCCCATACCCAAAATTCTATCAGCCATCCTTTCAGGATAAAAAATATCAATGGCATCCAGTTTTTCACCGTTACCAATAAATTTAATGGGTTTATTTACTACTGATTTAATTGTTAAAGCTGCACCACCACGAGTATCTCCATCTAGTTTGGTTAACACTACCCCATTGAAGTTTAGGACATCATTAAAAGCTTTTGCTGTATTCACAGCATCTTGACCAGTCATCGAATCAACTACAAATAATATTTCTGCAGGATTTGTTGCTTTTTTAATATTTCCAATCTCATTCATAAGAACATCATCAATGGCTAATCTACCAGCAGTGTCAATGATAACTACATTCTTTTTATTTTCCTTGGCATATTTTAATGAGTTTTTTGAAATGGAAACAGGATCTTGGTTGCCATCCTCAGTGTAAACATCAACATTAATTTGTTCACCAAGTAGCTTGAGTTGATCAATAGCAGCAGGTCTGTACACATCACAAGCAACAAGTACTGGATTTTTACCTTTTTTCTTTTTTAAATAATTTGCTAGTTTACCACCAAAAGTTGTCTTACCTGAGCCCTGTAAACCAGACAATAATATTATTGATGGATTTTCAGACAAATTAATTCCCTCATGCTCACCACCCATGAGCTCTGTTAATTCATCCTTAACTATCTTTACCATTAACTGACCTGGTCTTAGATCAGTTAAAACATTTTTTCCAATTGATTTTTCTTTGACACGTTGGGTAAATTCCTTAGCAATTTTAAAGCTCACATCAGCATCCAAAAGGGCTCTTCTAACTTCTTTTAGTGTTTCTGCAACATTTATCTCAGTTATCTTACCGTGACCTTTGAGGACGTGGAAAGCGGAATTTAATTTTTCAGTTAATGTGTTAAACATTTTGACAAATTTAATTTTTTCTTGTTATTTCTTTCATTTTATATATGACTAAAACATGAGGAAAAGTAATGGCTGCTAAAAATGAAAAGAAAATACCTAAACTAAAATCAATTTTATCTTTAACAATCATATATAAAAATGCAAGAAAAATTATAGCAATTAACCAATAAATAAAACCTTTAATTATAAATTTTCTAAAACTTTTTACTGAACTATCTTCAAACAGAAATTCAGCTTGTTCTATAATAGACGGAATACTATGAAAATAAACAAAATAGACTGCAAATGCAGGCAGAAGGTCAAAAAAGGAAAAAACAATAGACATTACCGAAAAAAGGATAAATTGGTGGACAAGCTGTGCTTTTAGGATTCTATAATTTATAAGCATAAAAACAACATTTATTACTAATAAAATTAGAAGAGATATTCCGTAAGCACTTTTTGGTATATAAAACTTAGTAATATCAAATATAACATCAGAAACCTCAGATGAATTAATTGTAAATAGCATTGTGAAAATTAATGATCCGAAAAAGAAATAAAAAAGAGTTAACGTGTTCGAATTTTTATTCTCAAAAATTGTCCATTGTTGTTCTCCAAAATGATATGCACTAAATAGTAAAAAAAACAACAGAGAAATTGTGGGTAAATTAAAAAAAACAAGACAAATCAGAACTACAATAAAAAAGTATTTTAATGTCTTATTAATTACAGCTTTTGTAGTTGCTTTTTTCCCTTTAAGGAGTATTAAAATATCGTTGGCACCATGTATAATACCAAAAGTCAAAATAAGTGCATAACATGTGAAATAAAAATAATCACCACTAAGATTATTGCTCAAGAATAGTGTAAATAAACTTAGAAAAATAATTATTCTAAAGGTTAGGTTGTTAGTATACTCCTTATTCACTTTGTTTGAATATTATACTAATTTAATAATCAAATCTGTAAATAATTAATCAAAATAAAATTAAATCTATGATTTTAGAAAAAACAATAAAAACGACAAATCGTTGATAATTGTAAGATTATCTCTGTAAGATCTTGTGAATTTGTCAACATTTTAACTTTTTTTTTGCGAGAAAACAACTTATGTAGTTATTTTTTACTATTTTGGGCTCCATAAAAACCAATTAATTAATTATTATGGAAAATTTTTTAAATATTTTCTTACTGGGAGACGTTCCTAACGACCTAGTAAGTTTTACGTTTTTCATTGGAACAATGGCCATGATGGCTGCATCAGTATTTTTCTTTTTATCGTTAGATGCTGGTGGTGGAAAATGGAGAACATCAATGTTAGTTTCAGGACTAATTACTTTTATCGCTGCTGTTCATTATTATTATATGAGAGATGCGAATGTTTCTGGAAACGACGTAACTTTCTTCAGATATGTTGATTGGATATTAACTGTACCGCTAATGTGTGTTGAGTTTTATCTAATTCTAGCTAAAGCTGGAGCAACTAAAAAGTTAATGTGGAATTTGATATTCCTTTCAACAGTTATGCTTGTATTTGGTTATGTAGGTGAAGCAATTGACAGAGATAATGCTGCACTTTGGGGTGGTATTTCTGGTGCTGCTTACTTCTACATGGTTTACATGCTATGGCTTGGTGAAGCAAAAGGTTTAGCTGAAAAAGCAGGAGGTGCTGTACTAGAAGCGCACAATGCATTATGTTGGTTCATTCTTGTTGGTTGGTCAATCTATCCAATTGGATATATGATCGGAACTGACGGATGGTATGACTTCGTCGACGCTATTCCACTAGATATGGATGTTGTTTACAACATTGGTGATGCTATTAACAAAATCGGTTTCGGTTTAGTTATTTATAATTTAGCAGTATCTAAGTAACAACATTACAACTAACCTATAAGAAAAGCCGCTTTAAAAGCGGCTTTTTTTTTACATACGTTTTGGAAGTTTAATACCTAGAAGATACATGGATTTTTTAATGTAATCTCCAACCTTTTTCGAGAGAAATAATCTAAAACTATTAATTTTATTATTACCTAAAACAGTAGAGGACTGGTAGAATGAATTATAAAGTTTAACTAGATCATATACATAGTTTGCAATTAATGATGGATTTAAATTATTGTAGGAATTCAATAATACGTTATCAAAATCATTGAGGTGAATAATTATATTTCTTTCTTTATTAGAAATACTCACGTTATCAAATCCTCCTTTATTGGTATTGTTTTTCAATAAAGATTGGATTCTTGCATATGTATATTGAATAAATGGACCTGTATTCCCATTAAAATCAATTGACTCATTAGGATCAAATAAAATTCTTTTTTTAGGATCGACTTTAAGAATGTGATATTTTAATGCACCGAGAGCTATATCTTTAAAAAGTATTGATTTGTCTAAATCAGATAAATCATTGACTTTACCGAGAGATTCTGAAATGGTTTTAGCTTTATGATACATTTCGTTTATCAATTCATCTGCATCAACAACTCTTCCTTCTCTACTTTTCATTTTTCCAGATGGAAGATCAACCATGCCATAGCTTAAGTGGTTTAATTTTTTTGCCCAAGGGTATCCAAGCTTTTCAAGAATCTGAAATAGTACTTTAAAATGATAATCTTGCTCATTACCAGTTGTATAAATCATACCATTCATTTTTGGATGATCTTTATATCTGAGATATGCTGTGCCTAAATCCTGAGTCATGTAAACTGAGGTTCCATCAGATCTTAGTAAAATTTTTTCATCCAAACCATCATTTGTTAGATCAATCCATACAGAATTATCATCTTTTTTAAAAAATATATTTTTCTTTAATCCTTCAGTGACTATATCCTTACCCTTCAAATAAGTATTACTTTCATAGTACTCAGAATCAAATTCAATATTTAAATCATCATATGTTTTTGAAAAACCTTCATATACCCATGAATTTAATTTATTCCAGTTTTTGATTACCTCTTTATCACCATTTTCCCATTTTCTAAGTAAGTCTTTTGCATCTAGTAAAATTTTTGCATTTTCTTTTGCATACTTCTCAGTTTTTCCACTGGAAACTAATTTTTTTACTTGTTTATCATATTCATTATTATATTTTACATAATAATTACCTACAAAAACATCACCCTTCATATTTTCACTTTTTGGATTTGAATTATTTCCAAACTTAATCCAAGCGACCATAGATTTACAAATATGTATTCCTCTATCATTAATAATTTGAGTTTTATGCACTTTATTACCAAGCTCTTGAAAGATTTTTGAAACTGAATCACCTAGTAATATATTTCTTATATGACCTATGTGAAGTGGCTTATTTGTATTTGGTGATGAAAATTCAATTAAGTAAAAATCATTTTTTAATTTTTTACTAACTTTTGATTCAAAATCCAAGCTTTTCAATAAATCAATCAAAAAGCTATCATCAAAAACTAAATTTAAAAAACCTTGAACAACATTGTAATCAATGATAAAGTTATCTTCAGACTTTAAAAACTCTCCAATTTCAATACCAAGTAACTGAGGGCTTTTTTTAATTAATGGGATTATTGGAAATAAAACAATTGTGTAGTGTCCATCAAATTCTTTTCTTGTTTTTAGAATTTCAAGGTTTAATTTGGATTGAGAATAATTTTTTAATAAATATTCTCCAATTTTTTTCTTAAGAATATTTTCTACGTTCATTAGAAAAAAACTATCTGTTATTTATTGAGATAAAATCACGATGGGTACTACCTGTATAAATTTGTCTTGGTCGACCAATAGGATCATTATTCATTCTCATCTCTCTCCAATGAGCAATCCAGCCTGGAACTCTTCCAAGAGCGAACATAACAGTAAACATTTCCGTTGGAATATTTAAGGCCTTGTAAATAATTCCAGAATAAAAATCAACATTTGGATAAAGTTTTCTTGAGGTAAAGTAAGGGTCATTTAATGCTTCTTTTTCTAACGATTTAGCAATCTTGAGAATTGGATCTTTTATTCCCAAGTCTTTTAGAACTTCGTGAGCTGCAACTTTAATAATTTTAGCTCTAGGGTCAAAGTTTTTATAAACTCTATGTCCAAAGCCCATTAATCTGAAGGGATCTTTTTTATCCTTTGCCTTTTGCATAAATTTTTTAGTATCACCACCATCGTTTTTAATTGCCTCCAACATTTCTAAAACAGCTTGATTAGCTCCACCATGCAGCCTTCCCCACAAAGCAGAAATACCAGCTGAAACAGATGCAAACAAACTAGCCTCAGATGAGCCAACAATTCTAACTGTTGAAGTTGAACAGTTTTGCTCGTGGTCAGCATGTAAGATTAATAGCTTATTCATAGCGTTAACAATAACGTCATTCTTAACATATGCTTGATTTGGTAACTGAAACATCATTTTAGTTATATTTTCAACATAACCTTGAGTGTAATCACCATAATCAAGTGATAAGCCTTTTCTTCTTCGATGAACCCAAGCCACTAGAATTGGAATTTTTGCTAAAAGCTTTACAATTAAAGTATACATATAGTTATGCCCATCTCCAGTTTTTTTGGTTAAACTAATCTTCTTTTCAGGATTAAAAGCAATTAAAGCACTAGTCAAAGATGAAAGTATACCCATTGGATGAGCAGATCTTGGAAAACTAACTAAAATCTTTTTTAAATCCTCATCAATGATTGCATTGTCTTGTATATCAGCAACCAGCTTATCTAATTCATCTTTTGTTGGGAGTTCACCAAAAATTAATAAAAAGGCTACCTCTAAAAAGTTTGCATTCTTCGCTAGATCTTCGATTGAATAACCTCTATACCTTAAAATACCTTTTTCTCCATCCAAAAAAGTAATTGAACTTTTACATGATCCAGTATTTTTAAATCCGGGGTCTAATGTTATTAAATTGGATTCAGATCTTAAGGATGAAACATCAATTGCATTTTCATTCTCAGAACCCTTTAGAACTTTAAAACTATATTCATTATTATCGAACTGTAAAGTTACTTTTTTGCTCATACAACCTAAATTTAGTTAAAAAAACAGCGAAAATAAAGATTAAAAAGTAAAAGCTTCTCTTTTGGGATAAAATGCGTGTTTTCCAAGTTGTTCTTCAATTCGAATGAGCTGATTATATTTTGACATTCTATCAGATCTAGAAAGAGAGCCAGTCTTTATTTGTCCTGCATTCAAAGCAACTGCAAGATCAGCAATAAAATTATCCTCAGTCTCACCAGACCTGTGGGAAATAATTGTTGAAAAACCATGATCTTTTGCCATCTTAATAGCATTAATTGTTTCCGTTAGAGTTCCAATTTGATTCACTTTTATTAAAATAGAGTTTGCTGAATTCTCAGTTATTCCTCTTTTTAAAAAATTTGTATTAGTTACAAAAAGATCATCTCCTACTAATTGTACTTTGTCTCCCATTAATTGCATTGAATGTTTCCAGCCATTCCAGTCGTTCTGATCCATACCATCCTCAATTGATATAATTGGATATTTATTTACTAAATCTAATAAATAGCCCGCTTGTTCTTCAGAACTAAGGACTTTTGCATTCGTTCCTTCAAATTTCTTGTAGTTGTAGTGATTATCTTCAAAAAACTCTGAGGAAGCGCAATCAAGTGCAATCATAACATCTTCTCCTGCAATCAATCCACTTTTAGATATTGATTCAATGATTGTTTCTAATGCATCTTCTGTTCCTTTTAATTTGGGTGCAAAACCTCCTTCATCTCCGACAGATGTAGACAAACCTCTACTTAACAATACACTCTTTAGATTATGAAAAATTTCCGTTCCAATCTTCATGGACTGAGTAAAGCTATCAGCATTTATTGGAACAATCATAAACTCTTGAAATGCGATGGGAGCATCAGAGTGTGAACCTCCATTTATTATATTCATCATGGGTACTGGAAGAGTTACAGCAGAATTTCCACCTATATATTTATATAATGGCATATTTTTACTTTTTGCAGCAGCCTTAGCAACAGCTAGTGAAACACCTAATATTGCATTAGCACCTAGGATACATTTATTTTCAGTACCATCTAGATCAATCATAAGAGTATCCAATTCTTTTTGATCATATACAGATCTTCCAATCAAATTTTCACGAATTGTAGTGTTCACATTATTGACCGCCATTTTAACACCTTTACCCATAAAATCATTTCCTCCATCTCTAAGCTCAACAGCCTCATTTTCACCGGTTGAAGCACCAGAGGGAACAGCAGCTCTCCCTAATGAGTTATCATCAGTAATCACATCTACTTCCACAGTAGGGTTGCCTCTAGAGTCAAAAATTTGTCTTGCTTTTATATATTTAATTTTTGTCATGATTTTTTTTCTATCATGTCAATAAACTCATCAAATAAATATGATGAATCATGTGGGCCAGCACTTGCCTCTGGATGGAATTGAACAGAGAAACACTTCTTATCATTTATTTTGATTCCTGCAATAGTATCATCATTCAAATGCATATGGGTAATTTCAATATTTTTATTTTTCTCAGTATCATTTTTATCAATTGCAAAACCATGATTTTGTGATGTTATTTCTCCTTTACCTGTTTTTAAATTAATCACAGGATGATTTATTCCTCTATGCCCATTATGCATTTTATATGTCTTTATTCCATTTGCTAGAGCTATAACTTGGTGACCTAAACAGATTCCAAAAAGTGGTTTTTTTGAACCTAATATTTGTTTTGTAACATGTATTGCATTTGAAAGTGGCTCTGGATCACCTGGTCCATTGGATATGAAATATGCATCAGGATTCCATTTTTTCATATCCTCGTATTTTGTATCGTGAGGGAAAACCTTCATGTAAGCATTTCTTTTAGAGAGATTTTTTAAAATATTCTTTTTTACACCTAAATCCAAGACAGCGATCTTGTATTTTGATTTTTCATTACCAAAAAAGTATGGTTTATTTGTTGACACTCTAGACGCCAACTCAAGTCCATTCATTGATGGGACTTTAGCTAATTCTTTTTTAATTTTCTCAACAGATTTTATTGATTCAGTTGATATTACAGCATTCATTGCACCATTATCTCTTATATAACTTACTAATGCTCTTGTGTCTACGTCAGAAATACATACAATTTTATTTCTAGTTAGAAAATCAAAAAGGGATGTTGAATCACCATGTCTAGAAAAGTTGAAACTAAAATTTTTACATATAAGTCCTGCAATTTTGACAGAATCAGATTCTACTTCCGATAAATTTGTTCCATAATTTCCAATATGGGCATTAGCCATGACCATTAATTGCCCATTGTAAGATGGATCAGTGAAAATTTCCTGATATCCTGTCATTCCTGTATTGAAGCAGAGCTCACCAAATGCAGTGCCTTCAATTCCAATAGATTTTCCATGAAAAATGGTTCCATCTTCTAATAGTACAAAGGCTTTTTTTCTGGTTATATATTGGGTCAATTCAAAAAATTATTTCCAAAATTATAACAAAAAAAAAAGATAAACATTGTGTTTATCTTTAAAGTTATTAAGAATTAAAAAAAAAGTATCAATCGGTCTTTTTTTCCCCCGATTTATCATTTGTTGAAGAATTTTCTGGCGGTAATTCTTGAGCTTCCTCATCAGATGCAGCTTCCTCTGCAGGTGCAGCCTCTTCAGCAGGTGCAGCTTCCTCAGCAGGTGCAGC
>CEUN01141211.1_pt1 | contig 11174 bp, 7 predicted proteins | sample 361501 | NCBI WGS metagenome assembly CEUN01 (sample SAMEA2622801, study PRJEB7988) | marine metagenome | biome: marine biome (ENVO:00000447); feature: marine epipelagic mixed layer (ENVO:xxxxxxxxx); material: "saline water (ENVO:00002010), including plankton (ENVO:xxxxxxxx)" | depth 120 m | reverse complement strand
TTTCGGACAAATAGCAACGCGTGTTGAATAACAAGCCAATCAACAGGAGCGGACAATGCCTTCGCAGTATTATTACGCGAATCCTGAAATGACCGATATCCATGGGCCGTTCTTTTCTAAGGATTTGGTCGTCCTGGCACATAGCGGAGAATTGCGTCGCGATTACTACGTATCGAAAGATCAGGAAACCTGGTTTCCTGCAACGAAGGTAAACGGGTTAATATTCCCGCCCGAGGAAGCAGAATCCGAGCGGACTGCGGTGGACGTGCTGGCCGATGCAGATGTTGTGAATTCATCGCTGTCTGCCTTTATGGAGGAGAATCTCGAGTCGGCGGGGGAAAATGAGACTGCCGATGATGGTGACATTGAACAATGGCTGGAATTTCCTGAACTGAATGCTACCGACGACTATGTTCCATTTGCGCCGAAGAGCAGGCCACCGATTGAGCGGCCAGTGGTAAGTGTGGAATCAAAGAAGCCGAGAAAGCCAAAACAACCCAGGAAAGAAGAAAACACGGGAGAGGAAAGCGACGGGAATAAACCGAACGCACCTCCACCGTTACCCAGTGCCACTAAGTGGGATAAACCACTTGAGATAACGGACTTCAGGAGGCCCGGCGTCGACGAGACCGTGATGTGGGAGGGTGATGGGTGCTTTGTGACGACAGAACGTTTTCACTTTAGTGGTCGCGATGACTCCCAGCAACGTGGAGAACGGTCCGAAACCACAGTGTTGCTTAGGCATGTATCCATTTTTCAGACATGTGACGTATGCTGGACTCCGAATTGGCCGGGTGCATTCATCGGGCTCATTGGAGTGGTGTCGATGTCAACGAGCGGCAGGTTACTGAGTTGGTATCCCCGTGGACTTGGGGTTACAGGCGGAATTGTTCTGTTAATTGCAGTCTGCCTGTTTAGAAAGAATACGGGACTGGTGATTGAATATGGTACTCGGAAGTTTTTTGAATTTAGCCAATCTCATCACGCCCGATCTGTGGCCAATACGATTACTGGAGTTACTGCTGGATCTTCGCACTAGCACGGACCTACGGCCCGCCGGGGATTTCTTTGTACCCAGAGCCTCCGTCGTCCTCGACCCACGGTCCGCAAGAGGGGCAGATCTCGAAAGTATACAAGTCTCTATTCAATTTCATCAGCGTATGTGTGTACAATAGATGACATGGAAAACACACGTCGTGACTTTTTACGTAGTTCATTAATTGCAGGTGGTATTGGCTTGCCATTATCCGACTGCCTACGTCTGCAGGCAGCGGGATCACAGGAGCAAAAAGACACGGCCGTAATTCAAATCTGGCTAGGTGGCGGCCATAGCCAATTTGAGACATTTGATCCGAAGCCAGATGCTCCGGCAGAGATTCGTGGGCCTTATGGGACAACCTCCACTCTGTTTCCCGGTATACAGTTTTGCGACATGATGCCGAAGACCGGGCAAGTGCTGGACAAGACAGCACTGATCCGAAGTATTGCTCACAATAACAATGGTCACTATGTAGCAGCTCATTGGCTGTCGACTGGCCATCTAAGTCCAACAGCACCACCGACTCATCCGTCGAGCGGCTCGATTGCCTCACACCTGTTAGGTCCGCGTGATGCTGGAATGCCAGGTTATGTGCTTCTTTCTGAAGAACAGACGCGAAATCCGACGATTGGCGCTACGATGGGGCCGGCGTATTTGGGCAGCGCTCATTCACCGTTTACGATATTGCAGGATCCGTTTAAGTCACAGTTTCATACAGAGGCATTAAACGCATCAACCGATAACTTCAAGCTTGCGGACAGCTTAACGATAGACCGAATGGAAGATCGTAAATCGCTACTCGGCGAACTCGATTTGTTTAATCGAAAAGTTCAGCGTCAACGTGACTTAGGTGGTATAGACGAATTCAATCAAACAGCGTTCGATATCGTGACAAGCGGCCGCGCTCGTGAAGCGTTCGATTTAAGTCGGGAACCAGAGCACGTCCGCAAAATGTACGGTGAGCATCGTTGGGGACAGTCAGCACTACTTGCACGACGCCTGGTCGAGGCAGGCGTTACCTTTGTAACTATCAACACGGCGCCGGATTCACTTTGCTGGGATTGGCACCTGAACATCGTGGATGATGATCGTCCAGCTGATGGCAGTAACGGGCCAAGTCGTGGCATGAATATATCCGGTCCACCTCTAGATCAGATGCTTTCAGCACTGATTAACGATTTGTATGATCGTGGATTGGACAAAAAGGTTTTGTTACTTGTCTGGGGTGAATTCGGAAGAACACCTCGCGTGAACAAGACGGGCGGTCGTGATCACTGGGGTGCGTTAATGAGCATCCTCATGGCCGGTGGTGGTCTCAAAGTAGGGCAGGTAATCGGTGCATCCAATCCAAAGGGTGAAATGCCGATTGATCGTCCAATCCATCCGGTCGACGTGCTGGCAACGGTTTATCGGCATCTCGGAATTGATCCGTCTGCTTCTACCATAAATCGTGAAGGGCGCCCAATTCATATCCTTCCCGGTGGTAATCCGATTGCTGAGTTGATTTAATCGGGTCTCCGAAATGGTGTGCGGTTTCTTGCTGCACCGTTCGTTAAGTTATTAAAGGAATCAAAGTAGATACTAATGGCTGCGCCACACTTGCAATTGGATCCGGACTTATGTCGCCAACGTCAGCATCGTTTTCTTGAAGTCATGGCGGAAAATGAAATTGATAGAGTAGTGATAACCGCGCAGGAGAATATCTACTATTTCACAGGGTTTCGCCATCACAACCTGATGACCGCAGCACTTGTGATGGAAGCAGATGGGTATTGCGTACTATCGGCCCCCAATAAAGAGCCTGAAATTGCAGCTGTGGATGACGTTGTTGTATTTGAAGCTCAGTGGTTGTCGACACTCCGGCAGGATCAGTTCGTCGATACATCTACAGCACTTTCAGCGGTGCTAGATGATCAATCTGCTGGACATATCGGTGCGGACTGCCGCACTTCGGGGCCCTACGTGTTGGGGGTAATTGCCGGTTCAGCAGGTGTAAACGTAGCTGAAGTTATCGACGTGGAGCCTGCGATTTGGGATTTGCGTCGAAAAAAGGACCCGGATGAATTGGCGATGATGAAACGGGCGATTGATTGCACGACAGCAATGTATACCCGTGCACGCGAGATTATCCAGCCAGGAATCTGTGAGTTAGATGTTTACAACCAGTTACATGCGGCGGCTGTGGAGGTAGCTGGCGAAGCAATCACTTATTTAGGTAATGACTATCAGTGCGGTGAACGTGGTGGTATGCCTCGCGAACGTAAGGCGCAAGCAGGGGAGTTATATATTTTGGATCTCGGCCCGGCATATCGAGGCTACTTTGCTGATAACTGCAGAACATTCAGCGTTGATGGTAATCCGACGGATGATCAGATATCAGCATGGAATACGATTTCTGAAGTGTTGGATATGGTCGCAATTACCGTAAAACCAGGTCTCCGTTGTCAGGATCTGTTTGAGAAGGCATCTGAAATGCTTGGCGAAAACTCGCTGGGGGTGTTTCCACACCATCTTGGGCATGGCGTGGGACTCTATCCGCATGAAACACCACATTTAAATCCGAACTGGGATGATGAATTTAGAGAGGGTGATGTTTTCACGGCAGAACCTGGTCTGTACGGTGAATCGCTCCATGCGGGAATTCGACTTGAGCAGAATTATCGTGTGACATCAGACGGTGTTGAGATTTTGACTCCGTTTCCCTTAGATCTATAGAAACAGATTAGTTAATTGGAAAGAGTGGCCTCATGATCGACTTAACTGGAAGCGTCGCATTGGTTACCGGTGCTGGCCGTGGTATTGGCAAAGGTTGCGCCATGCAACTCGCAAACGCTGGTGCGACATTGATAATAAATGATCGACCTCAAAGCCCGGACCTTGGCCAAACTGCCACCGAGATTACCGAATCAGGTGTGTCTTGTACTGCAATTGAAGGTGATGTGTTTACGCGACAAGGATGCGAACAGCTGGTTTCGGAAACGCTTGAAGTACATGGTCGAATAGATTGTCTGGTTAGCAATCCTGCTTTTAGCAGACGACAAACTTTTCTGAATTATGATCCGGAAGTGTTTGATCAGACGATTCAGGGGACGCTTTCAAGCGGATTTCATATGTCGCAACTAGTTGCTCGCCATATGGTTGAACGTGGCGGTGGCGGCAAGATGGTTTTTATCTCAAGTGTGCAAGGTGAAATGGCCTTTCAGAACTGCGTTCCATATTGTGCAGCCAAGGCCGGATTGAACCATATGACACGTAGTGTTGCGATTGAATTAGCCGAACATAAAATCAACGTAAACGCGATCGAGCCGGGTTGGATTGATACTCCCGGTGAACACGTCACTTTCGGCGACGATTACATTGAAGAGCAGGGCAAGCTGCTACCGTGGGGTCGATTAGGAACTCCAGAGGATATTGGGAATACCGCTGCTTTTCTTTGCTCCAGTGTGGCAGACTACATTACTGGAGAGATTATTGCGGTGGACGGGTGCTTCCGGCATAAAGACGGACGCACGGAATTACCATAATTGCAGTTCTTACGGACTTGATGAGTAATTCACTCCGGCGACTTAAAGGAGAATTTAATGACAAACCTAACAAGACGTTCCTTTGTGAAAACAGCGGCTTCAACCGTTGCTATCCCAACGGTGCTAACTCGCATGGGTTATGCACATACAGCGGCGAACGATCGAATTACGCTTGGATTCATTGGTTTGGGAATGATGGGACGTGGTCACCTTGGTGCATTTCTGGGTTATCAGGATTGTCAGGTCGTTGCATTGGCAGATGTCGTTAAAGAACGCCTTGAGGACTCAGCAAACAGAGTAAACACGCAATACAAGAGTGACTCTGCAAACGGCGTCGCAACATACGCTGACTATCGAGAAATCATTGCACGCGATGATATTGATGCCGTCGTGATTGCAACTCCGGATCACTGGCATGCGATTCCGGTCATTCAAGCTGCGAATACTGGTAAAGACATTTATTGTGAAAAGCCGCTGACACATAACGTAGTTGAAGGTCGAAAAATCGTTGAGGCCTGCACCAAGAACAAAACTGTATTCCAGGTTGGAAGTCAGCAACGCAGCGAATTCGGTGGACGCTTTCGACGTGCTGTCGAACTCGTGCGAAATGGACGCGTGGGGAAGATCCACACTGTGCGAATTGGTGTTGGTGCACCAAACAAGCCATGTGATTTGCCTGCTCAAAATGTGCCGGACGGTACGGACTGGGACTTTTGGCTTGGACCCGCACTGCAGAGGCCATACAACGAAGTCCTTTGTCCAAAAGGCATTCATTCTCATTTCCCCCAATGGCGAGCTTATCGTGAGTATGCCGGCGGAGCAGTAGCCGATATGGGTGCACATCACTTTGATATTGCTCAGTGGGCACTTGGGATGGATCACACTGGCCCCGTAAAGGTAGAGCCACCCAAAGATGGCTCAAAGAGCGGGCTAAAGTTGACATACGCCAATGGTGTGGAGATGTATCACGGTGGGCCGGCGGACGTGACGTTTGAAGGTACTGAAGGGACTCTGATGGTCAGCCGTGGTTCCATTAAGTCGAATCCAGGTTCCATTCTGGAAGAGGAAATTGGTGACGATGAATTTCACGTCTATCCAAGCAACAACCACAAGCGGAATTTCGTTGATTGTGTCAAATCACGTAAAGAGACGATTTGTCCCGCAGAGATCGGCCATCGCACGGCATCCATTTGTCATCTAACAAATATCGGTTACCAACTTGGTCGTCCTTTGAACTGGGATCCAAAGAAAGAACAGTTTATCCGTGATAAGGAAGCCAACGGTTATCTATGGCGTAAACCGCGTGACAAATGGGACGTAATCTAAGCTTGGACAGGAGCTGGCTGTTTTTGCGGTGGTCGAGCCGTAAAAACGGCGTATGACGCGCAAATTGCAATTGTCAAGAAAGCGAGGAGTGCCGGTTGGTGCGATCCAAACTGATCAAATGACAACGCCAGCGGAAGTGGTCCCAGAGCTGACGCAATCGCGCATATACTCATTGCGGATCCAGCAACAGCTCCTTGATGTTTGCGACCAAAGTAATTGACCCAAACGACCATTCCTGTTGATCTTAAAATGCCGCCGTTAAGCCCGAGCATGATCGAATAAAATATCGCCATCCACGGTTTGGTGATCGTTAGCAAGAGCACGACTCCACATGCTAAACCAGCCACACTGACAAAAAGCAGATAGCGGGCCGGTATCTTGCCCGTGAAATAGCCGGCGACAAATGACGAGCAAATAGCTGAACCTGCCTGTACAGCGAATAGCCAAAATGCGTATTGGCGAGAAACATCAATTCGTTCGAGTAAGGATGCCTGGTAAAAGGCCAGCCCTGTACCGACCATTGCCCACGTGCTCATTCCCGCAACGAGTTTCCAGAAGGTGGCTGTTTTCATCGCCTCATTTGCGGTCCAACTATCTGTGGTTATCTCGGCGTTTCCATCTTTATCCAGCTTCGCTTGGATCTCGATTTCCGGATCACCAACAAGTCTCAAGTCCGGAAGCAACCCGAGAGGTTCCGGGCGATTTCGTACAAATAGAATGGAAGGCAGGACAGCTGAAATCCAGAGAATTGCCGCTAAAACCATCCATGCCTGTCGCCAACCATGAGTTTCAATCATCGAGTTGTTGAATCCTGCGACAATCATCACAGAAAGCGATCCACCAAGGCCAACAACGCCCATTGCCAGACCACGTCGTTTTTCAAACCACTCTCCGACAAGCCATGTCGATACTAGGCACATTAGCCCCTGTCCAAAGAGCCGGCACAAGAACATTCCTATATAAAGAACTGCAACAAAATCGCTTGGAACAGCGCTCATCACGCAGCATGCGCCGCCGAGCGCTGCTGCACCAATTGGCATTAAACTGCGGGCGCCGTACTTATCTAGCAACCTGCCCATTAACGAGTAAGTGAGTGCTGCAATCGCCGTTGCTACCATATATGCAGTTGAATATGTCGTTTGTTTAAGCCCCAGATCGTTGACCATCGGATCGACGAAGGCAGACATCGAGTGGGTCTGCCCAGGCGCTGACATGAAAGTCGATAGCGCGGCAAAAAACAGAACGACTATGCCGTAGTGACGCAGACGCAGCTTAGGTGATGAGTTGCTGGAGGATTGCGTAAGTGAAGTTGCAAGCCTCGTGCTCGGTGCGGACATGTTGGGTGGGTGTACTTAATGTCGCAAGTGGGTACCGTTGAAACAGCCGAGTATGACAGTATTCCTCTAAATTGGATAGTGAAGCCTGTTCAAATAACAGCGATAATGAGCGATATTGGCTTCGAAGTAACAGTTCATTACATGAGTGATTCGCAATGAGACAATTCCATACACGGTTAATCCTGGTATTCCTCCTATTCACCGGAGTGTTGATCAATGTCGGACATGCCCAGGAGTCGCCCGGTGATCAGTTGTTAAAGGCTGCACGTGACGGGGATCTTGCGAAAATTAAGAAACTGGTAGATAGCGGAGTAGATGTAAACTTCGTTGATCAATTCGGGATTACTCCGATTTGGCAGGCTGCACTAAAAGGAAGAGCAGAGGCCATCAAGCTCTTGTTAGAGTTAAAGGCGAATCCGGATACACACGATGGGATCTGGTATCTGAGCCCGTTAACCGTGACTCAGGATGCTGACCTAATCACGCTTTTGATTCAGCATGGAGCAGATCCCACAATGCTGATCAAAAAAGCAGCGTTTAGCGGCGACATCGGGCAACTCGAATTGTTGTTGCCTACGCAGAATTGGACTGACGAAGAGCTGAGTATCTTTGTAGCTCATGCAAAATTGGGAAATCAGGAAAAGGCCGTAAAACTGATCACTGATCAGGCAAATGACGTTGTACAGGAATTGAAACAGGTTCCCGAAACAAAGTTGAATCAACTGGTTGGAAAATTTCGTCATCCACGATATGGGTTAATCGAAGTCTCCGTTGCCGAAGCCAGCGTGCATATCACGGGGGTATTGGGAAGTCGCAGCCCTGTTGTCGTTGACGAATCGCACCTAGAGTGGGGCGACAACCAATTGGTTTTTAAGGTTAAAGACAAGGAAGTTGCCACGGCCACCTGGATACGAGGTTATGGGGAGTTCATATTTGCCAAGTCTGATAGCGATGAAGAACAGACCGTTAATGGTCTGTCAGACGACATAACTCTGGATCTTGATATTGCTGCGAAAACGAATTGGCCGGGTTTCCGTGGCCCGTCGGCAAGAGGAATTGCAGTTGATCAACGGCTTCCTGATTCATGGGATGGCAAGACAGGTGAAAATGTAATTTGGAAAACTCCTATTCCAGGTTTGGCCAATGCCTGCCCAACCGTTTGGGGCGACCGCGTGTTCATTGCTACTGCAGTGCCGGAAAGTGGCAACGATGATCTGAAAATCGGAATCTATGGTGACATCACGACAGCAGGTGAAGAATCTGAAAATGAGTGGCTCTTGTATTGCCTTAGTAGTGATACAGGCAAGGTTGTGTGGAAAAAATCAGTTGGGAAATCAAAGCCGCCCATAAAACGTCACACGAAGAGCTCACAGGCAAACTCCACACCGGCTACCGACGGTAAGCATGTTGTTGCTCTTTACAATTCCGGTGACCTTGTTTGCTTTGACTTCGACGGGAAATTGGTATGGGAACAAAACCTTGGTGTTCTGGATTCTGGTGCTTTCAATGACCCGGAATACCAGTGGGGGTTTGGTAGCTCACCAACAATTTATGAAAACTTGGTTATCGTGCAATGCGATTTGCAGGAAGGGTCGTTTATTGTTGCATTTGATTTATCCTCTGGGGAAGAAGTATGGAAGACAATGCGCGACGAGCCGCCATCCTGGGGGTCACCGCTGGTATATAAAGATGCAGAACATGAAGTACTGATCACCAACGGCAGCACGTATTCGCGGGGATACAATCCGCGCACTGGCGAAGAGCTTTGGCGGCTTGGTGGCCATTCTGCAATCACAGTGCCAACACCGTTTGTTGCTCAAGGATTGATTTATCTGCTTGATGGATACCGACCGTTCCAGCCAATTTATGCAGTGAAGCTAGGGGCGCGGGGAGATATTACTCTCGGTCCTAATCAAACGAGTAGCAGTGACGTTGCATGGAGTCAGCGGCATGGTGCTCCGTATCTCGTTACGCCGGTCGTCTATCGTGGCTTCCTTTATAGTCTTACCAACAGTGGAATCCTAAGTTGCATCGATGCAAAGAGTGGTGATCTGGTGTACAAGAAACGCGTAGCACGTGGTGGTGCAAACAGTTTTACCGGTTCGCTAGTTGCTGCTGATGGCCGTTTGTATCTAACTGCAGAATCCGGTGCTGTATTGGTGGTTAAGACCGGGCCATCATATGAACTTATCGCCACCAACGAGTTAGGTGAGTTCTGTCTGTCCACGCCAGCCATTGCCGGTGGCAAGATATTCTTTAAGACCCATCGGCACGTTATCGCGATCGGTGCCGGCGACGAGTAATCTCACTTTCGCAAGACGCGGCCAGGCATCGTCCCCAGATGGTCGCCACGCTTGAGAACAAGTGTTCCGTTGACGATTACATATTCAATACCGACCGGGTAATGAAACGGATCGGTAAATAATGCTGTGTCGATTACGGTTTTTTCGTCAAAGATTGTGATGTCGGCATAGTTTCCTTCCCGGAGCATGCCTCGGTGTTGCAAGCCGACCTTAGCTGCGTTTAATGAGGTAATCTTACGAATGGCATCTTCAAGTGTGATTACCTGCTCTTCGCGTACGTACCTGCCCAGCAATCTTGGAAATGTACCGAAATTTCTCGGATGAGGATTTCCTTTTCTAAGCGGTCCTTCGATCGCATAGGCGGAGCCGTCAGAGCCAACGCTGCACCATGGCTGCTTTAAAGCAAGGGTCATATCACGATCGGTATGATGAGCAAACACGGTTGCAACAGAACCGCCTTGATCGATTAAGAAGTCGATCATCAGATCCAGTTTGTCAGCATCCTCGTCTCCGTCGGAAAGAATCGCTAGCACGCGATCCATGGTCATCCCGCGATATTGGTTTTCAGCCGCGACAAGCATCCTGCTCCAGTCTTTACCGACAGCGGTGTAGTGGTTGTACCAGCCATCGATACCGTTTTCGATATCATGTTTGATCTGATTGCGATCCGCAGAAGTCTTTAGGCGACGAATCATTTCAGCCTTTCCACCTTCGTGCGCCCACGGTGGAATGATGCTCATCAGGTTGTTGTTCCCGCGTGTATAGGGATATACGTTTGCCTGGACATTTACACCACGCTTGCGAGCGGATTCAATCAGATCGATGACTTCATTCATGCGACCCCAGAATTGTTGATCAGCTATTTTGATGTGAATGATATCAACAGGTATACCTGCATCTTCACCTACTTTGATCGCTTCGCGGACAGCATCAAACACACCAAGGCCTTCATTGCGAATGTGAGAGGAGTAAATTCCACCATACGGTTTGATGACTTTGCCAAACCTGACAAGATCACCCGTCGTCGCTAAGGATCCTGGTGGAAACATAACTTGGCTTGAGAGTCCCAGAGCACCGTCTTCCATGGCTTGTGCAAGGAGTTGTTCCATTTGCTTAAGCTGGCCTTCCGAGGGACGAGCATAGGTTTTTCCCATTACGGATTCCCAGATGTTTCCGATGCCTACATACGACGCTACATTTGTTGATATTTTGGATTGCTCGAGAACGTTGAAGTAATCGCCGAGGGTTCTCCATTGCAATGCTGTTCCGTTCACCGTCAATCTTGCCGGTGGTTTGTTACCGACATTTGGACCGCCACTGGTGCCTTCTCCAAGGATTTCGGTAGTTACACCCTGTCGGATTTTGCTTTGGGCATGACCATCCTGAATGAGCTTCGTATCCGAATGAGAATGGATGTCGATGAATCCCGGCGCAACAACTAGCCCTTTCGCATCGATGGTTTGCTTGGCATCAACAGTGAGGTTCTTGCCAATTTGGGTGATTCGGTCTTTTTGTATAACGACATCTCCAAAGAACCATGGGTTGCCACTTCCGTCTATAATCTTGCCATTCTTTATGTGCAGGTCGGCAGGTTCGTTGGCCGGTAGCATCCCGGTGGTAAGAATAAGAAATGAGCTGAGGATTA
>CEUN01180296.1_pt1 | contig 11182 bp, 4 predicted proteins | sample 361501 | NCBI WGS metagenome assembly CEUN01 (sample SAMEA2622801, study PRJEB7988) | marine metagenome | biome: marine biome (ENVO:00000447); feature: marine epipelagic mixed layer (ENVO:xxxxxxxxx); material: "saline water (ENVO:00002010), including plankton (ENVO:xxxxxxxx)" | depth 120 m | reverse complement strand
CGTCGGCATTCCAGAACTTGGAACGACCGCCTCGAGATGCCGCAATTTTCCGTTCCACGAATTCATGCGCGCCATCCATCAACCATGTCGAGAGATCAGCTCCATCGAAATCGAGCACCTGAGTATTTGGAAGACGATCTGCCGCTTGAATGGGGAGAGCGAGAAGCAAGAGTAGAAGCATTGATCCGGTTGAGCGCATTCCCGTGTGTAACAGCACAGCGGGGTTGGCTCTAACCAAAACTAACCAGAAGCAGGGGAGCGACGACCGGCCGCGCTTCAGGGAATGAAGGCGCGATAATACCGGCGCGTGTGATTGGTGGAAGCGGTGTCTGTGAACTGTATGATTCCGTGGGGAGCGTGATGCATGCCCAAGGTGGTCCACTGGATCAAGTCTGACGACGCCTGGATCACGTACACCTGATTCGTCTGTCCTTCCAATCGCATTTGAAGTGTCCCATTGCCCAGCACCCGTGTTCCGTTGGTATTGAACGAAGTGGTCACATTCGTCAGCACCGTTGCACGTATCGGCAATTCCACGTTGTCGATGAACACAGAGTCATGGCCTGAACTGAATAGATCCTGATCTTTCGTATACACCCAACGGAATTCATTGGCACCTTCCGGAACGGTAAACTGATACGTCTGCCAGTCCGACTCACCGGAAACAGAGAGCAATTGAACGCCATTCAGGAAGAAGGTGAAGAGATCATCAAAATCTTCGCTGCTTACCTTGTAGAGAAATCGTGCGGGCCCTCCGCGCATATTGGCCGAAAGGGAGAGGTCACTGGTTTCACCGTGCGTAATCGCTCCCGAACGAGCCGTAAAACGTCCTCCAAGGGTGGCGTTTGTGATCACACCATTGGTGAGTTGAACCCGCCAAGGTGTGGCGCCGGCGACGTTTGTCCACGCAATATTTGTACTAAAGACGCCATCCTCAAAATCATCAGTGATCTGCGTGCGTGCGAAGACGGCATTGATGTTCAAGTTTGAATTCAGAGTGATGGTAAGCGGATTGTCCAACGTAAGTACAGAACCGTTCCAAGTAACAAATTCGAACCCGTTACCAGGTGTCGCCGTCGCCGTGATTTGTGTTCCTTCCAAATGTGAACCTGTTCCTGGCGATACCGTTCCTCCCATGCTGTTCGACACTGTGATGGTGAAGACCGAGCGGGGCGTAAACGTGTAGTGCAACTGCAGAATGCCACTCACGCCCCCCAGTCCGTCCACGGCAATCTTGTAGGACTGTCCCGCGACGACACCGACAGACACGGCACTGTGCACGAATCCGGAAACCTGATCATCATTGGATTGCAGCACGCTCAGCTCGTTGACCCGGCCACCGGAATAGACCGCCATCAGTGTATCGAACGTGGAGTTCGTGGTGGACAGATCGAGCACGCCATTGGCCGGAGCAATGAATTCAAACCACACAGATTTGCCGCCGATTTTGTTAGCATGAAGCGGTTCATTGAGTTCGACGGTGGCATTGTTGTTGTTCGCCGTCACGAAGCCGTTGGTGTTGGTCAGTAAGAGCGCACTGGCAAACACGTCGAACGCAGGATCAAACTCGCGGACATTCACCACAAAGTTCGTTGTCCCACGATTACGAGCGAGGTCGAAGGCAACAACTTCGAGCCGATTTGATCCCCGGTCGAGGTCAAAGACCAGAGCCCAGTCGTTGGTGGGGACGGCATTCGTGTCACTAATATTGGCGGTGATCGGCGTTCCGGAATTTCCGATGATTTGCACCAGATTCACCCCTGAGTCATCCGTTCCTGAGTCATAACCATAACCTGAAAGTACTGTGTCGGAATTCGTCACGATGAGACCGCTGGGCGGATTGGTCACCGAGACACCACCCATGATCAGGTTGGTCCCGCCGATGATCAGGTTGGTCGGGCCGACCACGATGTTTGTTCCATTAAGGATGGGGATTTCCACCGCATTTAAGTTGGTGCCGACAATGTTCAGATTTGTTCCACCCAACTGAAGAACGCCACCGTTGATCTGGAGGATGCGGCCACCACTGATAATATTGGTGATCGCAATCTTTGGAATCGCGGTATCGGGTTGCCCGTTGAACGCCAATCGCATGCGAATATCGCCAAAGTCATTGGTGGTCGCCCCTGCCACCGCGATTCGATAGGTCACACCGGCCTGTGCGTTGAAATTGACGAACGCTTCTTCCCGTACAAACTGCCCGAATTGATCATTCACGTCGTTGTTCGAAACAACGTTCGAGAGCAGACTCAGTACATTACCCGTGTACACCGCCAATACAGTGTTGAACTTGCTTCCGAGTGTATCGATCAACACGGGTCCACTTTGCACCGGCGCCCACGTCCACCAAACCGATGCACCAAATGTGCCGACACCGGCATGAACTGGCTCTCCTGTTTCACGAGTGGCAAAGAAGTTACGGTTGGTGATGATCAGCGGCTGGCTGGAGTCCGGCAGCTTCTCCGATTTGACAAACGCATCATTCGGTGGTGGGGGCGCGATGATGTAAGTATTGGTGAAGAAGAGCGGAACCTTGCCGTCGGCACGAACCTCGAAGTGGAAGTTTGCAGCTGAGTTCGTCGAGGGCAAATCCAGTTCGAGGGTGTAGATGTTATCCTGCGCCAGTACGTCAGGGATTACACCGTCGTTCCTGAAGACCTGATTGGTGAAAAAACCAGGTGCCGTCACCTGGATCACCGCGTCGGTGACTGAGAAAGTATCGAAAACTTTGACTGAAAAAACCTGGTTATCTCCGGCCGGAATCAACGAACCGTTGGACGGCGTGACAACCACTTCCAGAATTCCATCCGGCAGCGCGGATAACAGAATTTTCGCCCACCACGTGCCCCACCGATCCAGGCTGCTCAAGGGTTGCTCCGCATACTGCTGGAGCGTCCACATGTCCTGGTCCGTGTTCGGGTCAATGACTGTGGAACTATACCTGCCCCAGAGATTGCGGCCGGTAAAATCTGGTTTGTAGTAGGGTGCACTGCCGTCCCGATACACCACCTCTGGCTGCAAGGTATTGGCGGGGTCAGAGCCAAACCTGAACGAATAGCTCGCGCTCGGGTGTGTCACGGGGGAAAAACTGGAGTATCCCAAGAGCACGTCGTTGTTACGGTTCACAGCGATCGAAGGGAACGCGTAAAAACGAAAACCGTTCGTATCATCCACCCGTCCCAATTGAATGACCGTCGAATTGGGATTGATCTCCCACCACTGCGCGGATGAACGAGTCGCCGCACCTGATGGAAGGAACACGGTTTGCGCGGCCCACAAAGACCCATTGCGCAGGACAACATTCTGAATCCTTGAGTCTCCGTTCCATACGCGATTCAGTGTGTTGGTCTGCGGTGCAAAATCAGCGTCGCCAGCATTGGGCGCATCACTCCACGGATTATCTATGGTGGGTGAAGGTAATTGCGACAGTGTAAATATATTAGAAACCTCCGTTAGTCTGAACATTCTCAGGAACCCGTTGTTGAGTCCGTCATTGCCTGCCCCATTGGCAAGAAAATATTCCACACCCGGGCTTGAGTCATGAGAGACGGCGGGCACAATGTTCGGGGTGGTGAACTCGTTGACCTCGGCGAACTCGTTCGTGCCGAGACCCAAGCCCTGATAGATGGCGCTTTTGTCGAAGATGTAGAGACGAGAAAAGCTGAAGCCGCCGAAGATTATGTTGCGAATATTCTTGGTGGCAACCACCCATTCGTCGTTGTAACCCAAGCCACTGGTCTCTCCCCAGAACTGCGCCTGAGCGTTCGTGTCCACATCAATGGAATATCTCACCCAAGACTGGGTCGGATCATCGCTCAAGGTTGCGGCGAGGAGAATTCGTGAATCGGGCGTGCCGGGATTGGCGCAGGTCGTCATCACCCATCGATTGGAGGAAGAGTCATAGAGTAGTTTCGGGCTGAACACCCGGCCATTCACCCCCACAAAACCCTGCCAGAAATCGATCAGGTTCACGGTCTGTATCGTATTGCCGCCCCGGTCCTGAATCACGATCTGGCTGTTGGCCGCAATCATGAGATGATTGGTCCCCACCGCGGCCGCAGCGTCGGGTGGAATGACCGAAAGGTCGTCTATAAGCCCAACGAAGTTGGTCTCCGGGTTTGGCGACGCGACCTGAAATGCACCTCCGGCCGTTCCGATTTCGGAGAGATTCACCACTGAGGGGGTGCCATCCGGCACGCTGAGGAGCTGCGCGCCCTGACTCGTGCACGGCAGCCCAAACAGCATGACGCAGACAATCGAGAGAATCGCCTTGGATAAGAACTGTGCTGTCGAGTTAGTTGACATGTCTGCCGTAATCAGTCCCGATCAAGGAACATAAGAAATCCGATAATAGCGTGCGGCCGGCCGGTTGGTGGCGCTGATGATTTCCTGGAGGCTAACGTCCCCACTGCTGGTGGCCGTGTTGGTGAAACTCGTCACAAATACCCAGTTCGTCGTGTTCAGGTTAGTGTTGGCTTCGATTCGATAGACGGTGTTGGCTGCAGCTTCCCAAGTGATGTTTACACCCAGATTCGTCGTCACCGTACTCAGTACGACGTTGGTTTTCACCACCACGCCCTCGAAGGGCCGCTGATCGACGGCGTTGGCTTGTCCGTCTCCGTCGGAATCTACCGTCCGGCTGTTGAATTTCTTCTCATTCACCAGGAACGTACGCCCATCGACATTCACGATGATACCGGAATTCAGTCCTGCGTAATCTTTCACCCACTGGATCTTGCCTCCCAGTGCGCCGTTCAGCAGATCGATATCGACATTGGAGTTCGCAAAGTAGATTCGCATGTTGTCCGCAATGCTGAGATGGCCTGCAAGGTCATTGGTGACTTGGCCGCGAAGTTCCAGGAAGTCGATATAAATGGCATTACTCACGCTCGCCCCCTCGAACCGGGTCAGGTCTGTTGACAAGAAGTTATTGGTGGTATCGATCACCAGCTTCCCGACAGCAAGGTTGTTGGTGAAGCCGCCGATGAACGGGCCCACATCAGCCGCAGGCCAGACATTGGTAACCTCATCGTTAAATCCGACGGTGATTTCAATGGTGGTCCCTCTCAAATCCCCCAATGGCGGCTTGACCCGCGATTCGAAGCCGAGTCCGGTAGAAATCAGATTGTTCCCCAATCCATCGCGGTCCTTGATCGAGTTCGTTGCATTCAGGAAGAACTTGCCGGGAGTTTCGATCCGCTGGTTTTGCAACTCGAAAACGTTGGCCCTGAAATCAATCGATCCGCCGGCGAAGAATCGACCCGGTGCGTTGGTGTTCGATTCCAGTTTTGCCGAATCAGCAACAAGCCGAAGCGGTCCACCTCCGGCAATGATCCCGGACGGCTGGACAATCGCCGTTCCGTTCGTTCCGGATGATTGGAACGAACTGGCCGTGATGTTCAGGGCATTTGCCAGAATCGTGCCGTCGGTGATCATTTTAGTCAGCCCACTGCTCCCGGCCGGCCCAACAAAATCCGCCAAACCGGGGACGGTGATGATCCCGCTGTTGGTGAAGTGAGTCATGGACGGGAAATTTGTCGGCAGCAGGTTGGGAATAGTGTTCAAGTTGAGCCTGAGTTCAGTGCCATCTTGAAACGTCACCGCAGGTGAATCGAAAACGAAGGAACGTCCCGCATTGAGGATGTTCTGCACCACCAGATTGGTTGCACTCAGATTGAGCGACGGCAGTCGCACGGCCTGTTCCACCGCCAAGTCCTTCACGTCAAGCATCAGGACGTGATAGGTAAAGGACTGAGGTCCGGATTGGTTCGTCCAACTGGCACTGAAGGCCTCTATGAAACCGTTGAACGCCGGCACCGAGGCGGGAACAAAGTTGGTAAGTGCCAACGTGTCATTCGCCTTTTTGACGTTGAATATTACGTTGGGAGCCTTGATGAGTGAGCGCGAACTGTCCTGCAAATTTTCGGTGTTGATGATGATGGTGTTCTCGGCTTCAAGCCGGCTTAATCGCATGTTCAGTGAATCGCTGAATATTTCAACGCGGCCCGGCAGGTTCGTCACGTCACTCAGCGCGAGATTCCCGCCATCCCCAAAGACGGTCATCGCGTTTGTGACCGGATCGCCAATTCGTGCCGCGTATGCGGAATAGCGATAGTTGGTGGTGAAGGTATTGGAGAAATCCTGCCGAAAGAAAGTGTCGTTGGTCTGAACGGAGTTGGCGACGACCGTTGAATTGCTGAAGTAGAAATCAAAATCCGAGCCGCGGGAAATCTGGTAATTGCGCGGACGAAACGTCACGTCATTCGTGTTGTCCGCAATGGTCAGCAACGCTGGTGTATTGGTCTGATCCAAGAGGTGATCGATGAAGTAGATCTTGTTGGTGACGATCGTGCCGTCGCGGAAGTTGGTATCCGTGTGCCCCAGCTGAATGACCGGCGCGGGCGCAAACAGATAAGAGGGATCGAAGCGCACGTCGATGGTCATATTGGTTGTCATCGGATTCGTGTTTATGATGACCACGGTCGTGCTGAGGTTCGACAGTGCGATCTGCTGCGTGTAGACGAAGCTCATGTGATTGGTGAATAAAAGATTGCTTAGCGTGCTGACAGCTCCCGACGCGGGATAGATGACTTCGTGTATTGGTGTGATGGCACTCGCCAGTCCGAACTGCGTGGGTTCTATGCTCAGGGAACTTGGGACAGAAAGGAGCTGATGTTGCCCGCCAATCCCACCGCCCCAATAAATATCCTCCACCCCACGAGGATTTGAAAAAAACAAGGGCTGAAACAACCGAACGTCAGTCGTGACGTTTGACTCGATCAAGGCGGAGAGGGCTCCACGCTCTACGCTTATATTGTTGCCCTCCAATCGAACGCGTCCACCGGTGGATGAGCTGATGTTACCGGAAGAAACGACGTTTCTGGACCTGGCGTCAAAGCGCCCAAGTCCACTCACCCGGATATCTCCAAAATTAACGAACGAATCCATGAAGACCCGGGTGTTGTTCGTGACCAGTTCCAGGATCACACCCGGCTGGAAGGACATCACGCCCCCCTGCTCGTTCGTAAAGAGGGAGGTATTGCGTGTCTGGTAGGGGAGCGCCCGAAACGAATTGTCGATGACAGTGAATTGTCCGCTGTTGATGAACACGCAGGCATCCACCTGGGCATTGTTGGTGGTACCCCGATTCTCAAACACACCGGTGGCGCAATTCGCCCCTTCGGGGAGCAGCCCCAGGCATATCGCAACCATCAGATATTGCTGAAGCGTTCGGAGTGTCATGGAAAGTGAATGCCCTGCTCGATATCTCGTATCGATTGCCCGTCCGGAAAAATTGCGTGGATGGTTGCCGTGTCAAAATGCCCCCATCGGGGCCCACGTGTCCCCGTGGCTTCTGTAAGGAAGTTTGGCGTGGTATTTACGATGTACGGCCCCAATCGACTGAATGTAATGATCACCGTCGGTTGAATTTGACCTGGTCCATCCAAACCACCGCCACCGCCACCGCCACCGCCACCGCCACCGCCACCCACCGCGGTGTTCAGGGCAGAGTTGTTGACAAATCCACCAGTCCCCCCGCCGGCACCGCCCCCCCCTCCGCCGCTACCGCTGGTTCGCTCGTAGAAGACCGGGACGCCGGCCACAGTTCCCAGATCTGACGCGGCAAAAACGATGTCGGGCAGGGTAATGGCCCTCTCTACGACTTGGTTCGAGGCAATCCCATTGGTAATGAAGGTGTCGGTAAAGGTGTTCGTAATGTCAATCGATGTTCCGAGCAGGGAATCAAACGACACCCTTTCGAAATCAACCTTCCCGATGCCAGGTCGAAGCGCCAGATCCACCAGCTCGTTGGTGAACAGGGCATTCGTAAAACCAAACGGTTGCCAAGGTCCACCCGCGTTGGTCGCCAGCTGGGCATTGGCAACTATGTTTTCAAAGTTTGAATTCCGTGCGCTGTAGATGTAGGCGAGGGCAGCCGCATCGTCACGCGTAATGCCGGTATAGTATTCGCCTGCAGCCAGATTGCCCCCTCGCAGAGGATCCGGATTCTCCGCACCCGCAACCGAGGTAAAGTCGAAATCCAACGGATCAGCCAACACTTCGATGGCGTCAGCAAAGTCAACGATGGGAACGGGAAATACCGGATCCTCGATGCGGTAGGTATACAAGGACCCGTTGACAAGTGCCGAAGGCAGCCAGGTGCCCGGGTCGAAGTTCCGCTGAATAACGGTGTAAATCCCGGTGGTGGTGTCCTCATCGCGCAAAGTCCATGTCCAACGCTCTGGGTTACCGACTCCCATCTGCGCAAACAGGATTCCCATCGTGAGAGACTTGATATCGAACACGCCCAGGGTCTCAGCGGCAAAATTCTTTGGTCCTTTCGATTGCAGAGGGAACGTCCCCAGAGTCTGATCGATGACAGTCGCACCGGGAATCTGATTCAAAATCGTGATGGCTTCCGTAACCGCTGCAATCCCCTGATTGCCGAAATAGGTGAGGAAGGTCGCATCGAACGCGTAGGTGAGTCCGCGATAGTTGATTCGATACTCCTCACCTATGTTCATCGGCCCACCGACATCCACCCCGTTCACCCCGGTGTTGTATCCCAAGTCGGTGGATTGGTACGCTGCGAATGGACCCAGCAAGGAAAACGCCTTCGCATCCCGCGTGAAGATGCCAAACAGGAGCACAAACAAGATTGTCTGGAGGATTCGCTTCATATCACCTGACCCGGATGATCCGGTAAATAGCGGCAGCTTGGTTTCCAATCAACAATGTGTCCGTGGCGTCCACGGCGAAGCGCGCGTTTCCGACATCCTGCCAATTGCGCATATCGGCGGACCTCTGCACCTGATAGAGGTTGCCCGGCATAGAATTCCAGTTGAGCCACAGCGAATTCCCGTTCCGGGAGATGTATAACTTCAGCACACTATCGGAATCCGTCGGGTCCGTGCCGGCAAGAAATTCGTCTACGTTAGATGCGCCGTCTCCATCGCTATCCAGAAAAACAGCAGGGTAAGACGAGGCGCTGCCGGTCCAATAACGGGCCTGCCAATCATCTGGCAATCCGTCAAAGTTCAAATCCTCTCCCCAGGTCGACAGCGTGGAAGGCAGCGAGAACGCACCCTGCCGGCCGTCATTCAAGCGATACCCTAATTTGATGGAATGAGAAGAGCCCGGAACCAGGCCAGTGACAGAGAGATGGCTGTCCGTCGTAGTCAGGGGAACGGCAGCATCATCGACGTAAACCTCGTAATGCTGAACGGTGAAGCCCGCAAGTGGCGCCCATGAAACGGAAATCCGGGTCTGGCTGAGAGCACTCAAGTACGGAGCGGGCAGTACAGGCAAGGGAGCTGCATTGGCCAACCTCTGCCCCTTGATATCCATTTGATCTCCCGTGCCGATCGTATAGCCGCTCCACGTCACAAGAAACCTACCCGTGTCATCTCCTTCAATATCCGGATGCTGCTGACGGCTGCGAGTTTCGGAATTGATCGCCAGCTCCTCACCGAACGCCGCACCGTTATCGGTCAGCACGGAACCAAACACACCCTCGTAGGAAGAGTCCTGCCCCATGCTCGACCAAACTGCGAGGAGGTTTGCACCGGACCGGGCAAGCTTTGGGGCATACTGATCACCAAAGGTATAAGTGTTAAGTCGCGATGGATCCGCGAGCCGGGTTCCCGACAAGTCGAAACCAGCGCCGTAGACATCCCAACCACCCCCTCTGCTCGCAACGTTTCGTTGCCCCCATACGACAACGAATCCGCGTTGAGAAGAACTCACCGAGGGGTTGGCACACAAGTGCTGGGAATTCTCGATCGAGATCTCGCCAGTCACTGGGGCGCCAGTATCATCCAGCAATCGTCCAAGCACATCGATGGCGTATTGCCCGCCACCGGTGTTATTCAATCCAAGATACTTCTCAGTGATCCAGACAACGGCGAATCTGCCATCGTCCAAAGCCGCAACATCAGGCGTGCGCTGGTTGAGGTGTGTGGTGACGTTGATCTGGAATTCATTGCCAGCAAAACTTTTGTCGGCAGCGATCACCCGACCAAACACGGATCGAAAATGACCATCCTGCCCTGAACTGGACCAGACGACCATGACCTTGCCGTCGCTCGCCACCGCAAGCTTTGGCCGAATCTGAAAATCAGTGTTGTATTGGTTCACTTGGATATCCGGCCCGGCAAAGGTGCCCGCTGCATCCATATAGCGAACATAAATGTTCTGCTGGCCCGGTTCTCCGCCTTCCCACGCAAAAACCGCACCTCCATCAGGCAACATTCGAACCTGCGGCTTACCTTGGTTGCCGGCGTCGATCGAGTTTACCTGGAACGCATTGTTCTCCCCTGACAAATTTGCATTCAAACGCTGTGCGCAGATGCCAGTGCCCGCGCCATCAACGGAATTATCCTGCCACACGATGATTCCGCCCTGCCCATTTATCGACACGTCCGGCAATACCTGATCGGCGCCCATCTGCCCGGAGATGTAGTACTCCCCCGCCTGTTTGGCGAAGGTATTCTGCGCCTCACAATGCCACGAAAAGCCAAGCCCAAGGATGAGCAAGACCAACAATGACAAGGGGTTGCGCAGGACGATCATATGGTCAACTAAGAGTTATCAGAGGCCCAATTTGTTGTCTACGGTTTCTTGGGTGAGGTGCGATACAGATTACTACGTAGAGGCTGAAAATCGTCTCTTTTGCTGGTTTTGCGGGGCAATTGAGAGTCACCTGCAAACCAAGCTATTCGAATCAACGACGGCGAATGAGCGCAGGTTGAGGAGGAGGCGCCTTGGCAAAGGGCATGTCTTCATCGGTGTGAACCCGATTGCCAGCAGGGTCGATGATGGTCGGCGTAACAAAAATCACCAGATTGGACTTTCGAGTCTGCTTGTGCTCCGACCGGAAGAGCTTGCCGAAGAGCGGAAGGTCACCGAGAACGGGAATTTTGTCCCGAGTGTTGGAAACGGTTTCGGAGATCAGCCCCCCCAACACGACGGTCTGGGCGTCCCAGACCACGCAACTGGTCACAACTTGGCGCACACGACTTCGGGGGAGCGGTAGTGTGGCCTGCAGAGGCAAACCGACCACGCCACCACCAACCGACTGTGCAACAACCGCGAAGGGGCCCGGATCATCATAACCTACGAATTCGGTGATTGAGGGGATCAAGGACATGTTAATTGAGTATCCGTCCGAGTTTACAGTTGG
>CEUN01004425.1_pt1 | contig 11184 bp, 9 predicted proteins | sample 361501 | NCBI WGS metagenome assembly CEUN01 (sample SAMEA2622801, study PRJEB7988) | marine metagenome | biome: marine biome (ENVO:00000447); feature: marine epipelagic mixed layer (ENVO:xxxxxxxxx); material: "saline water (ENVO:00002010), including plankton (ENVO:xxxxxxxx)" | depth 120 m | reverse complement strand
AAAAAATTATTCACAGACGAGAATATAAAGCCACATTTACACCCGAGATTGCATTGGCTTTTTCTGCCATGGCTGGCATCCTATGGGGTTAAACTAGGTATTTGCCTCTAGCCTAAGAAACAGCGAGACACACTTAATGAGCGAAACAGAAAACCGAAAGCCCCTTTGTATTGTAACAGGTGGCAGTTTAGGGATTGGTTATGCGGTTTGCCAAGCATTTATTGAAGCAGGTTACCGTGTGCTCAATCTTGACGTTAGAGATTTTCATCGGCCTTTAAATCACGCTACTTGGATGTCTTGTGATGTTAGCCAGGTTGCTCAAGTACAAACGGCAATAGATGACGCGGTCGCTCAGTATGGACAAATACATGCGCTGGTCTGTAACGCAGGTAAGCATATTTCGGCAACCATTGAAGAAACTGACGAAACCATGTTAGACAGCATCATCAGTTTAAATATTAAAGGGGCTTACGGGGCGATTAAAGCAAGTTTACCTGCAATGAAAAAGTACAAAGAAGGCGCTATTGTCGTCATGGGTTCAGACCAGTCCTTTGTAGGAAAACGCAATTCATTCGCGTATGGATTAACAAAAGCGGCGTTGGCCTCTATCGCCAAAACCACCGCGTTAGATTATGCTGAATTCGGTATCCGAGTTAATGCCGTTTGCCCAGGCACCATTGAAACACCGCTTTTCCATCATGCCATAGATAAATATGTTGCAACAAGTGGCGCAGACAAAGGTGAGGTTGTGGCAGAAGAGGCCGCCGCTCAACCTTTAGGTCGGTTAGGGCAGCCTGAAGAGGTGGCTAATCTTGTCTGCTTTTTATGTAGTGATAAAGCGGCCTTTATCACCGGAAGTCTCTATGCCGTAGACGGCGGGTATACCGCCCAGTAACAAACCAGTGGGTGAATATAGTGGCTTTTCAGTGTGGATTAGCATCGATGTGGGAATACGACAACCTGAGGGTAAGTGATGACATGGTTTGATTCTCACCTTCACTTTTTTGCCCTGCAACAGGGAGATTATGATTGGCTGAAGCCAGACAATCCCCCCTTTTGGCCAGATAAACCACGAATTGCCTGCAACACCACAGAGCGTCATTTAATGACCCAAAGCCAAGGCAAGGTTGATGGGTTTGTCCATATTGAAGCCGGCTATAACAATAGGTTGCCTTGGCGGGAAATTGAATATTTGGACAGGCACTGTTCTCTTCCGTTTAAGGCAGTGGCTTGCATCGATTTAACGGATCCTCAGGCGTGCTCGACAGTGGATAATTTACTCAGGTGGCGTTCTGTTACTGGGCTTCGCCATATTCTCGATGATGAGGCGACCACACTGTTAACCACCCCGAGAGTAAAGCACTGCTTAGCGCATATCAGTCACCGCCAATTGTCTTTTGATGCGCAGCTTGATTTAACAGACAGCAAAGCTGTAACAGCACTCCTTAATGTCATATCAGCACTGCCCCAGCTGAAGGTGATGATTAATCACACGGGGGCATCATTCTTAGCAGCACGCAGTGCGAAAAAAAAGCACCTCTGGCTAAGGCATATTCAGTTACTGAGTGAATGCCCAGGGGTTGCAATGAAAATGTCTGGGTGGGAAATGGCCTCTAGAGACTGGCGTTGGCAGGAGGTCGCTCGGGTATGTGATGCCCTTTTTGAAAGGGTGCCTTACCATCAATTGATGTTCGCGAGCAACTTTCCGTTATGTGGTTGGCGGCTACCTTATTTGGCGTTGTGGCAAGGATATGAAAAGCTTGTGGCTCAGCTACCTAAAAAGGTTCAACGGGGTTTGCTGCATGAAAATGCGACACAATGGTACCGTTTGAATGGCAAATAAAAAGGGGATGTCCTAAACCATCCCCTTAATTTTCTGTCATGCTGTAAATCGCCTGTTATTTTAGTTCGGTGACTGTCATATGTGGAGAGCGGTAAACCACTTCATCATTTAAATCTATGCCAATCCCCGGCGTATCAGGCGCCTCAATAAATCCATTCACGGGTTGAGGATCTTGAAGGCATAACTCTCTGTTCCACTCCTTAATGGCATAAGTATGATGCTCGTGGATTAAAAAGTTAGGAATAGCCGTTTCTAAGTGAAGGCTGGCAGCGGTTGCCACAGGACCACCACAAACGTGAGCCTGAATGCGTACGTCATAGATATCAGCATAATCACAGACTTTTTTCGCTTCGGTGAAGCCACCGCACAATCCCACGTCGGGTTGAAGTACGTCAATAGATTGATCTTCTAGGTAAGGTCGCACGTCCCATCTATGATAAAGGCGTTCGCCACCGGCAATGGGAACCTTAACGTTTTTCGCCACTTTATCGTGCAGTTTGGCATTGAGATAATTCACCGGTTCTTCGTAGTAAAGGCAACCCATTTCTTCCACAATATCGCCTAGCTGAATCGCCGTAGATGCGCCAAGTAAACTATGACATTCAAAGATAATGTCGCCATCTTCACCTAAGGTGTCGCGAATGGCTTGTAAACGTGCTTTAAACAGTTTCAGCTCTGGCTTGGTAAATAGCTTGGTTCTATCGAAGTGGGTATTGCCCTCTTTATCATAAACAATAGGGTCAACCTTCACGGCGTCGTAACCGTCTTTCATGGCTTTTTCGGTAGCGCGAGCATAGTCTGCAGGGGCGTTTAATTTGGTGACTTCTTTGTCCCAATCAAACTGTAATTGGCTCGCGTAACTACGAAGTTTGCCATTGGTTTTACCCCCAAGCAATTCGTAAACAGGTAAACCTAACGCTTTACCTTTAATGTCCCATAATGCCGTGTCGATGGCACTCATTGCCGCATAGATGACAGGCCCACCGCCTAATCCCCAAAAACCTTCACGGAGCATACGAGACCACAATAACTCTGTGTTTAATGGGTTGAAGCCAATGAGCATGGCTTCAGAAATTTCTTTTATCATGTGAGCTGCAGCACTATGACCCCAGTCGTAAGCGAGTCCAGCCTCGCCAACACCTGTAATACCTTCATCAGTGTAGACCCTGACAAAAACAGGGTTCCACTGCGGGCGTTTAGGGCATTCGATGTCAAAGATTTCAACTTTTGTTACTTTCATTTATCTGTTCTCAATTGGTGTAACCGATGGTGGTAAACATGCCTATTACGCTTATTCACAAAAACCAGGATCAAGCTTGTAGGCCTTTCTTAACATGGCTGGCCACGCTTTTTGGCCGCCAGTTTGACCACTGTGTACAACATTGGCTTGGGCATAGATACCGTCAATAATGGATTGGGGAATTTCAATAACATCAGCGTTAGCCTGCATAAGAGCAAGCTGTATTTCACATGCACGCTGAAGATCGTAGAACCGCATGAAGGCATCGCCAACAGTCGGCCCTAACGTTAAGCCGCCATGGTTGGGAAGTAGCATATGATAAGTGTCACCCAAATCCTCTTGAAGGCGTTTCTTTTCATTTTCATCAACTGCCAACCCTTCGTACCCGTGATAGGACAAAGAAGGCAAAGAAAACATGGAATATTGGCTCCATGGTTTGAGTCCACCTTTCACTGAGGCGACAGAAATAGTCGCTAAGGTATGAAGATGAATGACACATTGTGCATCATGGCGAACTTCATGAATGGCACTGTGAATAGTAAAGCCGGCTGGGTTGATAGAATAGGGTGTGTCGCTAAGGATATTCCCTGCCAAATCCACTTTTATCAGGTTGGAGGCGGTCACTTCGTCAAATGTAAGGCCAAACGCATTCACGAGATAATGCTCGGTGCCAGGCACTTTCGCTGAAATATGGGTATATATTAAGTCGCCCCATCGCATGTCGGCAACCAATCGGTAACACGCGGCTAAATCTACCCGAGCTTGCCACTCTTCATCTGATACCTTGCCTTTCAGGCTATTGGTTTCAAGGCTAAACACGGTATTTTCTCCTTTCTCATTAATGCCACAAAACTAACAAAGCCAAAGCAAACCTACAATGCACTTTGTGTTATGGGTTATGCGCTTTAAACTGTGTTTCGTATTGGCTATAGGCTGCGAATGCATCTCGCAGCGGAATTAAATCGTCTGCAAAGCGCAATTGTGAATGGGTAAGGCTAAAAGGCGCTACCTTTTTTAGCCCCTTTACCTCTATCTTTGCCCAGGGTGGGGCGGCAAAGTTACTGGGCAATGTGTCAATACCCGCATTGGTGTGGCAAGCATACAGCGCCAATCCGTTGGTAGTCACACTAAGCTTTGGCCCTACTAGTACGTTGAACCCCGTTTCTTCCCATGTTTCTCTATGCGCTGTACAAGGTAGAGGCTCATTTGGCTGCTGGGTGCCGCCTGGAAAGTCTAGCTTTCCTGAACCGCGATGTTCAATTAATAGTAAGCTATCTTGCACCCGAATAATGCACGCCGCCGCTTGTGGCGAAGAAGCTGCTGTATTCTCGACATTCGATACTGGATTTAAGGTACGGCAGGTGGGCGCAGAGGGCGTTGAATCTGCGCAACTAAAAAGCGTTAAAATAACGAATATTGCTGATAAGCGAATTTTGATAGGCATTAGTTTCGGTAAAATAGAGACAATAAAAATAAATAACAATCATAATGTCGCGTTAAAACTACGCCAAAAGGCGATTTAACACGTCACTGCACCAGCGTGGTACTTTACCACGGAGTGCAGCATTACCAACAGGAAAGGTTATGTCGTCACGTATATCCATCTCCCCGCTTCTTTTCGGTGTCGTGTTACTCGCTGGAGTGGTTGTTTATCTCAACTTACCTGCTGATGAGTCAAGCAAGCAAAACGGCTCACGTGCAACTCCAGTAAGAGCCACAGTAGCCAGCATGCAAACCATGCCAATCACTATTGAGGCGTTGGGCACCGCCACGGCAAATGAGTCTGTCACCATTACTGCACAAGTGACTGACACGGTGCAGGCTGTGTATTTTGACGATGGTGAAGAGGTCGAGGCTGGTAAGGTATTGGTTCAGCTCAATAATCGAGAAGAGTACGCACGAATAGCAGAGTTAAAGGCAAATATCGATGAAGCCAAGCGTCAGTATGCGCGTATTGAAGATTTAAGGCAGTCAAGTGCGGCATCGGAGCAGCTTTTAGATGAACAGCAAGCGCGGGTGAAAGGATTAGAAGCACAGTTAGACATTGCCCGAGCTCAACTTAGCGACCTGCAGATTAGTGCGCCGTTCGCCGGTGTATTAGGGGTGCGGTCGGTCAGTAAAGGGGCATTAGTCCGTCCCGCCGATGTTATCACTACGTTAGATGATATTAGCGTAATTAAAGTGGACTTCAGTATTGCAGAGAACCACTTAGCCAGTCTTGCTGTCGGTCAAACAATCTCTGCCACCACAACTGCCTATCCTAACGAATCCTTTAGCGGCACAATTAGTCATATTGATACACGACTTGACCCCATTAGCCGGGCTATTAAGGTAAGAGCCAATATCGACAATAGTGATAAGCGACTTCGCCCCGGCATGTTGATGACAATCGTGGTAGAAAAGCGGGTATTAAACACGCTAGTTCTACCAGAAAAAACCTTAGTGCCTGTGCAAGATAAACAATTTGTTTACGTGGTTGAAAACGATATTGCCATTCAAAAAGAGGTGGCAATTGGTGAACGCCGTCCTGGCAAGGTTCAAATTCTTTCAGGCATTAGCGAAGGCGATGTCGTTATCACTGAAGGTACACTGCGAGTAAGAGATCAGTCTCCGGTCAACGTGCTCAATGCTGTAGGAAAGGAGTAAACAATGCTGCTTTCTGATGTGTCGGTAAAACGTCCTGTATTCGCTACCGTTATCAATTTGCTACTGATTATTTTCGGCATCGTGGCTATTTCAATGCTGTCGTTGCGAGAATACCCTGATATAGACCCGCCTATTGTATCGGTGAGCACCAATTATACGGGGGCATCGGCAAATATTGTTGAAACACGGATTACACAATTACTAGAAGACAGAATTTCAGGCATAGAAGGCATAAAAAATATTACCTCTACGTCGCGTAATGGCCGTTCTGATATCACAATTGAATTCAAATTGTCACGGGACATAGACGCCGCAGCAAACGATGTTCGTGAGCGGGTTAGCCGCGCATTAAATAATTTACCCGATCAGGCTGATCCACCTGAAGTGTCAAAAGCCAATTCTGATGAAAGTGCCGTGGTTTGGTACAACCTGCGCAGTACCAACCTTAATACCATGGAATTAACCGATTATGCAGAGCGATTCCTCGTCGATAGGTTATCTATTGTTGATGGTGTTGCCCGTGTTCAAATTGGTGGCGGCCGCCGCTATGCAATGAAGGTATTTTTAGACAGAAATGCCATGGCCGCCCGAGGGATTACGGTGACGGATGTAGAAAACGTTATTCGGGCTGAAAACGTAGAGCTTCCCGCGGGTGAGGTGGAGTCTCTCGATCGCAATTTTGAAGTCAGGGTGGCACGCAGCTTTTTAACACCCGATGATTTCGCTGCATTAACAGTGGCCATGGGAGACGACGGTTATCTAGTTCGCCTTGGCGAAATTGCTCGCGTAGAGCTCGCCGCTGAAGATGACGAAACAGAGTTTCGTGGTGATGGCGTAAACATGATTGGTTTGGGCATCATTAAACAGTCGAAGTCCAATACATTGGAAGTTGCACGGGCCGCTAAGGCTCAAATTGCGCGTATTGAAGAAACCTTACCAGATAACATTTTTATCGTGCCTAGCTATGATTCTTCGGTATTCATCGAAGCTTCCATTGATGAAGTGTATGAAACCTTAGCAATTGCCATGTTAATGGTGGTTGTTGTGATCTATCTATTTTTAGGCAATATTCGCGCAACCTTGATTCCCGCAGTCACCGTCCCTGTTTCTCTGGTGGCCGCCTTTATTGTTATGTATGGGTTAGACTTTTCTATTAACCTACTGACCTTATTGGCCATGGTGCTTGCGATTGGCTTAGTGGTCGACGACGCCATTGTTGTATTAGAAAATATTTACCGCAGAATCGAGTTGGGTGAGCCCCCGTTATTAGCTGCCTATCGCGGTGCAAAAGAAGTAGGGTTTGCGGTTATCGCCACCACACTCGTGCTGATTTCTGTATTTGTTCCTTTAGTCTTCCTTGAGGGGAATATTGGTCGCTTGTTTACCGAGTTTGCCCTAGCCATCGCGGCTGCTGTGGCGTTTTCAAGTTTCACCGCCTTGACGCTATCGCCTATGATGGCGTCGAAACTTCTCAAGAAAAAGACCCGTTCATCTGGCTTTGGCGTTTGGATGGATAAACGCTTTGGCCAACTCGAAACTCGCTATTACCAAAGCTTGGGAAAAACCTTACATCAGCCTTTGCTCATGGTGGTGTTGTTGATTATCTCCGTGCTTGCCATTGTTCAACTTTCCGAGAAGGTGCCGAGTGAATTTGTACCTAAAGAAGACAGGGGTAATTTCTTTATTCTTATGAATGCACAAGAGGGAGCTAGCTTTGAAAGTAACGCCGCTAACCTAGCACGGATTGAAGAAGTGTTGATGCCATACCGGGAAAGCGGAAAAATTCAGCGGTTATTAGTGAGAACGCCAGGCTTTGGCGGAAACGCGGGCATGGCAATCATCGGCAGTGCCGATTGGGACGAACGGGATTTCAGTACATTTGCCTTAATGGATGAAATCAGTGAAAAGCTAACCGCGGTGCCGGATGTTCGCGCATTTGCCATTATGCGTAGCGGTATTTCTGGTGGTGGATTTGGTCGCCCGGTGCAATTCGTGTTGCAAGGAGATACCTATGAAAACCTGGTGGCATGGCGAGATACCGTTTTGACAAAAGCGGCAGACAACCCCAACTTGGTGAGAATTGATTCCGACTATAAAGAGACATCGCCGCAACTGCTGATTAACATCGACAGAGATAGAGCCGCCGATCTTGGGGTGAGTATCAGTGATATTGGTCGAACCCTGGAAGTGATGCTAGGCCAACGGACGGTGTCGACCTTTTTAGACAGAGGCGAAGAGTACGATGTCATTATTGAAGGAATAGAAGCAGACTATAGAAGCCCCAGTAGTATTGATAATCTCTATGTGCGCTCTGCGCGAACTGGCGAACTTATTCCTATGGACAATTTGCTGACGTTTACAGAGCAAGCCACTTCTGCGCAGCTGAATCGCTACAATCGTATGCGAGCAGTAACAATTTCGGCCAACCTCGCTGATGGCTACACGTTAGGCGAAGCCTTGTCTTACTTAGAAAACATTGTGGCCACAGAGTTACCTGATAATGTCTCTATCGATTATAAAGGAGAGTCGCAACTTTATCATGAAGCGGGTAGCTCGTTTGTGTATGTTTTCATCCTTGCGCTTGCTGTGACTTATTTAATTCTTGCTGCACAATTTGAGAGCTGGATTCACCCTTTGGTTATTATGCTTACCGTGCCGTTAGCATTAGTGGGCGCTTTCATTGGGCTTTACTTCGCAGGTATGACATTGAATATTTACAGTCAAATAGGTTTAGTGATGCTGATTGGCCTTGCTGCTAAAAATGGCATTTTGATTGTAGAATTTGCGAATCAGTTAAGAGATGCAGGGCTCGCGTTTGAGGAGGCATTAAAACGTGCGGCCATGCAGCGACTACGTCCGATTGTAATGACGGGGTTTACCACTGTATTTAGTGCGCTGCCCTTGGTAATGGCCTCAGGCCCAGGGGCTGAAAGTCGAATGGTGATAGGCATGGTCATCTTCGCTGGGGTACTTGTGTCGGCATTTATGACCCTTTATGTGGTGCCTACCGCTTACAGCTGGTTGGCACGTAATACAGGGTCACCACTGCAGCGAACTCATGAAATAGCGCGATTAGACGCCAAGCTCCCTTACATAAAAGGTGAATAACAGTGTTTGCAACATGCTTGCTCTGCATTGAGTACGCTTGAACTTAAACGATTTGGAAAGAATGTGTCCATATTTAGGTATATTTAAATATACTTAAATATGGATGCGAATTACTTTGTAAGCGCCATGTTAATGCTGCAAGTATCTGAATTGAATCAGTAAATTAATCAGAAAGCGCACTATCATTGTTTTTTATGAAGCGCGATAGGTATTTAAACTCCTCATTAGACAATCGTATACTTGCGTTAGTTTTTTCTTCCTTTACACTCCGCGGCAAAATCAACAGCTTGTATAAGCTATTCATTTTTAGACATAATTTTTTTTCATTCAAATTGGCGAAAACAACGTTTGTAACCAATACTTACCCCGTTGTAAGCGTTTGTACGCACAAATACATGTTTGCCAGCATGCGTTTAAAGTCTCAAATGTCGTTTAAAACGACGGGCAGGCAAGTAAAAAGCGACGAGCAAGCATATCAACATACTCTAAAGGACAGATGATGAAGAAGTGGATACTCGCAGCAGGTTTATGCTGCAACGTCGCTCTTGCCGACGTAGCCGTTATCGTAAACCCCAATAATAGTGACGCGCTTGATAAAGACAGTATTAGTCGAATTTTCTTGAACAAAGCGAAAGCATTCCCTAGCGGTATAAAGGCTGAGCCAGTTGCATTGGACGAAGGCCAATCGGCCACTGATGAGTTCAACAGCAAAGTGCTAAACAAAACAGCTGCCCAACTTACCGCGTTTTGGTCAAAGCTCGTATTTACGGGTAAAGGTCAGCCTCCTAAAGCATTAGCCAGTGATGCAGAAGTGATATCTGCGGTAGCGGCAAACCCGGGCGCAATAGGTTACGTTGACGCTGCCGCTGTCAATGACAGCGTACGCGTTGTTGCTACGTTTTAATCTCCCGATTTTACAAAGAATTTAAGGAACACCCATGAAAACCAAACTCGCTATCTTATCAATGGCTGGTCTACTGACTACACCTGCTTTGGCCGATATTCAAATTAACGGCTTCGCCAACCTAATTGGTGGCATGACACTCGATGATGATGAGTCGGTTTACGACTACGACAGTGATTTTAACTTTAATCCAGCCAGTGTATTTGGCCTTCAAGTGCGCGGCGATGTGAGTGATAAATTATCCGCAACAGCCCAGTTAGTGGGTCGCGGCAGTGACGACTACGACGCCGATTTTGAGTGGGCTTACATGACTTACGTGTTGAACAATAACGTCAACATCAGCGCGGGTCGCTTACGTATGCCGCTTTTCAAATATTCAGCCTCTCTCGATATTGGTTATTCTTACCACTGGTTAACGCCACCGGATGCAATCTATGGTATTGACTTCAACAATATCGACGGTGTTCGCCTTGACTACTCGACTTATTCGGGAGATTGGGAGTACGGTGGGCAGCTTACTGTGGGTCGTGTTGAAACCGATACGACGATTTCGGGCACACCTGCGGCGCTAGAACTTGAAAATGTAATGGCATTATCGCTAGAGGCCACCCGAGACTGGTTCAGTGCGCGTACCTTATTTGCTCGTGCCAAGGTAAGTGCATTCAATGATGATTTTGAAACCTTTGTTGACGGTTTAAATGCATTCGGCTCTTCTATTCCTTCAGCGTCTTTGGCTGCAGCTGGGTTCAGTGTAGATGAAGACACAGGCACATTTTTTGAAGTCGCTGTTGATATCGATAAATACGATTGGTTTGTAGGCGCAGAGTTTACGCAAACAGAAGTTGATGGTGCTGTCATCGCTGATAATAAAGCCTGGTATGTTACGGCTGGTATGCGCTTCGGTAAATTCACACCGCATATTACGTACGAAGTAGAAGAAGCGGATAATGGTACCCAGCTTGGCCTAGTTGCAGCTCTACCTTTAACTATTTCTACTGGTGAAGCAGTAACAGATGCCACTTGGGCGTCAATTTACCAGACCTCTGCAGGTATTGCCGCTCAACAGGAATTAGATGTTTCTGCGTTAACGGTCGGCATTCGCTACGATGTTGAGCCCGGTTTTGCATTGAAAACTGATGTAACCTGGTATTCGGACGATTTAAACGATCTGAATGACGCAACGTTACTTAAAGTCGGTGTTAATTACACCTTCTAATATGTTAGCTGGCCTCACACAGTCGGGTGAGGCCAGTGTTATGTTTTACCTTGACCTCAAGCTTTCCAAAAGTAGCACTTAACCGTCCTTACCTTTTTCCTGCGAGCAATCTTTGTCTCGCGAACACGATGAAGTCGCTTCGAAAATACACACCCCGTTTTCCAACAAGATGATGGCGTTCACTTTAAGGGGGCGACGAAAACTAGCGACCCAAATGCTAAACCAGC
>CEUN01071329.1_pt1 | contig 11192 bp, 11 predicted proteins | sample 361501 | NCBI WGS metagenome assembly CEUN01 (sample SAMEA2622801, study PRJEB7988) | marine metagenome | biome: marine biome (ENVO:00000447); feature: marine epipelagic mixed layer (ENVO:xxxxxxxxx); material: "saline water (ENVO:00002010), including plankton (ENVO:xxxxxxxx)" | depth 120 m | reverse complement strand
CGTGTTTCTCGTAACTTTGGTGGTGTGCAGGCTGTCTCTATGCCAGCGGCACCAGTAGCAATGCCAAATGCGGCATCTGCAACACAAGTACCAGCGTCAAATGATGCGGGCGGATTTGAAAGCCACCCAGGTGCTGTAAAATCGCCAATGGTTGGTACAGCTTACCTATCGCCAGAACCCGGCGCTGCGTCATTCATCAGCGTTGGACAAAAAGTTTCTGAAGGCGATACATTGATGATCGTTGAAGCGATGAAAGTCATGAACCCAATTAAAGCGCCTAAGTCGGGCACAGTAAAACAAATTTTGGTTGACGATGCGCAGCCAGTTGAGTTTGACGAAGTTTTAGTTGTCGTTGAGTAAAAAACTCATTCCCTTAAAAGCTTTGGTTTGATTTTTTATAACTTCAAAATAGGTTTAAAAATATGTTTGAAAAGATTCTAATTGCTAATCGTGGCGAGATTGCCCTTCGTATCCACCGTGCATGTCGTGAAATGGGAATTGATACAGTTGTTGTTCACTCAACGGCTGATTCAAACTCGATGCCTGTTCGTATGGCGGGCGAGAGTGTTTGTATTGGTGGCCCTAAATCATCGGATAGTTATTTGAACATTGCCTCTATTTTAACGGCTGCATCGCTGACAAATGCGGATGCGATTCACCCTGGTATCGGGTTTTTATCTGAAAACGCCCAATTTTCTAAAATGGTTGAAGAGCATGGCTTTACCTTTATTGGTCCTTCGGCTGATATTATCTCTAAAATGGGGGATAAGGCCGTTGCAAAAGATACTGTTAAAAAATTAGGTCTGCCTGTTATTGAAGGCTCAAAAGGGATTGTTCCTACTGTTGAAGAAGGTCGCAAGCTGGCCGAAGATATTGGTTTTCCCGTTTTAATTAAAGCCGTTGCCGGTGGTGGTGGTAAAGGGATGAAGGTTGCAAAAACAGCTGATGAATTCGAATCATCATTCAACATGGCACGTAATGAAGCCAAGGCGGCCTTTGGTAATGGCGATGTTTATATTGAGAAATTCCTTGGTAATCCACGCCATATTGAGGTTCAGGTTATTGGTGATTCTCATGGTAATGCGATCCATTTGGGCGAGCGTGATTGTTCAATTCAGCGCCGTCACCAAAAAGTAATTGAAGAAGCAGGCTCTCCTGCGTTAAACCAAGAAGAGCGTGACTTTATCTGTAACCTAGCTGCTGATACAACACGTAAGATGGGCTATTGCGGGGCTGGTACGTTCGAATTTTTATATGAAGATGGAAAATTCTATTTCCTTGAGATGAATACACGTCTTCAAGTAGAGCACCCAATCACAGAGATGATCACTGGTGTTGATTTAGTTCGTGAGCAAATTCGTGTTGCAAGCGGTGCCCCATTATCGGTTAAACAAGAAGATGTTAAGTTTAATGGTCACGCAATTGAATGTCGTATCAATGCAGAAGACTCAGAAACATTCTTCCCAAGTCCTGGTAAGATTACACAATATCATGCCCCTGGCGGATTGGGTGTGCGTGTGGATAGTGCAATTTACACGGGCTATGTTATTCCGCCTCACTATGATTCAATGGTTGCAAAGCTAATTGTTCATGGCTCTAGTCGTACAAGCTGCTTAATGCGCCTTAGACGCACACTGGATGAGTTTGTGGTTGATGGTATCAAAACCACTATTCCACTTCATGAGCACATCATAAGCCAGCCTGAGTTCGTTAATGGCGATTATACAATCCATTGGTTGGAAAAGCATTTGGAAGAACGTGAGAAATAATCTCACAATAGATAAAATTTTTAAATATTAAAGGCACTGGCTAGAAAGTTAAGCAGTGCCTTTTTTCTTATTTTTTATTCTTTAAGAAATATAGGCTATATTATTAACTATGAAATATTCGCCAATTTACACACCCGTTGATGAATTGAATGCCGAGGTGTTGCTTCGCGCTTACGCTAATGGTTTATTTCCAATGGCGGAAAATTCTGAATCAAAGCATGTGTTTTGGTGTGATCCTGAATATCGCGGTGTAATGCCAATTGAAGAGTTTCATGTTCCTAAACGATTAATGCCAAGGTTCAAAAACTTTATCAAAGAGCCAGATTATCAAATCTTGGTCAATAAAAACTTTGAACAAGTGATGTTAGAATGCGCGCGCTCAGTTAAGGGGCGTGAGGAAACATGGATCAGCCAAGGAATTATTGATGCTTACACAGCACTTTTTGAAAAAGGCTATGCCCATTGTTTGGAAGTTTGGCAAGAGGATCAACTTATCGGCGGTATTTACGGGGTTCACTTAGGCTCAGCCTTTTTTGGCGAGAGTATGTTTTCAAGAGGAAAAGATGGTAGCAAGATTGCCCTTACCCATTTAACGGCAAGATTATGGGCGCAAGGGTTCCAGATTTTTGACACTCAATTTGTTAATCCCCATATTGAACGCTTTGGTTGTTTTGAAATGCGAAAACAAGATTATAAACTACGCCTTGCAAGTGCTGTAAAACTGCGTAAATCAATGCTCAGTGACTTTAGTGAAAAGCCCGAGATTAAACCAAAATTTAATTTAAAAGAGAGTTTTCAAAAACTATTAAAGCCACAAAACGCTTATTCTTCTTGTGTTTCTGCTTGGGATTCGTTTTCTTCAGAAGAAGAGCTTTTATCTAAATTTTTACAATCCATCACCCAAATATCATAAACAGGGTGCTCCATTGCTGAGAGCGCAGGGCTAGAGGCAAACATCCAGTTTGAGAAAATCCAAACAGGATCATAGCCTGGTTTCTTCTCCCAAATTTGAACAAAAGCGGCTGCTTCTGGTGTTTCAATCGGTGGGGCTTTTTGGCAAGAGCGAACACGGATAAATAAAGAGCCGAATTTGACAATTTCATCCAACGCCAAATCAAATGTTTGTGTACGACCAGTGATCTTATCAAGAGCCCTTAAAATCGCATGGCTTCTGTCTTCCATGACACGAGGCTCCAACGTTGGGGCTTCTTCTTCAGCCTCTTCAGAACCTAAAATCGTTTCAATATCTTGACTGTTTTGAACGGTTGGTGAGTTATCCTCTAAGCCAGCGTTGCCTTTTTTCTGGGCTTGTCCTGCCTCAAATTGCTGTTGTAATTGCTTGACAGCATCGGGAAGGTCAATCGCACTGGCTGGGTTAGGCAATAACAAGATTGCGAGCCCCATGAGTGCCAAGCCAGATTTGATTTTAAATTTAAATTTTGATTGGATCATGATTTTTTAAAATATTAGCCTTTAGTCCCAGACGGTGTCCATGCTTCATAATCGCCCGTTGCAGGCTCTCTTTTTGAGCCTTTTAAAGGGTGTCCAGAAGGAAGGTAAGCTTTTTTTGTGCCTGTATGATTTGGCTCATGCTCTTCTTGCCAATCTTTTTTCAAATAGTCTTGATCACTTGGCAGGGCATCTGTTTGATAATGTAACCATCCATGCCATAATGGTGGCACTTGGCTTGAATCATCGCCATTTTTATAAAGAACCCAGCGCCGTGTTTTGGCACCACCTTTTTTGGCTTTGCCTTCGAAATATTTATTGCCAAATTCATCGACACCAACTTTTTTCGCTCCGCCAAATAATTTTTGACGCAGTGTAAAAAATGAAATTTGAGCTTGAGAACTAGAGCCTAAGAAACTAAATAGCGACATTTTATTTACCTTTTTTTGCTATTAGAAAATTTGAAAAGATTATTTCAATAAAATACTGCTTTAATATCGCATGGTTAGGTTTTAGAATCTACTAACAATTTAAAAATTTAGCTTAAAAGAGGAAAAGAAATGAATAGGAACGATATTATTGCAGGATTGAGTAAATTAGGTTTGGAACTGCCAACAGTTGCATCAGCCGCGGCCAATTATGTACCCTATATGGTCTCAAACAAATTGGTTCATATTGCAGGCCAGCTTCCCTTTATCAATGGCGAGAAAAGCCACATGGGACAATTGGGCAATGGGTTTAACATTGAACAAGGTCAAGAAGCGGCACAAAACTGCGCCCTTAATATTCTGGCACAGTTTGATCATGCAATTGGTGGCGACTGGTCAAAATTTGTAAAAGTGGTCAAGCTCGGTGGGTTTGTAAATGCTACGGCTGATTTCAACGATCATCCACAAGTGGTTAATGGGGCATCCAATTTAATCGGCAAGGTTTTGGGCGACCAAGGCAAGCATGCACGCTTTGCAGTTGGGGCGGCAAGCCTTCCTTTCGGTGTGGCAGTTGAAATTGATGCGATTTTTGAGATTGCTTAAAATGAGAGTTTAATCACTTTTTTGAATAAAGCGATTTAAGAAATCATGCAAAGATGGCCTGATCGGCATGGTTGGGTATAGCCCCTCACTGATGAAGTATAAATTATCGCCAAGAATAGTGCTTGGTTTAATTGTTTCATGAATATACATGCCAAAAAACTCATCTTTTTTGAGAAATGGATTGCGCCCAAAGGCTTTTGTTTTATAGCCCAATCGCATGGCCTTATTATAATCAAAGGTCACAGAGTCTGGGAATATTAGCTTTGCCTTGCCATTAGAGATTTTTTCAAAACGGTCTTTAATTTGCTCTAAAATTTTCTGTTTACCATCTTTTTCTAAGGCGTTTTCAGGAACACCGGAAAATGGATAGGCGAGAAGCACAATTTTACCTTCTTTTTGCTTGATCCAGTATAAAGACGGCGAGCCAGGCAGGCCGTCATTCATCACATTTTTAAAAATTTCTTTCTCATGGGTTCGGTTATCAGGGCCTGCGAAATAGGTATTGTTTTCAATATAGATATCTTCTGGGTCATCTAAATCAGCCTCAATATAAAGAAAGTTTAAAAGGCTCGCAGGGGGTGTTAAATCCATTCTTAATGTTGAAGAGAGATCATCCATATTGATGAATTTTTGTCTAAAACGAACCCAAGGAGCATCAACAAAAATACGAGAAAAGCCAATTTCAAATTTCTCGGTGCGCAGTCTTGTAAAGCTATGATTTTCGTGGAATAGGCGCAAATTTTCATAGTTAGAAGTATTTAGAATTTTACCGCCATTGTCATGAAACCATGCACAAAGACGGTCATATAAATGCCTAAAATCCCCATTTACACGGTAATAGCCATTATCATGAAGGAAAATACTGGGTAGGACAGCAAAGCCAGCACCTTTTTCCCAACTCTTCATTAAAAAACAACTCAGCCAATAAGAGAGATAAGCAAGGTTAACCGTCTCTTCTTTTTTCTCAAACCCATCAATTAATTTCTTAAGGTAGCTTTGTGTAAATTCTTTTTCTCGAGCAAGCTGCTTGGCGAATTCTAAAATTAGGAAAAGTTGTGTGTCACCACGGTTTAATGTACCTGGATCATTGCCAAGGCAACGACAAAAAACTTCGGTTAGTTTTTTAAGCTCATCATGCGCCAGCATGGCTTGCTCACTTCTGGTGCACTGAAACAACTCTCGCCATTCTGGCGCAGAGCCATCATTGTCAGTATCTGTAATGCGAATCTGGGCTTGGTATTGATGGGCTTCTTCGGCAAAGTTTGGAATGCAGCTATGCATCAAAGTTTTTTCAACGAAGATTGGAAAAAACCCAAGTGGTTTTGCTTGTTTAGGATCTAAAGCAAGGACAACATCTTGACCATTAGCTTGTAAATAACAAGCCGCCAGAATGCCGTTTAGGCCTTCTGAATAAATTAATATTGGTTCTTTTTGTGTTTCTTGACTCGACATACCCAACAAAAGACTTAAGTTTGATAATTAAGATGACATCATTTGATTTAAAAGTCGTTAAATCCCTGAAAACCATAGATCCCAAAGAATGGGATGATTTGGTGGGTTTAGGCAACCCTTTTTCATTATACAGTTTTTTATATGCTTTGGAAACATCTGCGTCGGTTGGAACGCGCACAGGCTGGTTCCCAAGATTTTATTGTGCTTTTGAAGATACCAAGTTGGTTGGCGCTATTATCGCTTATGAGAAACTAAATTCATATGGGGAGTATGTGTTCGATCATGGCTTTGCCGATGCTTATCAGCGCCATGGCTTGCGCTATTATCCAAAATTACAGATCGCTATTCCGTTTACGCCAGCCAGTGCACCTAAAATATTTGGTGTGGTTGAGATACAAGATAGGCTTATAAAATTCTTAAAAGAAGATGTTAAAGAACAAGGCTATTCAAGTGTGCATGCAACTTTTTTGAGCAAAGAAATTCAAAGCAAACTGACAAAAGAGCACGGCTTTTATGAGCGCAGTGCGTGCCAATATTATTATTACCGTGATGAGAATGTTAAAACTTTTGATGATTATTTAGCTGGGCTTAAACGCTCTCAGCGAAAAACGATAAAAAAGGAGCGACAATCAATCATGGATAATAAAGATATTGTGATCCGTGCGTTTAGTGGAGATGATTTAAAACAAGATCATATGCGTGTTTTTTATCAATTTTATTTACAAACTTTGGATAAAAAATGGGGGGTGCAATATCTAACGCCAGATTTCTTTATTCACTTACAAAAAAACATGGCGAGCCATATTCTTTTATATTTGGCTTTTGAAATTATGCCTGATGGGCAAGAGGCGTGTATTGCGGGAGCTATTAATTTTATTGGGCAGGATGCGCTTTATGGACGCTATTGGGGGGCAACGAAGCAAGTGGATTTTTTACATTTTGAGCTTTGTTATTACCGTGCGATTGAATATGCGATAGAAAACGGCTTGGCTCGTGTTGAGGCAGGCGCACAAGGGGAGCATAAGCTAAAACGGGGCTACGCTGCTACTGAAATTAAGAATGCTGTTTATATTGAAGGCGATATATTCAAAGAGCCAATTGAGCGTTTCTTAAGAGCAGAAAAACAAGATTATTTAGATCGCATAGACTATTTAAACGAGAAATATTTTAAAGGCTCTTAGTAAAAAAGATCAGCCGCAAAGAACGTAAAAAAAGCGCCTGTTAAATAAAACAAAATTGAAATACCAAGAATAATTTGGCTTGTCTTTCTTAAAAAATTACAAGCTTTCGCCTTTGCTTTATCTGCAGGGCAAGGTAAATTTCGCGCTTTCCAGAGCATGAATGTTGCCAAGCTTAGAATAACGCCAGCGCCAATGAAAAATTCGATTTTATAGTTTGAAAGTTCGCTTATCCATGGGGCAGCATTAATTAACCCAGCCAGTGATGCACCTAAGCCCAAAGTCACAAGCAGGGCAGGCAAAGCACAACAAATCAACGTGCTAGAGCTTGCGAACAGGCTTAGGATAGCAACCAGATTATGCTGTTTTAAATTTTTCTCAAAATCAGTCATTATTTCTTATTCTTTAAATTCAACATCAACAACGTCATACCCAGAATCGGTTATCAGCTCTTTGATTTTTTCTTCTTCTAATGATTGTTCTGGTTTGAAATCAATTGTGATTAATTTTGTATCTAAATTTACATCAATATCCTCAACGGCCTCTTGTTTTGTGAAGACCTTATCAAGTGCTCTTGCACAAAAATCACAAACCAGCCCATTGACCGTAACCAGTGCTTGGGACGGTGTGTTGGCAAAAGCCATATTTGAGGTAAGTGATAACCCAATCAAGAGAGTTGTCATCAGGATTGCGTTTTTAAACTTTTTCATTTTCAAAACCTTTCTTTTCGTTTTTTAAAATTAATAGCGCATGACCCAATTAAAAAGGACATCGCCGTGATTACTAATTCCGGCCTCAACCAAATGGACATCTTTAAATAATCGAACCAGTGGTGTGACCGTATATTGATCATCGGGATCGGTTGGTTTATGTTCAACCTCCAGCATCAACCAAGTGTGTAAATCGCCATAATCGCCAATATATGGCGCAACACCAACACGCGCGGTTTGTGTGTATCCTCTGGCAATTTCGCCAGCATGAATATAGCGGTTTTCATAGGAGGTAAAATAACGTCGATTTTCCCAATCAAGGGCGATCCCAGTAAAGCCAGCCAGATCAGTTTTTTGATCATAATCAGCATAATCACTATAGGCAAAACCAGCGCCTGATTTTAAATAGAAATTGGCTTGCGCATCGGGCATATTCCAGCGCTTTAAAAGATTGTTGAGCTGGATGGTTGTTAAACCATATTGCTCGTCTCTTCTATATTCAGCTCTAAGCCCAATTGAATAATTAATCGTTGGGGTATAATGAATATGAACAGAATTCATATCGCCATTATTGGATATCATCGTTGTCCATGCATCAGGGTAAGAAACAGGGCGCGCATCACTAGGGCTGGCAATACCAATCCCGAAAATTAATGCTGTTAAAAATAAATATTGTCTCATCTATAAAGTAACCCCTTACTTATTCTTTCGAAACTATAAGTGCATTTGTTACAAAAATCTATTGGGGAAATTGGTAGGTCGAGGAACTAGCTTTGGCAAGTCACAGCAATTAGGGGCGAACCGTGACAGGCCATCTATGATAAAAAGGAACACAAAACAAAGATTTTAGATGCTAGTTCCTCTTCCTATATAATTATTCGAAGAAAAGTCGTTAAAAGTTACAAAGTTTTTCTTATACGGTTTCTTTTTCTTTTTTAGAGGATTTCTTACCCTTGCTGTCAGGATAGCTAAAGGCCAAGACGTCATCTTCGACATCAATACGAACCGTCCCACCATCTTGGAGAAGCCCAAATAAGATCTCTTCGGCGAGTGGTTGTTTGACCTTATTCTGGATTAGGCGTTCTAATGGCCTTGCCCCCATCGCCTTATCATACCCTTTATTACCAAGGTATCGGCGGGCAGCATCGGTAAGCTCAATACTAACACCACGATCAGCTAATTGACCTTCTAATTGCATGATGAATTTATCAACGACTTTATCAATCACGTCTTCACTTAAATGGGCAAATGGAATAATTGCATCAAGACGGTTTCTAAATTCAGGTGTGAAGGTGCGTTCAATTTCTTCTTTATCATCGCCAACACGAACGGATTGCTCAAACCCGATTGCAGGTCTTGCGAGCGCAGCCGCCCCTGCATTTGTTGTCATGATTAAGATAACATTTCGGAAATCAATTGTTTTACCATTATTATCGGTCAGCTTCCCGTAATCCATGACTTGTAGAAGAACGTTATAGATATCGGGGTGTGCTTTTTCGATCTCATCAAGAAGGACGACGCAATGCGGGTTTTTCTCAACCGCTTCGGTTAAAAGACCACCTTGATCATACCCAACATAACCCGGAGGGGCGCCGATGAGGCGTGACACTGTATGACGCTCTCCATATTCTGACATATCAAAACGTTTGAGCTCAACACCTAAGGTTAAGGCTAATTGCTTTGAAACTTCTGTTTTTCCAACACCAGTTGGGCCAGAGAATAGATATGAGCCAATTGGCTTTTCAGGGTTTCTAAGCCCAGCTCTTGCGAGCTTGATTGACGAGACGAGGGCTTCGATCGCTTGATCTTGACCAAAGACAAGGCGCTTTAAATTCTCATCTAAATAATTCAAGACTGTACGGTCATCTTTGCTCATTGATTTTGGTGGGATGCGCGCAATTTGTGCAACGATCGCTTCAATATCAGATTGTTTGATTGTTTTCTTGCGCTTTGATGGCACAATCAACATGCGCGATGCACCAGCCTCATCAAGAACATCAATCGCCTTATCGGGAAGTTTGCGATCGCCAATATAACGGTTTGATAGCTCAACAGCGGACACAATTGCATCTTTTGTATATTTCACATCGTGATGATCTTCAAGATAGGTTTTTACACCCGTTAGAATTTGAATTGCTTCTTCAACGGTTGGCTCTTTCACGTCAATTTTTTGGAAACGACGTAAGAGCGCGCGGTCTTTTTCAAAGTAATTTCTATATTCTTTATAAGTTGTTGAACCAATGCATTTTAACTCGCCATTTGCCAAGGACGGCTTAAGCAAGTTCGATGCATCCATAGCCCCGCCAGATGTTGCACCAGCACCAATAATGGTGTGGATCTCATCAATAAATAAAATGGCTTTTTCTTTATCTTCCAATTGTTTTAGAACTGCCTTCAGGCGTTCTTCAAAATCCCCTCTGTAACGAGAACCCGCTAAGAGTGCGCCCATATCAAGAGAGAAGATTTCAGCTTCTTTTAAAATCTCTGGCACATCGCCTTCAACGATTTTTTTGGCTAAACCTTCGGCAATCGCTGTTTTACCAACACCAGGGTCGCCCACATAAAGAGGGTTGTTTTTCGTGCGACGACACAGAATTTGGATTGTGCGTTCAATTTCATGATCACGTCCAATCAGCGTATCAATTTTCCCTGCTTTGGCTTTCTCATTTAAATTTTTACAATAGGTTTTAAGTGCCTTTTCGCTTTGAACGGCTTCTTCCTCATCCTCATCAATACCAGTAATGGGTTTACTAACATCATGCCCAGGTACCTTTGAAATCCCATGAGAGATATAACGAACGGCATCATAGCGGCTCATCTCTTGGCTTTCTAAGAAAAATACTGCGTGGCTTTCTTTTTCAGAGAAAAGGGCGACAAGTAAACTTGCACCAGTGACCTCAGTGCGTCCAGAAGATTGTGTATGAATGGCAGCCCTTTGAATAACACGCTGGAACGAAGCCGTTGGTTTAGCTTCATCAGGCGAGAATGTAATAATCGATTTTAACTCTTCTTCTAAAAACGCCTTTAGATCTGTTTCTAACTCAGACAGGTCAACACCGCATGCCTCCATCACTTCATTAGCATCAGGGTCTTCAATCATCGCTAAGAGAAGATGCTCTAATGTCACATAATCATGCCTGCGCAAGGTCGCATGGCTAAGGGCTTTTTGTAAGGTTAATTCACATTCTTTGGAAAGCATGGGCTATTACTAATCCTTTCTTGAGTAAGAGAAATAGGCTTTTAAAAAGGATATTTATTCTTAAATAATATTATAACTGAATTTCTTGGTCTATAAAAGATTTGGGTATGGTTTTATTCTTTTTCAAGGGTGCATTGAAGAGGTTGTTCATTTTTTTTACAAAAATCCATGACTTGGGTGACTTTTGTCTCGGCAATTTCATACGGGTAGATACCACAAACGCCAACACCTTTGCGGTGGACATGAAGCATAATTTGAGTTGCCTCTTCGCGGTTTTTACTAAAGAACATTTCTAAGATATGAACAACAAATTCCATCGGCGTGTAATCATCATTTAAAATAATGACTTTATACATAGATGGTTTTTTGACCTTTGGCTTTGTTTTTGTGATAACGCCTAAATC
>CEUN01001193.1_pt1 | contig 11197 bp, 14 predicted proteins | sample 361501 | NCBI WGS metagenome assembly CEUN01 (sample SAMEA2622801, study PRJEB7988) | marine metagenome | biome: marine biome (ENVO:00000447); feature: marine epipelagic mixed layer (ENVO:xxxxxxxxx); material: "saline water (ENVO:00002010), including plankton (ENVO:xxxxxxxx)" | depth 120 m | reverse complement strand
ATGCTCCAGCATCCAGTTGAGCACCGCCTCCAGATCTTTCAGGTCCAGCAGGGCCAGGGATTCCTTCTCGGCATAGTCGAAGGCCAGATGCAATATCCCGGTCTGGGTGCTGTTGAGATCCAGCAGGTTGGCCAGCAACGCCGGCCCCATATCCGCCACCGTGGTGCGCACTGCCTGACCGCTATTGCCGAAGATATCCCACAACCGGGTAGGGCAGCCAGCGGGGGACCAGTCACCGATACCAATGCTGTCGATACGCGCCTGCACATGCTTGTTGTTGCTGCCCGGAGCAGAAATGCCGCTCAGGTCGCCCTTGATATCGGCGCTGAATACCGGCACTCCCAGGCGGGAAAAACCTTCTGCCAGTACCTGCAAGGTGACGGTCTTGCCCGTGCCGGTAGCACCGGCCACCAGCCCGTGGCGGTTGGCCATGGCACCATTGAGGAATTGTTGCTGGCCGTCCGCAGCACCGATCAACAGTTTTTCCATTGCTCACTTTCCCTGTCAAACCCGGCAGGTCCGAATTTAATTCATGATGGCGGTTGCAAAATGACCCTCCGCCCCGATATGGAAATATACCCTTTTCCCGGCACAAAGGAGCAACCATGGCACAGCACTTCGAGCAGGCCCCCGGTCTTTGCGATACCCCGGACGATGAAACCCGCGATTACCTGTTCAACCAGACCATGCTGCGGATCAAGGATCCCGCCCGCAGCCTGGATTTCTACAGCCGGGTACTGGGCATGCGCCTGGTCCGCAAGCTGGACTTCCCGGCAATGCAATTCAGCCTCTACTTTCTTGCCTATCTCAGCGACGAGGAAGCGGCGAACGTGCCGGCGGATGATGCCAAACGGCTCACCTATACCTTCGGCCGTGAAGCCATGCTGGAGCTGACCCACAACTGGGGTACTGAAGAGCAGACAGACTTCGCCTACCACAATGGCAACGACCAGCCCCAGGGCTTTGGCCATATCGGTATCACCGTCCCCGATGTCTATGCCGCCGCCGAACGCTTTGAAAAACTCGGTGTGGAGTTCGTCAAGAAACCGGACGACGGCAAGATGAAAGGGCTGGCCTTCATCAAGGACCCGGACGGCTACTGGATTGAAATCCTGCAAGCCAACATGATGGAGAAACAGCAAAAAGGCGGCTGAAAGATGTCACTTTTCTGACAGCAAAATTGTTTTTTTGCTTTCCTCTCGGACTGTCTCGTATGGTGTAGGGCTTGTGATTTTTGTCCAAGGCCCGGCACTCTTGCCGGGCCCACCTCAGGGGATCATCCACAATGAGCCAGCCGTCTCTGCTTTCCAACGCCCAACGCACTTTCTGCCAGGCCCGTGCCGACCAACCGGCACCAGAAGGCCCCCGTGCCAGGGCATTGCTCGCCCTGGACCAGGGCAGCACCCAGCAACAGGCGGCCGACCAGAGCGGACTCAGCCTGGGTCAGGTGCGCTATTGTCTGCGCCGCTTCCGGGCCGTGGCCCTGGCAATGTTCGACGCCGACAGCCCAGCCCCAACCACGTCTTCGCCAAGTACCCGCAAAGCCGACAAAGCGCGTAAAGAGAAAAAGAAAAGCGGTAAAAAAACCAAAGCCCTGAAGCCCGTAAAACCAAAAAGCGAAAAGTCAGCGAAGAAAGAAGAAAAGAAAAAAACCAAGTCCGACGGGAAAAAGGACAAGAAGTCTGGCAAAAAGGGCAGCAAGAAAAATTCCGGGAAAAAAGGCGACGGCAAGAAAGGCGCAAAGAACAGCAAGAAGAAAAAGAAGTAGCCTGAAAAGTCCGGCCGACCGTCATGCTACACTGCCGATATCATCACGGATAAACATCGGGGTTTTTCTTGCTGACGCGCCTTCCCCCCTGGGTAGAAGTTGGAGCCTTCCTGCTCGCCTTTCTGGCGGGCAGTGTCAATGCGGTGGGGCTGCTGGGCTTCAGCCACCAGTCCGTGTCTCACCTGACCGGCACCTCGTCGCTACTGGGTCTGGCATTGGCGGATCTGGCCCTGGCCAATGCGCTGCACCTGCTGCTGACCCTGCTCAGCTTTCTGGCCGGTGCCGCCCTCAGCGGCCTGCTGATCACCAGCACGGCCCTGAAGCTGGGCCGCCACTATGGCTTTTCACTATTGATCGAAGCCGCCCTGTTGGTCATGGCCATGCTGTCCCTGCAACGGGGCAGTGATCTCGGCATCTATCTGGCCTCCATGGCCTGCGGCCTGCAGAACGCCATGGTCACCACCTACAGCGGTTCCATCATCCGCACCACCCACCTGTCCGGCATCTTCACCGATCTGGGCATCATGCTCGGCAACCGGCTGCGCGGCATTCCCCTCAATGGTCGCCGCCTGCTGCTGTTCATGCTGCTGATCAGCGGCTTTGTCTGTGGCGGGATAATCGGCACCCTGTTGTTCCGCCTGCTGCATTTTACCGCGCTGATGGCACCGGCCACCCTGGCGGCATTGCTGGCGGTGATTTATTGGGGGTACAGCCGGCGATATCGTTAAACGCTGTAAAGTTTTTCCCTCCTGATAACACCCGCACAGATTGCGCCCCGAACAGGCCTACATTGAAGGTCTGAAAACAACTGTTTGGCGGTGCGCGATGCGATGGATTCTGCCTTTCTGGTCTGCTGTGCTTGCGGCCCTGCTGGTCGCCTGCCAGACAGCACCGCCCTCTGCGCTCGCTTCAGCTTCCATCGATGAGCAGATTCGTGACCGCTACGAGCAAGCGCTGCCGGATCTGGCGTCCAGCAAACAACGGCATTACGCCACCCGTCTTTACCGGATCAGTGGCGACCAGGACTACCTGCCGATCATCTATCAGGACCTGATCGGTGATGCCGGTTTCCTGCAACAGGATCTGAGCCAGTTACACGATGCGGATTACCGGTTGACCCGGGCCCGGCAGATTGCCGCCGCCTACCGGGATGACACCCGCAAATACCAGCGCCGCAAGGAGTTATTGCTGGCCTACGACGAGATCCCCTTTGCCAAGAACCTGCTCTATTACCTGAACAAGGTGGACCAGCTCGGCCTGGCCGGCAAGCCACCCTTCAGCCAGACCGGGCAGGGGCTGGATTACCTGCGGCAGGTGGATTTTGCCCGCTTCATCCTCGACCCGGAGGTGATCGCCGCCTACTCGCCACAACTGGCCAATATGGTCTATTACCTGCACGACCTGGGTATTCGCGACTTGCGGGAACCCTTCCAGCAGGCCTTTCGCCAGGTGTTCCCGGATTCGCCACCACAACCCGGGCCGGCACTGGATGCCCGGGTCTACGGCATGACCCATATCATCATCGCGGCCAGCGGTTACTACCAGCGGCCTGTGCAGCGCGAAGACTTCCCCTGGCTGTTTGACTATTTCCAGCGCTACCACCACGAATTGATCGCCTACACCAAACCGGATATCTATACGGAAATGGCCCTGTGTTTTCTGCTGGCAGGCGAGGGCGACAGCCCGGTGGTCCGCGCCGTGGGCGAGGCACTGGAACACGTCTACGATCCACAGGCCGAGATGATTCCTTCAGCCCACTGGGGCACAGATCTAAACAAGGGTGAACATCGCAATGTGCTGGCCATCATGCTGTATCACTGGCCATCGCGATTACATCCGGGGCCGGACCTGAGTCAGTACCCGGCCTACCGGCAGCGCTTTGCCGAGGCTGGCCAATAGCCGGTCAACGCTGCCAGGAATAATCCATCTGTCTGGCCGTTTTCTGCGCCAGCTCGCGGCTGTGCAGTTTTTCTACCAGATGCAGGCTCATGTCGATACCGGCAGAAATCCCCGCCGACGTCAGCCGGTTGCCATCCTCAATCCAGCGATGATTTTCCTGCACCGTCAGGGCGGGAAACCGCTGGCGCAGATCGGCGATATCTTCCCAGTGAGTGGTTACCCGTTGATTGGAGAGCAGTCCTGCTTCCGCCAGCAAAAAGGCACCGGTGCAGACGGACGTTACCCAGCGGGCAGAGTCTCCCGCTTCACGCAGGGCGCTCAGCAGTGCGGGACTTTTCATGGCAGCGGTATGCACACCGCCACTGACCAGCAGAACATCCAGGGGCGGATAGTCCGCGAGGGTAAAGTGGCTTTGCACCGGGAAACCGCCACGGGCTATCACGTCACGGCGCTCGCTGATCAGCGACACCCGCCAAGGCGGCGTATCACACAACCGGGCAGCGGTGGCGAACACTTCATAGGGGCCGGCAAAATCCAGCACTTCGGCATCATCGTAGATCACAATCCCGATTTGCAGCATGGTAATTCCTGAACAGTTACTTGGCAGGCAAAGTGCGAACGAAGGCAAAGCAGTGTGTCAGCCAGCGTTGCAGTACGGCATCGTCGGCCACCGTATCGGCGTCGATCATCAGCATGCCCTTCATGGGCCGGCCAGTGAAATCCATCTCGCCGGCTCCGGGCTCGCCCAGCAGGGCCGTATAGGCATCTGGCCCTACCCGGGCCATCAACCGGTCGCCGAGAATACCGCAGCACATATTACCGGCGATCATGAAACAGAGGCCACCGAACATGCGCTTTTCATCGGGCAGGGCACCGCTGATGGCCACCAACCCCTCGCGCACCCGCTGCGCCAGGTCCGCATCAAACGCCATATCAGAACACCGCGCACAAGGCGTTGATGGTAAGCCCGATCAACGCCAGCGACGACAGGGCAAATAACACAAACCGCACTTCGATCTTGTTGACCAGCGCCTGCAGCAACGAATGCACCACACGGATGCCCACATAGGCCCAGGCCAGCGTCAGGTTGATACCGTCCCCCTGACCGAGTAGTGCCAGCGACAGGGCCACCGCATAGAACACCGTGGGCTGTTCCATCAGGTGGTTATAGTTATCCGCCTTCCAGCGCACCCTGGCGGGCAGGGTGCTCATCTGCTCGCCACGGGGGGCGTCCGGGTCCGGCTTCATGTTGGCCGCTTTCATGGCTGGCAGCCGGGTCACATACATCCACAGCCACATGACCATGGACCAGGCCACCAGCACCACCACCGGGGCAAGGATCGGACTTGTCACCTGCATCGTCTAGTCTCCCTTTCCCCTGTGGCGAAAAACGCTCAGAGGATTTTTTCCAACGCCGCCACCGCCATACCGGCCAGACAGGCGGCGACCAGTAATACCATCACCTTGCCACCGGCAAGGCGACCCGTTTTCTCCAGCCCCAACTCACCGCAACGGGCCTGAACCCAGGCATTGGCCGCACCCGGGCTCATCCTGTGTTGCTGACACAAACGCCCAATCGCTGCCTTTGCCCCATGGGCTTTCAGTGTGTTTTCCACATCTTCGGGTAATCGCATTGTTTTTTTCCCTGTTTTTATTATTGGTTTTTTATCAAACACTATGCCAAAGCAACGACGGTGCACACCGCCCCCACTACCAGCACAGCAAAAATGATCCGCCCCCAGGGCATACTGCTGGTGACAACCGGCGGATTGACCGGTGCCCGGTACTGGGTGGGGTGTGATTCCACCCACACCTTGGCTTCTTTCAGTGACAGCCCCTGGCTTTCACGAAGCTGCTTGATGGCCGCAATCTTTCCTTCGTTGAGCAGTAGCTGCTCCACATCTTCCGGTAACCGCATCGTTTTTCTTCCTTGATATTAACTATCCATGATTCGGGATGGGCTCGTGGCCATTTCCCCCGACCATTATGTGGCCGCCGCCTGTTGCAGGGAGCTGTACTTCCACAAATCTCAGTCCTGAAGCGAACCGCTTATCCACCCCCATTCCTTGAGATGAATCAGCCAGCCCAACGCCTGCACGTCCAGCCAGTCCCGCAAGGCCGCCGTCTGTGGACTGAAAAGGAAAGCGCCCAGCGCTACAAGGTTTATCACGATCACCAGCCAGAAAATAGCGCTGAAAGGCTGTTTGCGGGTCTTGTGTCGGAATACCGGGCGCGCCAGCAACCCACCCGGCCAGCCCCCCAGCAACGACAAAACATGCAAGGTCTTTTCCGGCACACGCTGGCGCTCATTCAGCGCTGCCCGCTTATCCAGTCCAAATGCCAGAAACGTCAGACCAGCAAGCAGGAACAGAAAAGCAAACAGGAAAAAACGAAACGCATTGTGCTGAAACAGCAGCCACAGTCCGCCATAGAACAGGGCCACCAACACCACGGGAAAGAGAAACTCCGGCAATAGCAGATGGCTCGGCCGCCAGCACCGCTCTACCTCTACGGCACGCACCCCCTTGGCGGCATCCGGCTCTACTCGAAACAGCACCTTTTCGCCGGCTTTCGGACGTGAACGAATACGACCAAAGGCACTGACATGAACAAAAATGTCCCGGCCTTTCTTGTCGGTGATAAAACCGAAGCCGCGGTCGTCATCCCAGTGTTGCAGTACACCTGTTTGTTTCTTCATTTTTTTTACGTCAGTGATGTTCCGACCAATGCCAGGTAGGCGTACTCAACAGTCCCTGCCCGACGATCTGTGTTTCACCCAGCTCCTTGCTAAGCTCCACACCGTGGCAATCCGGGTGTTCATTCAGCGCCGCCACCAGCCGGCTGGCATGGCTGACTACCCATAACTGGCTGTGCTGGCTGGCCTGCTCGATCAGCCGGGCCAGCGCCGGCAACAGATCCGGGTGCAGGCTGTTTTCCGGTTCGTTGAGCACCATCAGCGACGGCGGACGCGGGGTTAGCAGGGCGGCGATCAGCAGCAGGTAACGCAGGGTGCCGTCGGACAACTCCGCTGCGGACAACGGCCGCAACAGGCCGTACTGGTGAAACGCCAGTTTCAGGCGACCATCCGGCAACGGTTCGATATTCAGTTTTGCGCCGGGAAAGGCATCCTCGATGGCCGCATCCAGCGCCAGGCTGTCACCCACCTCGCGGATGGTCTGCAGCGCCGCCGCCAGGTCACGGCCATCGTGATGCAGCACCGGGGTGCGGGTGCCGATCTGTACCTGGCGGGCCGGGGCATCCCGGTCGGTGCGGAAGTGGTCGTAGAAACGCCAGCCACGAATCCGCTCGCGTAGCGCCAGCACCTCCGGTGCCGTGCGGGCATCGGCCACCTGGCTGAACAGACTGTCGAAGGTATTGAGATGGTCGGCCAGGGATAGCCAGCCGTTTTCTGTGCGCGCCTTCACCAGCGGGCCGCGCCGGTCCACCAGCGTCGCCGCAGAGCGGTAGGCGCCACCGGCCCAGATAATTTCCCGCTTGATCTCCGGGTCCAGATTGAAGGCGGTGGTGCTGTCCGGCCTGGGCAGGCCCAGTTCGATCAGGTAGCCAAAATCCTCATCGGCAAACCCCAGCTTCAAGCGCCGGCTATGCTGACGCGGGCCGCCCTCCACCGGCACCAGCCCCTTGCGCATGGCGGTACTGAGCGTCTCCGGCCCGGCCCAGAAGGTGGACTCCAGCCCGCCCTCACTGGCCAGCGCCGCAATCACATCATCCTGGGCGGTGGCCGCCAGCAGCCGCAGGGCCCGGTACAGATTCGACTTGCCACTGCCGTTGGCACCGGTAATCACATTCAGCGGCCCAAGCGGCAACACCAGCTCCAGGGCGGAACGGTAATTACTGATGGCCAGGGTGGTCAGCATGAACGTTTCCTTGTTTTTTTAGTTGAAAGTTCAAAGTTTAAAGTTGAAAAAGCGCGGGCAGGATACTCTGGCATGACCATGCCGTACCCGCGATTCGGCCTTTGCGGCGCGGCGACAACGGTTAACGGCTGGCTGCACGAGCGGGGCGCGCTTCAACTTTGAACTTTCAACTGCTTTCCCACGCCCACAACGCCGCCAGCAACGCCACCGGCGCCGTTTCCGCACGCAACACCCGATTCCCCAACGCAAAAGCGACAAAACCGTTTTCCTCCGCCGCACGCAGTTCCTCATCGGAAAAGCCACCCTCCGGGCCGGTGAGCAAGGCCAGTTCCGTGGTGCCGTGCAGGGCAGCGGGGGAGAACGGGCTTTTTCCCGGGTGGGCGATCAGTCGCAAGTCTGGCAGCTCCGAGGTCAACCAGTCCTTGAGCGACATCACGCCTGTTACCTGCGGGGGCCGGTTCAGGCCGCATTGTTCGCAGGCACTGATGGCCACCTGCTGCCACTGGGTCAGCTTCTTTTCCTGGCGTTCGCCCTTGAGGCGCACCTCACAACGCTCGGTATCCAGCACCACGATCCGGGCGGCGCCCAGTTCGGTGGCTTTCTGTATCGCATAATCCATCCGCTCGCCCTTGATCATGGGCAGCGCCACCGTCACCGCCAGCGGCGCAGTGCGGTCTTCCGCCACAAATTCCAGCGGCTCCACGGTCACCGCCTTCTTGCTCACGGCGACGATCCGCGCGGACCATTCGCCGCCGTGCCCATTGAATACCACCAGCTCGTCGCCCACCGCCATGCGCAGCACCTTGCCAATATGATGACTGGCATTGGCGCCCAGCTCGGTGGCAAGGCCGGAGTGAAATTCCTGATCGTCGAAAAAGCGGCGGGCCATGGGATCTCCGTCATCAATGGGTGCCAGTGGGAAAAGCAAAAGGCTACCATAGCGCCGGTCGAAGAGACTGCTATCGAGTGAGAGATTCATGGGCGAAATCGTTCGTTCCCCGTTCCAACCCCCTGTGTGGCTACGCAACCCGCACCTGCAAACCCTTTGGGGGCCCTTGGGCCGGGCGTTGCCGGAGGTGGAACGGCATAGCGAGTGGCTACCGCTGGCGGATGGTGACCAGCTATTGCTGGACTGGGCAGGGCCGGCAAGCCACCCCGGGCAGTTGACGGTGATCCTGCTGCACGGCCTGTCCGGCTGTAGCGATTCCCACTATATCCGTGGCATCCAGAGGGCACTGGCCGATGCCGGGGTGCGCTCGGTGGCGATCAACAGTCGCGGCGCCAAGCAGCCCAATGACACCGCCCTGTGTTACCACGCCGGGGAAACCGACGATGTGGATGCGGTGATCGAGCATGTGTTTGACCAGGACCCCACCGGCAATCGTATCGCCATCGGCGTGTCGCTAGGCGGCAGTCGGTTGCTGAACTGGCTGGCTCATCGGGACAACGGCAAGCTGACGGCGGTGGCGTCAGTCTGTGCGCCCTTGCGGCTGGACCTGTGCGCCAACCGGCTGGATCGGGGCCTGTCCAAGCTGTACCGCCAACATCTGCTGAAAGTGCTGCTCGGCCAGCTCGACGACAAAAAACGCCACCTGGACAAGATCAACCCGCCAGAAGCCAAGCGTCTGCACCGGCTGAACATGAGCGGCATCCGCTCATTCTGGCGTTATGACGACCAGATCATTGCCCCTCTGTACGGTTTTCGTGGGGCCTACCATTACTACGCCCAATGCTCCGCCGGGCCCAAGCTGCTACAGATCCGCACCCCCACGCTGATGCTGCAGAACCGGGACGACCCCTTCATGACCCCGGAGACGCTACCGCGCCAGGAAGAACTGGGCCCGGCGGTGACCCTGGAGGTGAGCGAGTACGGCGGCCACGTGGGCTTCATCAACCACGGCCCCCAGCGCTACTGGCTGGAGCAGCGGTTGATGGCGTTTGTGCAGGGGTTCGGGTTTCGGTGACAGGGATGTGGGCTCACTCCACAGCCAGAGTCGCTGCTGTTGGAGCCCATGCTTGCATGGCGAACCAACCCGGCAATTGAATGCAAAATTCCAGGCTTGGAGGTATGGGAGGTATGCACATCACCGATGTCATCAACGCTCCCCAGGTTCGATGAAACGCACGGGGAAAGACCTGACCCTCGTGTCCTCGCGGTTAGCTTTTATTGATAGATGGTTTTGCAACGAGGTTCCAGGAGTGAAGCACGCCTTTCAACTCTTCATCGGTAACAGAGCCACCTTTAGTAACATTTCTATATAAATGCCGCCCCAAGTAAATTTCTTTGAGCGAATTCTCTGGCACATCAAAGCAGTATAGAGGCCTACCAGAGACAGTTACCTTATTACATTCACGATGGCGACCACCGCCTGTGTGATAACCGAAGGGGATTCCCCCAATATTTTTTACAACACGGACTTCTTCTTCGTACGCCCACTCGAGAGACTTATACAGAAAAGCTCTCTTCATTAGATTGAAGGCATTCGAGTCAAAACGAAGGCTACCACCAATATCCATTAGCTCATTCTCGCCAATCACGGGTAGATCGTTGTGCGGCTTCGTAGCTGAGTAGATCAGCTCTCCATACTGGCTTGGAATCACGTTGCTTTTCGGGTCTGAAAAGCCGGCCAAATCACAATCAAACCCAAGCACTACACCTTGGTGAGAGTCTCCATAATGCGACCACATAAGCGCGTTTAACGGCTGACGAGTCAACGATAAAACACCGTATTTTCTCGAAAAACGGGTTCTACAAGCATCCGTGGCGGTTTTCGTGCTTATAGACCCCTCGCTATCTTTAAAACCAAAGGCCGTGCATTCAAAAGGGTCATTCAAATCTTCAAGGCATGAAAATCCTAGTGATAGGGTATCGATCACCTTTCGCGCGGCGCCGAAGGACATGTACTTGTATAGAATCATTAACCTCTCTCAGAAGAAGCTAACGCCTGCCATCATGCACTTGTCGCATGCATGGCATTGTTATGTGTTTATTTTTCGGCTTTTTTTACTTCATATTGATCGGCGCCATGATTCCCCAGATTCGGGGCACTATTTCTTGGCTTAAAAATTGGAGCCGTCGGATGCTTCGGGTAGTAAAGGTTGATAGTAAACCGTTCGGCATACTCACAAGAACGAAGATCAACCAATGTTCCGGCCTCAACAGTGACTCCTTGAGCCTCCACATCTTCTGCCAGCTCAGCAACGAAGGGCTTAGAACACAATAGGTCCATGGCTGGAGAATTTGCCCACCAACCTACTGCCGCACCTACAATTAGGCTCAGGGCAACGGTCAAAGAAACCAGAAACACTCTTTTCAATCTTCACCCCCCCTGCAACACATAACGCTGCGAGCAGCGGCGCGCATTTTGCGTCCGCTGCCTTGCCTGGTTAAGTGGCGACACGCCATTGCCAGCTACTGGCACGGTGTGAGCCTGCGAACCAGACTGAATTTATGGCACCCGCAAGAACGCAAACTTTGCAGCTACCCCCAACTTGGATTGTGGCTGCCCGTAACGAACGGGAAAGCGCAGCCACAAACACCTTACCCAACGATGGCACCAAGAACGAAGCTGCCGGATATGTAGCCCGGCACGGAGCCTGATGCTGCGGCGCCAACTACCGGCACCGATTTATGAACTGGCTCTGCGCTTCG
>CEUN01051551.1_pt1 | contig 11205 bp, 5 predicted proteins | sample 361501 | NCBI WGS metagenome assembly CEUN01 (sample SAMEA2622801, study PRJEB7988) | marine metagenome | biome: marine biome (ENVO:00000447); feature: marine epipelagic mixed layer (ENVO:xxxxxxxxx); material: "saline water (ENVO:00002010), including plankton (ENVO:xxxxxxxx)" | depth 120 m | reverse complement strand
GTAATGATCTTTGGCAGTGGCTGGCAAAATCCATTGTTGCCTAGAGACGTAAATCAAGATGGTAATGTATCTCCTTTGGATGCCTTACTAGTGATTAACTATCTTCACACTAGTGAGCCTGGTGAAGATGGAAATATTCGTATGCCGATTCCGGATTCTGGTAATGCCCCTCCTCCGTTCTTCGATGTTAACGGTGACAATTTCGCGTCTCCGATCGACGCTGGGCTGATCATTTTCTATCTCAATGATCAAGAAGAAGCTGAATCTGCGGAAGGGGAGTTTGTTCCCGTAATCGCATCCGCGACTAGTCGCTCCAACGTGGGAACGTTGACCGTTGTACACGAGGTGGTTCAGGAGCGACAGATTGACTTAGAACGGGTGCGTGAACAACAGTTCTCTGAGTTCAGTATTCGAGATCTTGATCGTTTGGACGACGTATTAATGGAAATCGCGGAGGATGTGGAGCAGTCGGGATCAGATGATTTGGACGAATTCTTTGCTAACATTCGTTTTGAGTAATACTTAATTTTCCAGAGTTTCGTAGTTTGCAATTGAATTGACCTTTTACTTGCCAGTATCTTAGTCTAATCCTAGGATTCATAAGGGGCGGCAAGAAAATGCTGCGTGTCTTAAGTAGGCAGCCTGCATGTGGAAGGTTAATAACCGTATGTCGATTACTCGTCGACTTTATCAGCGATTTAAGCGGCTGAAACATAGTTCGCGTGGGAAGCCCGTACGCATTCGAAAAACGGTATTTGAAACTCTGGGCGATCGACTGGTCCTGAGCGCCTCTCCTTATGGCGCCATGATTCAGGATACGGGTGAATATCTTCTTGGTAGCACTGTCGCTACCGTCGTTTTGATGGAGTCGACTGGTACTGCCAGCACCGAAGATTGGACGGCGGATGGTATCGCTGCCGTCAAAGCTAAGATCGAAGAAGCACTTCAATGGTGGCAGGATACAATTGAAACGCAATCTTCGGTGCATCGGCTTTCGTTTTTTACGGACTACCAATATGCGGACACTCCGGTATCAACCACCGTGGAGCCGATCTCTGAAAAGAGTAACGTATACACAACATGGGTAAATCATTTTCTTGATCACGCCGGAGTGAATACATCTGATGGTATAAGTGCAGACGTAAGAAAGTTTAACCATAGCCAGCGTGTTCAACATAATACCGATTGGGGTTTTACAATCTTTGTCGTTAATGATGAGAATGATGCTGATGGGATGTTTGCAGAAGGAGGCTCATTCAGACGTGCCTTTGCCTTTGCTGGTGGCAGATACATGGTGGTACCAGCCAATCGCCCGGCTTCATCATTTGCCCATGAATTGGGTCATATGTTCTGGGCAAAAGACGAATACCCGGGAGGTGGTTCTTATACTGACCGTCGTGGTTACTATGATGCCCAAAATTTGAATGCGCACGATAATCCAGCAGAAGGATTTGTTCAACAGCCCAGCATTATGGGTTCGGGATCGCTTTTGACCACTGCTTATGCGTCAAATACTTCAAGTCAGTCGTCGTTTGAAATGTTGGGATGGAAAGATTCTGATAGCGACGGTGTTTTCGATGTGCTTGATGTTCCGCATACGTTAGTTGGTACGGGTCAGCAAGTTGGTGATGAGTATCGCTTTGACGCGACTGCTTCGGTCAACATGATGATCAATGAAAATAGTAGCGGCTTTAACAGCGATATTACGATCAACCAAATTGATGTCGTTGAATATCGCTTTGATGATGGTGACTGGGTTGTTCATTCTACGCCGCAAACACCAACAGCTGAGATTTCATTCGCTGTTTCCATACCTGTTGGAGCTTCTCAGATAGAAATACGAACCAGAACAATCGACGATATCTCTCTGCAAACCATTGCCTCCTCGGAATTGTTTGTGGCCTCTGTAAGTGCGAAAAAAGTGGATGCAGAAGACGGCTTAGCCGGTTTCGTCTGGTCTGATACTAATGGCAATGACCAGTGGGATAATGGTGAAACCGGTGTCTCTGACGTGACCGTAAGGTTGGTGGATGAGAATGGCAATCCACTGGTGACAGCCTTTGTTCACGATGCAGATTCCCATAGTGATAGTGTGCCGCTGAATAGCCAATTCGATGGTATTCAAATGGCCGCGATTGGAACTCATATTATTAATTCGAATGTTTACTCACGAACTGATCAACAGGCTTCAACCGGAGAACGTGTCTTTGCTAACTTTAATGCAGCGACGAATTCGGTGGTGAGGACATGGGGAGCAGATAGCAGAACGCTTCGAATCACCTTTGATACGCCTCAGTCTGCTGTATCGATTGATGCTATTGCCGATGATGACGGGGATGTGGCTCGTCTGGAGGCATATGATGCTCTTGGAAATATGCTTGAGAGAATAACATCGGAGATGTTAGAGGATGGCGAAACGGTTCGTCTCAGTCTGATTCGCCCGGCCTCTGATATAGCCTATGTGATTGCGCGTGCGCATTACAATACGGAAGTTCTGCTGGACAATTTGACGGTAGGGCCGTCAGCCGAAACGATCACGGATGGCCAGGGAATCTTCAGATTAACAGGCCTTCCAGCGGCAGATTATCGAATTGAAGCGATACCTGGTAGTGGACAGCAGCTTGGTACACCAGCAATTGTTCCGAGAACCATTGTTGGCTCGCAACCGGTTGTAGACATTATATTTGGGCTGGAGATTCCCCGCTGGTTAAACGCTAATAATCCTGAAGACATTAATGGTGACGGTTTGGTTTCTCCAATTGATGCCTTAGTTATTATTAATGACCTCAACATTAATGGGGCTCGTGAGCTTACCATTCTCAGTGATTCGGAAAGCCCTCCGCCCTACCTCGATGCCAATGGCGATGGTTGGGTAACAAGCATTGATGCTTTGCGAGTGATTAATTTGCTTAATGCACGGTCAAATGCTGAAGGTGAAGCGTCGGCAAGTCCACAGGTCAGCCCGGCTGAATGGTCTCTAGACCACATACTTAGCGTGATTAAAATTGAAGAGTCCGCAACGATAGTTGGTTCGCGATTGGATTATTCTCACCACTGTCAGGCTGCGGATTTAGTGCTTGAATTGTGGTTTTCAGGTGAAGAGAACCTGATTTCATTTGAATTGTTAGAGCAATTGGAAATTCAGCAGGTTTAACGTAAACGTGCTTGCCAAAAGAAATCTTAGAGCTTGATGAATACTGAAAATGAAACCATAGTGGATTCGTTAGATTCCAAATTTGAAATGGCTCCGCAAAAATCTGACTTGCGGCTGGCTACAAATGCGGTGAATCGTGTTTTTGCTGCCAGACAGGGTTTGCCGGGCTTGAAGCAGGAACATTGGAAAGGACTGCTTCCTGTCATCAATCAGTATGAGCAGGTCTATCTGGAAATGAGCCGGCGTGAATTGAGAAAAGCCAGTCTTGCGCTTCGTTTCCGTGCTCGCAGCGGTGAATCGCTTAATAAAATTCTCCCTGAGGCCTATGCTTTGTGTCGTGTGGTTTCCGCTCAGTGTTTGGGTATGCGACATTACGATGTCCAGATTCTGGGTGGAATTGCTCTTTTCAAAGGAGCGATTGCCGAGATGGAAACAGGTGAAGGTAAAACGTTAACAGCGACTCTGCCAGTTTACCTGCGAGCATTGATGGGGCGAGGGGTCCATGTGGCTACGGTGAACGATTATCTGGCTGCCCGTGATGCTGAATTCCTAAAACCAGTCTATAAGGCACTAGGCCTGACTGTTGGAACCGTCTTAACTGATGACAGTCGGGATCAACGTCGAGAAGCTTATCATTCGGATGTTACCTATGGTACGGCCAAAGAATTTGGTTTTGACTTCATGCGAGATCGTTTGTTGCTGAGACGCATGGGACACGAAGCGGATAGTTTTTTAGGGGGTGGAAGTAGTCAGCGATGGGACGAGTCAGGGGATCGTCCGGTACAACGTGAAGCCTATTTTGCGTTGCTTGATGAAGCGGACAGTATCCTTATTGATGACGCGCGTACTCCGCTTATCATCGGATCTTTGGAAGATGAAGCTCGCGAACAGATCATCCAAACGTACCGCTGGGCCGCAGAACTGGCTCCGCAGTTTATCGAAGATGACGACTATGAATATGATCATGAAAAACGCAAAATAGAACTCAATTTCAAAGGCCGCCAGTTAGTTCGTTCCGCAGTCAAACCGGATTTGGTCATGGAGGTTGGACTTGTCGATTTGTACGAATATGCTGAGCGGGCAATCAAAGTCGGTCGGGAATTTTTTCTGGATCAACAGTTTGTCATTCGTGATGGTGAAGTTGTCATTGTGGATGAGTCCACCGGGCGTATTGCGGAAGGACGGAAGTGGCGAGACGGAATTCATCAGGCAGTGGAGGCCAAGGAAAATGTCGAGGTGAGTGTACCGACAGGACAGGCGGCCAGAATTACGGTGCAAGATTTTTTCCTGCGTTACCGGCATTTGGCGGGCATGACAGGTACTGCACGCACCTCGGCTCGTGAATTTCGAAAAGTATACAAACTCAGTGTCGTCAAAGTACCAACCAACAGACCAAGTCAGAGGGTTCGTTGGAATGACAAAGTCTTTGGGACCGACAACGCTAAATGGGATGCGATTGTTGAAGAGGTGAAGGAAATTCACCGGCAAGGTCGTCCGATTTTGATTGGTACGCGTTCGATTGATAAGAGTAATATTTTGTCGGCCAAACTCCATCAGGCTGGAATTGTTCACGACGTGTTGAATGCTAATGAAGTGGAGCGGGAAGCGGAAATCGTGGAATTAGCAGGATTATCTGGCCGCGTAACTGTGGCAACGAATATGGCCGGACGTGGGACGGATATTAAGCTTGGATCAGGCGTTGCGGAAAAAGGCGGTCTGCATGTGATGTGTACTGAATTACATGATTCAGCCAGAATCGACCGCCAATTAATCGGGCGTTGTGCTCGTCAGGGTGATCCGGGGTCTTATCGACAGTTTATGTCATTAGAAGATAAGATACTGGAAGATGCGCACGGTGATCAAAAGGCAGAGAAATACAAGTCATTAGCCGAGGGGGTCGATACTGAAGTTAATAAGCATGTAAATCTGCTTCGACGTGCACAAAATAAAGTAGAGAAAAAACATTTTCGTGACCGAAGTGTAATGCTGCATTATGAAAAGGAACGTCGTCGTATGCAGCGCGAAATTGGTCAGGATCCATATTTAGATTCGGCGGAATAATAGACCAATCGCAAATAGAGTTGCTGGCTGGATTCGATTATGCAGAGTTTGATATTTAGTATTTTTTTGCATATGGTCAGTTGGGTAAATTCATATTGTGGTTATTCTACAATTCTGCCAATAAGTAGATTGGTTAATTAATTACAGGGGCGATGCATGGCATCTGAAGCTAGTAATCAGGAGGCGATTGAGAATACCAAGCAGCAAATTCGCGGCTTGGTTAGTGAAATCGCGCAGCTTTCCAAAAGTGAATTGGAACCTGGTGAGTTTTATGCCGCATTCATGCAGAAAATTGTTTCGGCATTAGCTGCTCATGGTGGTGCTGTTTGGAATATGTCCGATGACGGTGACGCATCGATCCTCTATCAAATCAATATTTCGGGTGAATTGCTCGATGCAGAGTCGGAAGATACAGCCCGACATGCGAAGCTGTTACGAGTTGTGGCTCACTCCAATGAAGCTCAATTAATCCCGCCCAATTCAGGTTTTGGTGAAGATGGCTCTATCGGCAACCCTACTGAACACCTTCTGGTGTTGGCCCCTTTGGCCGGTGATCAGGGTGTAGAAGCGGTTGTCGAAGTCTTTCAGCGGCCTAACGCTCAGCCCGCTACGCAGCGAGGATACTTAAGATTTCTTGTGCAGATGTGCGAGTTGGCTGCCGAGTGGGTTAAGAGCCAGAAACTTAGGCAGTTTAGTGACAGACATTCCTTATGGGCTCAGGCGGATCAATTTAGTCGCTTGGTCCATCATAATCTCGATCTTCGTGAAACAGCATATACGATTGCTAATGAAGGTCGTCGATTGATTGGCTGTGACAGGGTCTCTGTGGCTTTAAGAAAGGGATCTAAATGCCGTATTGAATCTGTCAGTGGTCAGGATACGGTGGAAGTAAGAAGTAACGCTGTTACTTTACTTGGAAAGTTGGCTACGTTGGTTATGAAGTCTGGTGAGCCGTTGTGGTATGACGGAAACACGGAAGATCTTCCCCCACAAATCGAAACGGTGCTCGACGAATATGTAGACGAATCTTACACCAGAATGATGGCGATTCTGCCTCTCAAGCGTCCGGAAACGAAAGCCGATGCTGCTCGTGACCCTTCTGAGGTTGATCCTAATGAAACCAAGAAGCGGGATGAGTTCATCGGTGTAATGATTATTGAGCAGATTGAAACGAATCTCCCACGCAATGTTCTCGATCCACGGGTTGACCTGGTCTATGAGCATTGCTGCCGCGCGGTTGCTAACAGTCAGGAATACCACAATCTTTTTCTGATGCCGGTTTGGCGAACGATCGGTCGCGCAGCATGGATTATCCGTGCACGCGCTCTGCCCAAAGCCATCGCCATTACTTCCGTGGTGCTGGCACTTCTGTGTCTCTTTATATTTGTTCAGGTTGACTTCTCTGTCGAGGCGGAAGGGGTTTTGCAGCCGGTAGATCGCCACGATATTTTTGTACCGGCCAATGGGATTGTCACCGAATTGAACATCACAGATCAGCAGGAAGTGAAGCAAGGCGATGTACTGCTACGTCTGGAGGATCCGGACTTGTTGATCGAAAAGCGACGTGTTGAAGGGCAATTGGAGGAGATTAAAGACCAGTTGTCCAATGCCAGAAGAGCTCAATTTCAGGTTGGCTTGAGTCCGGCAGATAAAATTCGTGTGTCCGGCCAGGTGCAACAACTCATTTTGCGGCGAGATACTCTCAAAGAAGAATTAGTAATTATCCAGAAGAAAGAAGAACTGTTAGAGATTAAGGCTCCCAAGGATGGTCAGGTGGTTCTTCAGTGGGATATTGAAAAGACACTCTTGCACCGCCCGGTGGCAATTGGCCAGGTCGTAATGACGTTGGTCGAGACAGGTGATGACAAAGAATGGGAACTGGAATTATCACTTCCCGAACGGCGTTTGGGACATGTGTCGTCTTATCGCACAAAGCACGGAGAAGACGATCAGAAAATTGAATATGTGTTGGCCATGAATCCAGAACATGTATTTGAAGGTACCGTCATCGACATTGGACAATCCACTCAGGTCGAAGGTGAAGATGGAACAATTGTGCCAGTTCTCGTTAAAATTGATCGGGACAAATTGAAAGCCAGCTTAGATGGTGAATTGCGACCAGGGACCACCGTGACCGGTGATATTCATTGTGGCCGATCATCGCTGGGGTATTCATGGTTTCATGAGGCAATTCAGTGGGTTCAGTACCATTTGTTGTTCTAGGCAGGTGGTTTTTGAGTCGAGAGGTATCATAGGAAAAAGAGATGAACACACGAAATAAAGTCTTTGCCCTGTTGATCGGGACGGTTGTCCTGTTAGCGGGCGGTTTGCGTTTGGGGAATGCTCAGCAGCCAACGGCGATCTCTAAATTTACACTTGCTGACTGCAATGTCGCACTAGTGGAAGAGGTACAAATTACCGCTCAGCTTCCCGGTGTTTTAGTGTCACTGGATTTCAAGGAAGGCGATGCTATTACGAAAGATCAGTTACTTGCCCAGATTGATGATTCGGATGCATTGTTGAAACGCAAGGAGCTTACTTTGCAGTTGGCAGTCGCAGAGAAAGAAGCAAGTAATGATATCAATGTGCGTGCTGCGGAAGCATCGGCCGAAGTGGCCGAAGCGGAATTGAAAGAGTCGATCGCGGTTAATATGGAGTCACCAGGTGCTGTTCCCTCCACGAAGATTCGCCGGGAAGAATTAACTTTTCGTCGGGCTGAATTACAAATCGATGTAGCCAGGCTCGAACTTGATGTAGCCAAGCTGAATGTTGATGTTAAGAACACTCAGCTGGATAATGCGGATCTTACAATTGATCGACTCAAAGTGAAGTCTCCGCTGAATGCTGAAGTGGAACGAAAATTAAAAGAAGTTGGTGAATTTGTTCAGATTGGAGATCCAATCGCGCAGTTGGTTCGCATGGATAAGTTGCGAATTGAAGGATTTGTGCAATTGAAACAATATCTCCCGCAACTCATTTATGGACAGCCTGTGACGATTCAATATTCGTTTGTGGATCCAACTGACGCAGACGATCCAAACAAAACTTTCACGTTTACAGGTAGCGTCAGCTTTGTCAGCAATAAAGTGCAGGCAGGCGGTGAATACAAGATTTGGGCAGAAGTGACTAATCAAAAATATAAAGAACAGTGGATTCTGCGTCCCGGTGTGGCCGTCGATATGTCCATTGGTCAGTAGTCTTATGCTGGGGTGTCGGTTTTCACGGATCGACAGTATAAGCTTGTTAAGGTAAGTCAGAAATGGTTACATTAGCAGACAGTTTGATTAGCAGTACAAGTCGTGCCGTACGATTGAGGATGCGTCCGGATCTGACTGTCAAACGCCAGCAATATCAGGGTACGTCTTACTGGGTGGTTAAGGAACCGATAGGGCTTAACTACTATCGTTTTCATGATGAAGAATACGCTATTCTCAATATGATGGATGGTCAGACATCTATGGAAACGATGAAGGAAGAGTTTGAGAGACAATTCGCTCCGCAAAAAGTATCATTTTCCGATTTGCAGCATTTTATTGGCCAGTTACATCGCAGTGGACTGGTGATCTCAGAAGCTCCTGGTCAAGGGCGTCAGCTTAAGCATCGTCGGGATACCAAACGTCGTAAAGAATTCCTCGGGAAATTTACTAACGTTTTTGCGATTCGCTGGAAGGGAATAGATCCTGAGCGTATCCTCAATCGGCTTTATCCCTGGACTGGTTGGCTGTTCTCACCGCTGGCGATTTGTTTCGTAGTGATTTGGGGAATCTCGGCATTAACACTGGTTGCCGTACAGTTCGACGTCTTTCAAAGTAAAATGCCGACATTTCATCAGTTTTTCGGGGCTCATAACTGGATCTATCTTGGTGCCTCCATGGCTGTGGTAAAAGTCGTACATGAATTTGGCCACGGATTGACCTGTAAACGGTATGGCGGCGAGTGTCATGAAATGGGTTTTATGCTTTTGGTGTTTACGCCTGCGCTGTTTTGTAACGTGTCCGATTCCTGGATGTTACCTAACAAGTGGCATCGAATTTTTATTGGTGCGGCCGGTATTTACGTAGAGATTTTCATTGCCTCTACAGCAACCTTTATCTGGTGGTTTAGTCAGCCGGGTATTCTAAATCAGGTTTGTCTGAGTCTGATGTTCATTTGTAGTGTCAGTACTCTGCTGTTTAATGGTAATCCGCTGTTAAGGTTTGATGGATACTATATTCTGATGGATCTGATTGAGATTCCTAACCTACGGCAGAAGTCAACGGAAGTTTTAAAGCGATTTATGGTTGGGCTATGCTTAGGAATCGAGCAGCCGGAAAACCCATTTCTTCCGCAACGAAACCACTTCTTTTTTGGCTTATATACAGTAGCAGCCGTGATTTACCGCTGGCTGATTGTATTTTCAATTTTCATGTTCCTCAATCAGGTTCTGGAGCCATATGGACTTAAGATTCTGGGACAAATCATGGGCGCGATGGGCGTCTTTGGGCTGGTTGTTCAGCCTTTATGGCAAATGGGTAAATTCTTTTACACTCCTGGAAGGATGCATAAAGTGAAAAAGCCTCGTGTTGCAATTACCGCAGCGGTGGTTGCGTTGTTTATTAGTGTCATCTGTTTTCTGCCTCTGGAGTATCACATCGATTGTGCCGTGCGAATTGTTCCACGCGAATACAAAGTGAGTGCGGCAGCATTTTCAGCGGAAGAAAAAATGTCAGCAACCGTGTTTGCTCAGGTAGCCGGGCATTATGACACATGTTATGTGAAACCCGGCAGTTGGGTTGAATCCGGTGATGTCATTATGCAATTGGAAAATTATGACGAGCGACGGCGGCTTGTGCAACTTAAAGGTGCATTGGCTGAACAGCAATCACAGGAGGCAGTTTTAAAGCAACAGCGTTCGGTGGATGAACAGGCGGCTGATGAGTTGATCGAAGTACAGGAACGGATTGCGTCGTTGCAGAAACAATTAGCTCAGCAGGCTCACAAAAATAACCTGTTGGAAGTGCGTGCCCCTATTTCCGGCATCGTTCTGCCGGCTCCTTATCGTCCCCGTCAGGGTGGTGATGGGCAGTTGCCGGCCTGGTCAGGCTACCTGCTGGATCCTGCAAACGTGGGGGCCATTCTGGCTCCGGATGATCCGATCTGTATTATTGCGACCCCACGAGAAGCGGAGTTGGCTAGTGCCAGAGAGAATCATGGTGCGTCATCGGTTGATCCAATTCGTGTTCAATTAGATGCTGAATTAGTCATTGACCAGTCTGATATCGAATTGATCCAAGCGAAGAATCGTGTTGAGGTTTGTCTTGAATCTATGCCGGGGGTTGTGTACGAAACAAACGTGCGTCAGATTTCCTATACGAATCTCAAGCAGAGCCCCGCGAATCTTTCGAGTCAATCTGGTGGGCAGTTGGGAACGGTAATGGACGGTTCAGGACAGGCGGTTCCGGTAAGCACCAGCTATTATGCCCGGGCATCAATAGATGCCACGGACGGAATGCTTTATCAGGCAGATTTACGAGGACGGGCAAAAGTTTATCCGGGTACGAAACGGTCGCTGGGCTGGAGGTTATACCGTTACATAGCTCGTACTTTCCACTTTGCCATGTAAATGTTGGAAGATAAAAAGCAAATGGTTTTTGTTATTTGTTTGTGCTTGTAATAAAAATGATGATTGTGCTATAACGAGCGATTAATAAATTAAATAAGAGACTTAATTCATCAGATTCATGGAGTAAGAAATGGCGAAGGATAAAGAAGAAGCACCTGTCGAAGAAGAAACAGCAGCAGAAGAAACAGCAGCACAGGAAACAGCAGCAGAGGAAACCGCAGCAGAGGAAACCGCTCAGGAAGCTCCAGCAGCTCCTCAGAGAGTGGCTGTCCAAGTGGACGATTCAGGTGCCAGTTGCTCTTATGCTAACTTCTGTCGCGTAACAGGGTCTCCTGAAGAACTGATCATCGATTTTGCACTGAATCCACAACCGATGGGAGTTCCAAGT
>CEUN01141240.1_pt1 | contig 11229 bp, 12 predicted proteins | sample 361501 | NCBI WGS metagenome assembly CEUN01 (sample SAMEA2622801, study PRJEB7988) | marine metagenome | biome: marine biome (ENVO:00000447); feature: marine epipelagic mixed layer (ENVO:xxxxxxxxx); material: "saline water (ENVO:00002010), including plankton (ENVO:xxxxxxxx)" | depth 120 m | reverse complement strand
TCTTCAACTGAAGGCCCAACTGCACTAATGTAATTCTGTGAGATTGGCAATTCTTGGGCGGGAACCATCGACTCACTTGGAGGCGGCGTAATTGGTGGCGAGTAGGTCGATGCTGGGTCAGCATCGAAAATTCCACCCTCTCCGAACATGTCCATGCCCACAGCTGCCTCTCCCAGAGCTGAATCAATTCTAGATTCGCCCATTGGCTTCTCCTCGTACCATGATGGAGACTCCTCTCTACCCCAAGCCCTAGAGTACGCGTCAGCCTCTGGTTCACTAACTGGGTCATCGAACATCATCATCGGTGAAGGTTCTACAGCAGGAGGAGGGCTGGCAAAGATTTCGTTTGAGGTTGGCTGCATCGGCTCTGGCTCATCCACAGATAGGAACCCGGCCATAGGAGAAGTTTCAGGCTCTAGAGGAACCGAAAGCAATGGTTCTGTGACAGGCTCATCCTCAGGAATTTCAGGTGCCTCTAGAAGTCCCTTGGGATCTAGAACATCCTCCATTGCATCCCGTAGTGCTGGGAATGAGGGTAATTCCACATCTATATGCTCCAGTCCGATTCGGGCCTCATCAATCGAAGAACCCCGGCCTACTCTGTCGACCATCATGCACAGTTTGAGCAGAACTCCTTCACTACCGGCGAGGATGTGACGATCACCAGCCTCGGTTTCTATTGCTAGGACCGAAGTCCTCGACAATACGTATCCAAGCAGAGTTAGTGAGCCTGCTGCAGTGGCCACTAAGGCATAGGGAGGAAGCAGAACCTTCAGTCCCAGATATATTGCCATTATACTCAGTGGAACCGCTCCAGACGGGAATAGAGGGACCTTCATGTGTCGCATTCTCGAAATAGAGCCAAGCGAAAGTCTGACACCGTGTCCGTCGAATCTTTCCAGAGTCAGCTGACGCCGTGTTAGAACAGCGACAAACTTCCCTCCAGACCCGACCAAACTCAGATTGCCGAACAGTTCCGACCTCTCTTCATCATGGTCGGGCGTTAGCCCGACTGAGTACATCCCGAGCAGACCAGCGACTCTGATTGGCTATAACTGCTCGGGATGGTGGGCACCGAGTCGCAGCGCTTACGCGCACGCGAGAGAACAGCCGTAGGCTGGAGATTCTCTGATTATCAGAAAACAGTGGCCTTATCTCATTGCTTCACGAGCCTTGTTGGCCTGATTCCACAGTTCCTTCTCCTCATCAGTAGTCGGAGTGAATTGCGGAATGGAAATCGGCCGCATTTCTGAATCGACGGCCACCATGAAAAAGAAGCCAGAACAAATCTCCTCACCTTCCCACTCAGAGCGTGAGAGTCTGCAAGAAATCACATGCACTCCAGCAGTGCGGGGAGACGTCCAAACCACCTTGGAAGTGGTTCTGATGATGTCTCCTTGGTAGGCTGGACGGCGGAATTTTAGAGCATCTACCGAGACAGTAACGAATTCCTCGTGTGCGAACTTGCTGGAGACCATCCCAGCGGCTGTATCCATTATCGACATCAAGCGCCCACCGTACAGTGTATCCATCGAATTTGTATCTCCAGGAAATACTTCGTTCAGCAGCACAACGGGCTCAAGGGAGTGAGGCTCAGACATCACTATCGTTAGGTCTCGAGAGCCCATCCCCCTTCAACCCTACATTCATTCAATCAACTCAGAAACCGTTCTACGACCGTTGTATTCAATCGAAAGCGACCCCTCGCAGGCCTCATGATCAATGGCGAGTTACGTTGGAAACCGGTCGTCCTAAAGGATCCTCTGGGTGGCCAAATTGTACTCTGGCCACACCTGCCGTGTGTTCGAATGCCATCTTCATTGAGGTATCGAGGCAGATGGGATGGACTCGCTCTTTTATTCAGCCTAAGCGACTTAAGCGAATGGAGGCAAGATGAGAAGCAGGACAAGGAAAGTCCGGGCGTCCATATCGAGGCTGCCATCGCATCCGGAACAGTTCTGGGTAGGCTGATGAAGGATCTGAAGGAGTACGATGTGGACGGCCCCAAGATTCCCGACCCGGAGCAAGTCAGACTCCTTTTGCATGCTGACAATGCCAGAGGGGGCATGCCGATTTACGCAATTGAGCCAGAGTTGGACGACTCCGAATGGATCGAATGGTTAGAGAGTAGCGCCGATAAGCAGGCTAGCATGTCTAATCTTCTATCCACTCTGACTACATCTAGGAGATGGAAGCAGAACAGGGCTAGGGCTATTTCCAAAGTGACTAGAAACGATGCGGTAGATGCCGATTTGGGGGCAGCAGCAGCATCTTGTGCTGCTTGGTGGATAGAAGAACAGGGTGCCCTAACTGAGGATCTACTTTCACGGAGAAATACTCGATTCGCAGCCAGATTACGAGGTTCTCTTGCAGATTTAATCAACAGCAGGGTTGATGATGCGGAGGCATCTGACTGCACCCTGCTGGTACCGGTCCACCAAGCTTGGCTGCCCTCTCTCGAGGCCGCGGTCACGGCTTGGCCGGACCCAGAACCGGTGAATATGGAGGTGCGATGATGGAGTCTTCGGGAATTTCTGTAAGTGTCGAAACGCAGACCTTCCGATTCATCCCGACCACACCAATCTCACATCAAGAAGCAGTTTCTTTGGCTGGGGGCTCAGCTAGTGGCTCGTTTGTAGTAATCAGCCATGAGGAACCTAGAGCAACTTTCGTGATCGAGCCCAGCGGCTCAGTGTTAGTGCATGGAATTGCTAGGGCTGAAGTTGCTAGACTGGCGGTTCAGGAATTGCTTCTTACAATGGGCATGTCTGATGATAACATCGGGATGGAATCCGGTGAGATGCTGATTAGATTCACCATTGGCAGGGCTGTCATGATGCTTCTGGCTGCAGACAGATTCGAGGCGATTGAGATGGACGCCAGATTGGGTGCCTTGCGAATCGATGCTACTTTGCACAATTCCCAGCTCCTATTGTTCAACAATGGTCACGGAGTCGTTCTCGGACAGACTTCGAAGAAGATTGCCGAGATGGCCGTTCGCCATTGGTCCAAACTCCTAGACGAAGAGGGAGCACTGGCCTGAGATGATACTCGAGGGCAAGTGGACTGGGCCAATATTAGACCAGCATATACACCTCGATCGCTCAGCCCGGTTCCTTTCTGCCGCAGAGGAATTTTCTAGAGCGGGAGGAACTGGGATGATGCTGGTTCACAAACCCGCAATTCGTGGAAAATTGCCCATCGATCTTGATGGATATCGTTCAGCCTATGCGGAGACGCTTTCGATGGCCGAAGAGGTCAGGGATTCAGTCGGTCTAGAGGTCGGAGTTGTACTCGGCCCCCATCCTGTAGTCTGGGAACATCAGATTCAACAACTTGGTTTGGAAAGATCTACTGAATTACATCTAGAGGCAGTAGGTCTCGCACTCGAACATATCGAGGCAGGTGAAGCCAACTGCTTGGGCGAGGTCGGACGTCCACACTATCCGGTGGATCAAGATACTTGGACATCAGCAACTGACATGCTGCTTGAGATAATGAGGATGGCATCTTCGACTAAATGCTCGATTCAACTCCATGTCGAAAGTAATGGCGAGGCCACTTGCAGAGAGCTTGCTGGAATGTGTGACAGGGCAGGTCTTCCTCGCGACCGTGCAATCAGACATTATGCTCCGTCTGATGTTAGTCCAGAGTTCACACATGGAATGGCAGCAACTGTGAGCGTAGGCCAAGGCAGCGTCGAGGGGCTAACGAGTACCGCTACTTTGCAGTCCTCTCCGTGGGGGATGGAGACCGACTTCTTAGATGACCCAAGCAGACCAGGCGCAGTTCTAGGCCCTAAGACGATACCCAAGCGAACTCACGAACTCTGCTCGGCGTTACTACATCAGGGTTGGGAAGCAGAAGATGTGACAAGCCTGATGAACTCAATTCACAGTGAATGGCCCAAGAGTCTGTATTCTATTCCTTAGTTGACATAGTTTCCAGTTTCTGATCTGGGAGAATGAATAGTAATCCTCCAAAAGCAAACAGAAACAAAGTCAGAGCAAATCCTTGGAATTCTCCTAGTGGAACCTCAAATCCAATCTCTGATAGCCCCATTCTCCACAAAGGACCATTGATGGGCATGAATAGAAGCATGAGGGCAACACCCAGCTTCTGCCTTGCTCGCATAACCTGTCGATTACCCTCGCATAGATGAACCGAACGCTTGCATAATCTGGTGCGCCCGCCGGGATTCGAACCCAGGATATGAGGTTGGAAACCTCAGGTGATAACCAGACTTCACTACAGGCGCGGTACATCTGCGAACCTAGGTCTCCACTAAACCGATTCGGTTCGGAAAACTACCAAGTGAAGCATTCAAACGCGCCCCTGCTCACGGAGGGAAGTATGTCGATTGGCCCGGTCAAGTCGATTAGCAGGGATGAGTCTGACACTGTCGACGACAAACAAGTCGTAGGCCGCAAGATTTGGAGGATTGTGCCCTATGTCAAATGCTACTGGAGACGTGCTCTGGGCGGTGTAGCAGCAAACGCCGCAGCCAGAGCCTTTGATCTGATCCCGTTCGTTGCTATCGGAATGGCAGCCGACTACTATCAGAGTGGGAAGTATACCAGTTCCTTCATCGAATCATTCGTCAATTCCAGTTACATCCCTTCGCCAGAGATAGGCTTCGGCTTATTGATTCTGATTTCATTTGCATTCCTAGCTGTCTTCCAAGGAATCAGTGAGTACCTCTGGCAATCTACAGCCTACAAGGTTCAGCATGACATCAGAATGGACGCTACTGCCAGTCTAATGGCGATGGAAGCATCGTATTTTGAGACCAGACAGACCGGGAATCTGATGGCTGTATTGTCTGCAGACGTAGCACAGCTCGAGGACATAGTCTCAGACTCTTCCACATCGATGATTAGAATCATAATCACGTTTGCTACGGCCTTTGGAATCATGACTTGGATGTCTCCCAAACTAGCACTCATTCTCGGCATCCCTCTACTTCTAGTCATACCAATGGTTGTGTGGTTCTCAACTAGGGTTCAGCGAAGATACCGTAAGCAGAGAGAGAGCACGGGAGGGATTGTTTCGATTTTGGAGAATGTGTTATCTGGAATCGTAACCGTTCAGGCATACAATGCTGGCGGTTTCGAACTTTCGAGAGTCGAGAGCGAGAGTGGAGAATACCGAGATCAGGCCATCCATGCAGCCAATCTGCGAAACCGATTCATCCCCGGGATATATGTGGTCGCAGGACTTTCCTTCGCTCTTCTAGTCTCTGCTGGGGGATGGCTAATGGAATCTGGCGAGATTTCCGTGGGCCAATTTGTTACATTCTTGCTAATATCCACTCGAATGACAATGCCGATGTTTATCCTTGGAATGCTACTGAATCAGTTGCAGCGCGGCGAAGCGGCATCCAAGAGAGTGTTTGCAATAATCGATCTTGAGCCCACAATTTATGACAGAGAGGATGCCATGCCACTCGAGAACCCAATCACATCAATCACATTCGAAAATGTCAATTTTGCATATCCGACATCCGAGAAAAATGTTCTCAACGGAATCAATCTCTCAGCCTCAACCGGAGAATTCCTTGGAGTAATGGGGCATACCGGCGCTGGTAAGAGTACTATTCTGAAACTTTTAGAGAGATTCTACGAGCCGCAATTGGGAATGGTCAAAATCAATGGAATTGATATCAATGAATATGCCATTGAGACAGTCAGAGACCGCATAGGCTTCGTCAGCCAAGATCCGTTCTTGTTCTACGGAGATGTTAGGTCGAACGTTGCTTATGCTCGCGATGCCACCGATGAAGAGATTCAGAAAGCGCTGGAGATTGCTGGTGCGTGGGAATTCGTCTCACAGTTATCCGAAGGAATCGATACGATGGTTGGAGATAGAGGAGTGATGCTCTCCGGAGGTCAGCGAGCTAGAATAGCACTCGCTCGAGCCCTGCTAAAGGACCCAGATCTATTGGTTCTGGACGAAGCATCCGCTGCACTGGATGCAGAGACTGAGAAGAGAATTCAAATGTCTCTCTTCGGAGGATCAAATGGTGAATCCAATAGAATTACCATCGCTGTCGCACACCGCTTGGCCACAATCAGAAATGCAGACGAAATCGTTGCAATGGTCGATGGGGCGATAGTTGAGCGAGGCTCTCACTCAGAACTTCTTGACAACGACAACGTCTACGCATCGCAATGGTCAATTCAAACCGGTGAACTCGGCGCTTCTGAGGCTTGAGATCAGGATCTTGATCTGTCGTCAATCTGCATGCCAGGATTGCCGGTAAAAATTCTCCACCAGCCTCTCAGTACACCGATTCCATAACTCCAGTGAAGGGTGAAAATTACTATTGGTGAGAAGAATACAGTAACCAGACTACGGTTGGGTGAGTTACCGGCTGCCGAACCATACCAGGCGATTAGATTGTACAGTACAATTAGCCATGGCAAGGCTAGAACGCCCAATCTTTCCAACTCTAATTCTAGGGCGCCCAGAGAGAAGTCCCACCACGGTGTGGCTAACCCACCATTGCCTGAACCCCAATAGAATGCAGCGAAGGCAGCAACCACAATTGGAGGGAATAGTGCCACCATGACATGACTCCATGAGCGTAAATCCGAGTGTTGGTTGCTAGCAAGTGTCCGAACCAGTCCGTAATTCGAGATTTGCTTTCTGACTCTAGATAGATTTCTTCTACGGTGCCACATTATTGCTGTTCTATCAGTCCACAGTTGATGTCCCGTACTCCTTATTCTGTGATCGAGAAGTACATCTTCTGCACCGATACTACCTTCGGGAAAGCCACCCACTTCCTCCAGCACCGAGCGTCTGTATGCAGAATTGACTCCGGGCAACTGCTCAACCTCTTCTAACTCGGACTCGCCGACTTTGCCGTAGTTTGTTCCAGCGGTGAAGATACGACTGCAGAAGCTAACATCGATTATCTGCTGTTGTAAGGTTGAGTGATCAGGAGGTCCGAAGTTAGGCCCTCCAACTCCCGCGACTTCAGGCCGCTCAAACCATCTGCTCAAACGAGAAACCCATTCCTCGGGAACAATCACATCATCGTCTGTGAACATAACCAACTCTGACTCGGTTGCCGCGATTGCGACGTTGCATGCATCTGCACGTGTTCTGCAACCTTCATCATCGATGAATCGTATTCCTCGAGATTCAGCCTGTTGCCTGCTAGGATCATTGGTGGGACCTACGACAACCACCTCTAGTGGTCCGAAGTAGTCCTGTGATTGCATTCCGTCCAGCACGATACCCAATTCGTCGGCGTTTCCGACACTCGGAATAATGACGCAGACCGAGCGACTCATGGCCATCGGCCCTAGTAGCCCCTCAAGAGGTAATAGGTCAGTCGTTAGTGACTCTTGGTGCTAGGAAATAGGTCCAACTCGCACCGCCATCATTGCTGTTCCAGTCCAGCCGCAACGGATACTTGTCTTGGAATCTGACTTGGACATCGCTGGCCAGCCCTGAAGCGAGTTTTCGAGTTAATGGGTCTAGGAACTGTAGGCTGTAGGTGCCTTGTGTAGGGGAAGGACAGGTCAACTCGCTGAGTTCCCCAGATTCAAAACTGACATTGACACCCTCCCCCGCCTCTACAGTGACACTGACTCGCAATTCCTTACTGTCGATGCTCAAATCTACCAACTCTCCAACGAACTTAGCAGCGCGAAGTGATCTACTCAACTTCTCAGCATCTATGGTAGCGCTACAATCGAAATCGAGGACAGGTAATTTCGGGTCGGACATTGAGTTGGTGTCCAAGCCTCTCAGAATACGGTGAACTTGTCCGACTCTAACGTTGACAGCACCGACTGCATCGTCATAGTCGATTTCGACCAAGTCGGAGGGGCCTGCAAGAGTCAACAAGTCGCGAAGTTTCCCTAATTCCAAGCCAATCTCAACCGGCTCGCACTCATAGGTTTCAAAGCAGGCATCAGAGATTGTAGCAGACAGAAGTGCGACGTGAGAACCATCTACCACATTGACAGTGAGCCCCTTCTCGCCCCAACTCATCTTTGCCTCTTCAGTGAGGACTGAGAGCAAATCGACAATCTCTCTCATTAGTTGTGTGTTTGCTGTAACCCTGAGCATCAATTCACCTCGGCTGTGCAGTTTTCTAATATCGGAGGTCTTTCATCCTTCGCGGCTGGCCTTAGGACGCCTATTGGTACTCCCTGAACTTCTTTCCACAGTTCTTGCAGGTACAGATTTTTGTTTCAGGCTCATCCGAACTCCTAGTCTGCATCAGGACCACGAAAATCTCGTTTTTATCGCACTCAGGACAGCGAATATCGCCCACTCTGAGTACTCCCTTACCCTCTTCTTCTTCCACAACCTCAGTCAGGTGCTTCAGCGACTTCTCCGAGCCCGATGCGGTAGCGTTGGCAAGGTCGATAGTTTCACCAGTCATTGGATCTGTAAATGTGCCACCAGTTCCATCATCACCACTCAAGGGCCCTTCATATCCGCACTTGTAGTTCGGGCACTTGATGTTTCCAGAGGCATCGGGGTATGATAGAGCACCACAATTTGGACAGAACATCTCACACAAACCCTAGCCGGGACACGACCAACCGAACAGGGACAAACCAACCGTTTATTCAACTATTCTGTGAATCGGCCTCCTCCATGCATCACGCAAGCAATTACAACCGCACCGTTCAAGCCCCACCGCGTCACCCAGCATATGTGAGGATACATTTCGATTGGAGGTTGGCCCGGGTGGTCGACGAGGATACGAATATCGTAGATGAGATCACATGGTCGCCCAAGCGTTCAGTCGGAGCCCTAACCGATCGCTTGGAAGAACTTCAGTCCGGAGCACTAAGCCCTGAGGCTAGGACACTTGCAGATAGATTCCCCGACGCACAACCAGATAGCTTGGCTGCCCTATCGGATTCGGATTGGCCTGACTTGGATGACGAAGAGACAGCCATGCTTTCCGAAGCCTCAGCCAGATTGGCCAAGAGAGGAGTCGCTAGCTCTGCTGCCGACCCGGACCGCAGACTCGACATGCTATCTGGTGCAACTAGTGAACTTCGAGCAGCATGGGGTACCAGTGAGGCTAGATGTGTAGAGTGGGCAGGGTTATTTCTTCCCGATGCCGATTTGGATGTGCAGAGAGAGCAGATTCCGATGACTATCTCCCAGGCAGACTCAATTAATTCAGCCGCTGATTCCCTAGGTTTGCAGAATCCCGAACATCCTCCAGGAGAGCAGGAATGGGAAGCCTTGCGAGCCCACGCTAAAGGAGTCGTTGAACTGGCTGCAAGATTGGACTTATCCGAGCAGGCTACTCGCGCACTCGCACAACAGCATGTTCCAACTCTAAGCCTACTTGTCGGACCTCTTGGGGCTGCCAAAATGGTGACTCTAGCAGGCGGCCGAGAGAGATTGGCGCGCATGCCTAGTGGCAGTTTACAGGTCTTGGGCGCCAGCGGTGCTATGGCAGCCCATAGGAGAGGTGCACCCCCTCCCAAACATTCTCCAATACTATTCTCTTTACCACAGGTCTCGAGAGCCCCTAGGTGGGTCCGAGGGAAAATTGCCCGCTATCTGGCAGGTAAATGCTCGATTGCAGTCAGGGTGGACCACTTTGATGGAGAGCCTTGGGGAGATGAGCAGATTAACGAGATTAATCAAGAGTGTCAGAACATCAAGGATAGGTTCCCAAAGCCACCCAAGAGGAGGTAAGAATGGCCCGCAAGCCAGTGAAACTAGCATGGGGGGTGCGCCGGGAAGGGCGTTCACTATGGACTAGAAACGCAGTCAAAGGAGTCTCTCTCAGAGGAGAGCGAAGGAAGACTGATTCAAGGGTAGAATGGAGAGCTTGGACCGCATCAAAGTCAAAAGTCGCTGCTGCATTGTTGAGGACCTCAAACAATCCCACAGACCTGCTTCCAGAAACCGGTTCTACATGCTTGTATCTTGGGGCTTCCTACGGATCAACAGTTAGTCACATTCACGACCATGTTTGCGGCTCAGGAAATCATCACGGTGGACAAGTGGTAGCGGTTGAGATTTCGCCTCGAGCGATGCGAGAACTCTCCGCACTGGCTACCAGTAGGCCGGGACTTGTGCCAGTTCTCGCAGATGCACGAGTCCCCAGCCAAGTTGCTCCATTCATGCGTAGTAAGGCAGACTGGATTCACCAAGACCTCAGTATGGCCGATCAGGCCCAGACCTTCGTCAATATGACTCAGGCCTTTCTCAAACCGGGAGGGATTGGACTACTTTCATTGAAGGCGGCAAGTGAGAGAGCATCGCAGGGAGACGACGACAGCAGGTTTGCCAAGGCTGAGCAAATCCTTGAGAAGTCAAGTCTTGCGTTGGTCGAGAGAATCGACCTTACTGGATTAGAAGAGCAACACGTAGTCTTCCACGTTAGGGGCTAACCTAACCACTCAAAGCTCCACCTAATCCACCAAGCATCATTCCGCCACCTACGATTAGTAGTGCGTATCCTATCAATGAAAGATAGTTCAGAACCAAGCCGATAATCGCCTCATTGCGCCTCAGTCCGTTCAGGTTGTTGGCATCCCTGAGTCCTAGGTGTCCCAGAACTATCCCGATAATCATGGTCACCGGAGCAAGACAGCCAGTGAAGCAAACGAACGGAGACGTGACATGGCACACCCAAGTCACAATTCCCAAAACTAAACTAATCGTGGCATTGTCATTGTTTTGCGGAATCGGTACCATTGGACTAACGAATGCACCCGCACCTGCGGATGGACTCGCATAAGGGTTGAATTCTTGACCTCCCGCTTCCCCTGTAGATGGATTGCCATCAAACACCGAGGTATCCTGCGACTCCTCCATGTTCCGAGACCCTAGCATCCTGATTTAACATATACCAAGAGTCAGAATCATGGAGTCGGACCTTCTCAGGGAGCCATGCCTGAGTTGCCCGAGGTCGAGACCGTTAGGCGCGGTTTGGAGAGACACCTCCTCGGTCGTACTATCGAGAGAGTAGAACTCAGGAGGTCCGATCTCAGATTCCCATTCCCGTTGGGATTTCCAAGAATCCTTAGCGGCAGAACTGTGGAGAGTGTTGACAGACGAGCGAAGTACCTGCTTACTAGACTCAGTGGAGGTATGACCTGGATGTGCCACTTAGGAATGACCGGCAGGTGGACATTACTTGATGCAAACAGTACCGAGGCCGATGACGGACCTCACGACTGGTTAGTCTTGCATCTCGACGATGGTGGCAAAGCAGTGTTCACTGATCAC
>CEUN01128350.1_pt1 | contig 11229 bp, 7 predicted proteins | sample 361501 | NCBI WGS metagenome assembly CEUN01 (sample SAMEA2622801, study PRJEB7988) | marine metagenome | biome: marine biome (ENVO:00000447); feature: marine epipelagic mixed layer (ENVO:xxxxxxxxx); material: "saline water (ENVO:00002010), including plankton (ENVO:xxxxxxxx)" | depth 120 m | reverse complement strand
GCCAGGTCCTAATGCCAAAAGCAACCGCTGTTTGGTTAATTGAGAATACAGCACTGACGTTTGATCAAATATCAGATTTTTGTGGATTACACTCGCTTGAAGTTCAGAGTATTGCGGATGGGGAGGCTTCTATCGGAATGGTAGGATACGACCCGATTACAAATGGTCAACTCACAAAGGAAGAAATAGATCGTTGTGGAGCCGACCCTGAAGCAAGGTTACAATTAGCCGAGACAAACATTCCACGACCAAAAATCCGAACAAAAGGGCCTCGCTATACACCAGTAACGCGCCGACAAGATCGACCAGATGCCATCGCATGGCTTGTAAAAAACTTTCCAGAATTATCAGATGGGCAAATATCTAAACTTGTAGGCACTACGAAACCGACCATAAATGGGGTTCGCGACAGAACCCATTGGAATATCAACAATATCAAGCCAAGGGACCCTGTGGCCCTAGGATTAGTTGCTAGAGAAGATCTAACTGCGGCTATAGAAAAAGCTAAACGAGCTGCAGAACGGGCGGAAAAACGCGAAAATAAAGAGAGGAAGGAATCTTCAGCTCAAATAGAGGCTGTTGAAATCGAAAATACTGATACAGTTTCATTGACGTCTTCTGGACCGACAATATCAAATAAAAATATAGCCCTTACGGAATCAGAGGAAACAGAAAACACGTCTTCAGAAAATAGCGATAATCCATTTGCAGCCTTGGGGCAGTTGCTGCCCCAAAAAAAAGAAACCGAGACAAAAGACCCTAGTGAAGAACAATAGCTAAATATATTATTTATAAGCTAATTTAATTAGAACTTTTGCTCACAAGGCGCTTATTTCATGGAGAAAAAGCCAGAATACCCTTTTGACACACTTGGTTATGGAGAAACAAAGGAGGTTGCAGAGGGAATTCACTGGATAAGAATGCCCCTACCGTTTGCCCTTGACCATATTAATTTATGGCTAATCGAAGATGGAGAAGGGTGGACGATTGTTGATACGGGCTATAACTCGAACGATACTCGTAATATATGGAAGCAGGTCTTTTCCGAGCTTTTGCTTAATAAGCCCGTGAAAAGGATAATTATTACCCATTTCCATCCAGATCATGTGTCTCTGGGCGGATGGCTGAATAATATTTGGGATGCGACTATTTGGATGACTTATTCGGAATGGATGCAAGCTCAACTCAACCGATATGGCGGCCCCACCTCTGACATAGACACAAGGATGGATTTTTATAAAGAGCATGGAATGGAGCAATCTGGAATTGATGGTTACCGAGAGACAAGACCAGATTTCTCAAAAATAATTACTCCATTGCCACCAAATTTTCGACGTATAATAGATGATGAAAACTTTTTAATTGGCAAAAATGAGTGGAGAGTAATAACTGGGGCCGGGCACTCTCCCGAGCATGCGGCTCTATGGTGTGAAAACCTAAACATATTAATCTCAGGGGATCAGGTTTTACCAAGAATTTCGACTAATGTTAGTTTGCAGTGCAATGAACCAGATGGAGACCCATTACGACTATATTTACAAAGCTTAGAAAAGTTTCGATTTTTACCAAAAAATGTTTTTGTTCTTCCTTCACATGATAAACCATTTTTTAGGCTTCATGATCGTATCGACGCCTTGACAGGACATCACACCTCAAGGCTTGAAGCGACGGCGGAAGCATGCCAAGAACCTAAAACATCAAGAGAGCTTATACCCTATCTTTTTCGGCGAGACCTGGACAAGCATCAAATCGGTTTTGCAATAGGCGAAGCAATGGCTCATGCAAATTTTCTTGTTTATGAAGGTCGACTAGCCAAAAGTCGTTTCCCAGACGGGTATATTCGTTATTCCCTGTTATAAGTAATTTTCAGAGACCTTTGGTATCCAATGCCCTTAGGGCACGGCGATCAATCTTCATTAAAGTTGTTCGCGGAAGGGTGTCTACAAACTCTATTTCTTGTGGCACCTTGTAACCGCCAATTTTACGGACGCCATTCTTGAGCTCCGTAACCAAAGAGTCGTTTACTTCAACATTTGGTTTTAAAACTATATAGGCTTTCGGCTGCGTTAGACCTTCTCGGTCCTCAAAAGAGATGACGGCCGCCTCGAGAACACTATCATTTTCAGTTATTGCAGCTTCCACCTCAATCGGAGAAACCCACAATCCTTTTACTTTAAATACGTCATCGCTACGCCCGGAAAACCAGAAAAAGCCATCCTCATCAAATTTTAAGGTGTCGCCTGTGCGAGCCCACTCACCGATGAATGTTTCCCGACTTTTTTCTAGTTTCCGCCAATAGAAAAAGCAGGTTGTTTGACTGCTAATCCACGCTTCGCCGTCGGTATTGGGCTCCATAATTTCTTTACCATCATCATCAACCAGTTTGATGTTATAACCAAAAACCGGTTTACCAAGACTGCCCCGACGATATTCCTTTGGACGATTAGCAATCCACTCATAGGTAATTTCTGAGGAACCGATCGAGTCCAAAATCTCTAAACTGAAAAGATCTTCAAATTGTTCAAATATCTCTGGCGGCATTTTTTCCGACGCAGATGTCACAAGATTAAGTGATGAAAAATCAGGAACCCTCTCTTGTTCGGCAAATAATAATAGATTTTTTATTATGGTAGGAACAGTGATCAGTTTATTGGGTTTATATTTTTCAACTATTTTGACAACATTCTCAGCAGTGGGCGGCAAACGGGAGATGACGCTTGTAGATCCGAAATAAAAAGGAATGAGAACAGCGGGCCAAATGCCATGGGTAAAATATTTTTTAGAAGTAGCATGGACTATATCTTTAGCTCCATATTCCATAAACGCACCATGGCGCTCTGGAACCAATAAAAAATCATGCGCCAAATGAGTAATACCTTTTGCAGCGCCCGTAGTACCTCCAGAATAAAACATATAAGCAACATCATTATGATGCAGCGGTAAGGGGGGAAAGATTTGGGCAGCGCCTTCGACAGCCTCATTGCATGTCAGGATACAACGATCACCAGACTCCGGGGTATTACCGATGTGCGGGCCGCGGACGATAACGTTTTCTAATGTATAAGGAATATCATCAGAAATTTCGTCTAACTTCGCCGTTTGTTCAACATCTATAAACAAGGTTTTAGCGGCAGTATCATTTAAAAAATAAAGAAGATTAGATGCTTTATATGCGTCAGACACTACAACGGGTATTATACCTGCACGTATTGCTCCAAACCAAAAAGCAAGAAACTCGAGACTGTCGGTTGCAAATAGCAAAATTCGTGACCCTGATTCGATATTGAGTGCCTTTAATCCATTTGCCGCCCTACAAACCTGATGCAAAAATTGTTCATATGTATACGATTCATTGTCTACGATTAATGCTATTGAGGATGCCACGTTTGTTTTCAGATGTTTATCAAGAACGACTGTTGTTGGATTGAAATATTCTGGCACCTCAGGATCAATCCAGTTAGACCATTCCTCTCCAAAAATTTTATCTTTATACTTACTCAAGGCTCTCTAATCTCCACTTTATACAACCCGTCAACCATACTAGTCACTAAATTGCGCCTTCCTCGCGCGCCAAAGCAATTTCTTTATCCGAAAACCCTATGACATTTTTAAGGATCTCCTCCGTATGCTCACCTAGCAGCGGCGAGCGTTTTACCTCCGATTTTGACTGGGACAATTTTACGGGATTTCCCACAGTTAGATATTTTCCCCGTTCGGGATGATCCACCTCGACTACAGTTCCGGTCGCTCTCAATGAAGGTTCCTCTGCCAGCTCTTTCATAGACAATATCGGACCGCACGGTATATTGAGAGGGTTGCACCTTCTCATAACCTCTAATTTATCGAGGGTCATGGTCCACTCTTCTATGGCATCGAAAATTGGCTTAATCTTATCCAATCTTGCTTCCGGCTTAGCATATTCAGGATCATCTTTCCATTCAGGCTTACCTATTAGGTCACAAATATTTTTCCAAACTGCTGCTTGTGTAATGAAATAAACATAGGCATTAGGGTCTGCTTCCCAACCTTTGCATTTTAGGATCCACCCAGGTTGTCCTCCACCGGAATCATTCCCAGCTCGTGGGGTTGCATCTCCAAAAGGCAACCCCTGACCATATTGGCTATATTCCTTAAGTGGGCCATTTTTTAACCGTTGCTGATCTCGCAGCTTCACTCTGGACAGATTTAGCACGCCATCCTGCATAGCACATTCTACCCGCTGTCCTTTACCACTGCTTTCTCGGTGAAATAAGGCCGTTACAATACCAAATGCCAAGTGAAGACCCGTGCCTGAATCTCCGATTTGTGCGCCGGTAACCAACGGTGGGCCATCAAGAAAACCCGTGGTTGAAGCTGCCCCTCCGGTGCACTGGGCTACATTTTCATATACCTTGCAATCCTCATAAGGCCCCGGTCCGAATCCTTTTACTGAGGCATATATCATCCTCGGGTTAATTTTCTGAATCTTTTCCCAAGGAAAACCCATACGGTCGATCGCTCCCGGAGCAAAATTTTCAACCATCACATCACATTCTTTTATCATTTTCGTAAAAATATCTGACCCAGTTCTAGTTTTTGGATTTAAAGTGATACTGCGTTTATTGTGGTTAAGCATCGTAAAATAAAGGCTATCAACATCCGGGATATCTCTTAGTTGCCCTCGCGTTGCATCCCCAACACCCGGCCTTTCCACCTTAATAACATCAGCTCCAAACCAAGCTAGTAGTTGGGTACATGTTGGGCCTGATTGAACATGTGTCATATCCAAAATTTTTATACCTTCTAGAGCTTTACTCATCTCATCAATCCTGTATTTGATCTTTGATTATTTAAAATTTTATTGTTTTTTCTTTACAATGCTTTGCGGGTTGAGGTTACCAATTCTGCCACTTTCTGTTCCAGCCCCCGGATCTATTACTGCATTTATCAATGTCGGTTGCCTAGATTCCAACGCCTCATTAACTGCCTGGCTAAGTTCATCAGGCGATTTAGCGTTAAAACCCTTCCCCCCAAAAGCCTCCATCATCTTGTCGTAACGCGCGTCTTTAACGAATACGGTTGTAGCAACTTCTTCCCCGGCTCTGTTTTGATCGGTGCCACGGTAAATTCCTCCATTATTAAAAACAACAACGCATATGGGTAGGTTGTATCGACATATGGTTTCAATCTCCATACCAGAAAAACCAAAGGCACTATCCCCTTCAACCGCCAAAACCTGACAGCCTGTCTCCACTGCGGCTGCGATTGCCGTACCCATCCCAACTCCCATTACGCCCCAAGTGCCAACATCAAGGCGTTTCCTCGGTTTGTACATATCAATAATGCTGCGTGCAAAATCTAGAGTATTGGCGCCCTCATTAACCAGAACCAGCTCGGGATTCTCTTTTACAATCAAACGAAGCACTCCAAGCGCTCCATGGTAATCCATAGGAACATTATTGTTCTTTAATCTGGGTGCCATGAGGGCGATGTTATTTTCTACTTTTTCTTTTACGGCTCTAGTCCAAATTTCTGGTGGAGCCTTCCAGCTTTGGTTCATATTATCGATTAGGCTCTTCAAACAGGATCCAATATCTCCCACGATCGGACCTATGATCTCAACATTGCTATCCATTTCTCTCGGTTCAATGTCAATGTGTATAAATTTTTTCGGGTTCTCTCCCCACGCCTTACCTTTTCCATGAGAGAGCAACCAATTGAGGCGAGCACCCACCAACATCACAACATCCGATTCTTTTAAAACAAGAGAACGGGCTGCACTTGCTGATTGTGGGTGCGTATCAGGAAGAATTCCCTTTGCCATACTCATAGGCAAATAGGGTATACCGCTTTTTTCAATCAAAACTCTAACCAGCTCATCTGCCTGCGCATAAGCAGCGCCCTTTCCTAGGATAATAAGAGGTCTCTTGGCACCCCTGAGCACCCCGACAGCACGCTCTATAGAATTAGGTGCCGGTATTTGACATGGCGCAGGGTCAATTACCTTAATCAAGGACTTCTCGCCTTCATCAACTTTCATTATTTGACCAAATAATTTAGCTGGAAAATCGAGATAGACCCCACCGGGCCGCCCCGACACAGATGCTCGAATAGCTCTCGCTATACCAATTCCTATGTCTTCTGCGTTCAAAACTCGATAGGCTGATTTACATAATGGCTTTGCAATTGCCATCTGATCCATCTCTTCATAATCACCTTGCTGAAGGTCAACAATCTCACGCTCGGAAGAACCGCTGATTAGAATCATTGGAAAACAGTTTGTTGTTGCGTGAGCAAGGGCCGTCAAACCATTAAGAAACCCTGGGGCAGAAACTGTGAGGCACACTCCGGGGGCTTGGGTTAGAAAACCAGCGATCGCCGCAGCATATCCCGCATTTTGCTCGTGTCGAAAGGACAATACTCGCATTCCTTCCTGTTGCATAAAACGACCCAAGTCAGTAATCGGAATTCCCGGAACATTATAAACCGTCCTGATACCATTTAGCTTCAACGCGTCGATAACCAGATGGAAACCATCCGTGAGGTTATCACTTCCTTCATTTTTTTCGCCCATTGTGTATTCCTACTTTAGAAATTTTGCATACTACTTAAGTAAAACTAGCCCAGTCTCATGCTACAAAAACTCTAAGTCTAGGCAATCAATATTTAACTCCCGAACACGCTCTCTTTAGCTCAACAAAGTTCAACCCTTGGTAAATATAACAGCTCTTAGATGACAAATAAAAAAACGTTGTCAAAAAAAATAATAAAGTAGTTTGTCTATATCTTCGAGTGACGATAAAGTGTACTCGCTGAAATTAATTATTTATAGGGGGAGATATCGTGAAACGTATTATTACAGGATTTGTTACAGCGGGCATGATGCTAACCGCAATTTCTTTAACGGCGAACGCCGCAACCATAAAGGTCTTAACCAGTTGGAATAAAAATGTTTGGCCCACGTACGTTGTACTCGACACTTTTGTCAAAAATGTGAAAAAAATTGGTGGGGATAAAATTAAGATTAGAATAAGCGGTCCAGAAGTTGTGCCGGCTTTTGAACAACTACAACCGGTAAAAGCCGGTGTTTTTGACTTACTTTTCACCCATGGTGTCTATCACATGGGATCTAAGGGTTTAGCCGCTATAATGGATGCTATGAATTCAGATTCCGTGGGTAAACGTACATCTGGTGTGTGGGATCATCTTGACAAGTTTTATCAGAAAACCCACGGACTAAAGTTAATCGCCATATCTCCTAACAGCACTAAAGGTTACCACATTTTTCTAAAAAAACCTCTTTCTAATGCCGGCGACTGGAAGGGCAGAAAAATCCGTGGAACTCAAACATATCACGGGGTAATTAAGCTATTCGGCGGTGAACCGGTTGTTATGCCTGGATCGCAGGTTTACTCCGCTCTTGAGAAAGGTGTCGTTGACGGAGCCGCATGGCCAGCCGCTGGAATGCTCAGCATGAAGCATTTTGAGGTAGCAAAGCATAAGGTTAGGCCTACATTCGGTACATCAACACTGCCTTTTTTAATGAACCTCAGAAGTTTCAACAAACTTAGTAAAGAAAAACAAAATATCATTTTACAGGCTGGCTATATGACTGAACTAGAAATGCCTTGGATAGGTGATAAGGTTCAGGCAAAAGAAGATGCAGAATTAGCTAAGCGAGGTGTGAAAGTCACACGTCTTCCAGAAAATCAAGTGGCGAAAATGCGTAAGGCTTTTTCGTCTAGTATCTGGGCTTTAGGTGACAAGTGCTGCGGCGCGGATGCAAAAAAATTGCGTGAACTCGCCGAAAAAGCTGGTCTCTCCTGGTAACTCCGATAAGGAGGGTCGCCGATTTAATCAAATCTCGACCCTCCACCTTTGGATTTTGGTATGAGTTTTTATCGCACAATTATACGTTGGCATGACCAGCTTACGGTGGTGGGCTATTACCTTGCCTGTGCGGCATTAGCTATTATTTTCGGAGCATACGTTATCGAGGTTTTCGCAAGATATTTTTTCAATGCCCCCCAATGGTGGGCCAGCGAAGCGGTTTCATACTCGCTTTGTGCGGGGACATTCTTGATGATGCCTTACGTTACATGGAAAAAAGGCCACGTAGCTGTAGCGTTGATTTTTGATATGTTACCCAGAAACGGAGCAAAGGTTGCTCTATGGTTAACCTATCTTTTGGGTACCCTTGCGTGTGGATTTGCAGCATGGATTACAATGGAAGAAACCATTCGTCAGTACGTAAATAATGTCCACCTTATGGCTGTAAAGCCAGTCCCAAAATATATTGTATCAGTGTTTATTCCGTTTGGTTTTGCTAGTTCTACATTGCACTTCATGCGTTTAATGGACTTTAAAACCATTGATCCGGATAATATTGGCAGCGGGTTCAGTGAAGGTTAGATATGGGTTGGGAAGCAATATTACTTACAGCTATTCTTCTTCTTCTCGCCGCCTTTATGTCAGGTGCCCCACTATTTGTCGCTTTTTTGGCAATAAACCTGACAGGCGTTGCGGTATTTCTTGGTCCTGCTGGATTTGGAATGGTGGCAAACTCCATCTTCGATACAGGTAATAATGCTGACTTAGCAACAATACCCCTTTTTATTCTGATGGCCGAGGTTTTATTCCGCTCTGGAACTGTGGATATCTTATTTGATGCCGTCGATAAGCTAATTGGGCGAATGAAAGGACGACAATATGTATTAACAATTTCGTTATCGACAGTGTTTGGCGCGCTTTCTGGAGCCGGAATGGCTGTTGCAGCAATGCTAGCTCGCACCGTATTTCCGACTATGCGGGATCGAGGATATGATTCAAAATTGGCCATTGGAAATATTTTAGCTGGCGCAAGTCTAGCGCCAATAATCCCCCCAAGTGTACTAGCTATCGTTATTGGAACACTCTCCAATACTTCAATTGCGGGTTTGCTTATTGGTGGGATTATACCCGGCCTGATGCTATCAGCGATGTTCCTTACATACACAATGTTACGAGTAAAGTTAAACCCTTCATTGGCACCAGACGATGGTATGGATGAAGCACCCAAGATTTCAACTGGAGAAAAATTACGTGCCATAGTTGGCTGTATACCGTTCGCCCTAATAATTTTCGCCGTTATGGGCTTTATTATGTTCGGAATTGCAACACCTTCTGAAGCGGCAGCAACCGGTGTGCTTGCAGCGCTGTTCACCGCTGCATATTACCAACGTTTAAGCTGGAAGATGATAATAGATTCCCTCGGAACTGCTGCCTTTATAACTAGCATGATTCTATTAATCATGGCCAGTTCTCGTATGTTTAGCCAATTACTCGCATTCACAGGAGCCACAACAGAGCTAACAAATCTCATTGTTAACCTAGGGTGGCACCCCATGCTGATGCTTTTCATTATGATGGCAATACCCTTTATATTGTGCATGTTCATTGACCAAATTGCACTGATGCTCGTTGTAATACCAATCTATCAACCTCTACTAGCTACTCTCGGATTTGATCCAATCTGGTTTTGGCTAATCATGTTATTAAATGTAACGGTGGGCGGCATTTCTCCCCCATTCGGCTATGTAATTTTTGCATTTCAAGGTGCTGCAGATAAAGTGCAAATTTCAGAAGTCTTTAGAGCTTCATGGCCATTTGTAGTATTATTCCTTTTAGGAATGGTAATCCTTGCTACATTCCCATCGCTAGTTACTGCATTACCTGGACTTTTAAAATAATCCTCGTAGGCCGACTAAGGGCAGGAAAATTTTAAAGTTCAAATAACCAAGCTAGTCGACTTGACTACACACAACTGTGCCCTCACACTTTAATATCTTTTGTTTTTCATTGGCTAGCTGCTGCACCTGCCGAATATCCGGCAAGCTTTCCAAATACAGACCCGGCAGTTAGACCCGATCCCCCGGGATAATTGAAATAAAACAAACCTCCGACGCATTCACCCGCCGCATAGAGCCCTTCCATAGGGACTAAGTCCGTATCTATTACCTGACCATCGGAATTAATCCTCAAACCACCAAATGTGAAGGTAACACCGCAAGTCACTTGATAGGCTTCGAACGGAGCTGTATCAATTGTCTGCGCCCAGTTTGATTTATTGACCTCTAAACCTTCAGTACATCTACCGTCCTTAATGTTTGGATTATATTCTATATCCTGACGAACAGCAGCGTTATATTCTTCAATTTCTTTAAGGAAAGCGCCCTTATCGACGCCCTCCAGTTTCTCAGCTAATTCCTCAATGGTATCAGCCGAGACCTTTGTCACCTGACGAATTGAATATTCATCACGTTTTAGATGCGCCACCTTAGCATCGAGCACCTGCCAGGCGAATTGGGCTGGTTGTTCAAGAATGACTCGACCATATTTTGCATACGTATAATTACGAAAGTCTGCACCCTCATCAACAAAACGTTTCCCAGTTGCATTAATCATTATAAAAAATGGGTAGGAGTGTTTTTGGAATTGATCACCTACTGCCAGGTCACCAAATTCAGGAGCATTTCGATCCCAACCCACCGCATGGCAACCCGACCAATTACCATAAGTTGCGGCACCAATATCGGTCGCCATGCGAATACCATCACCAGTATTAAAACGTGTTCCCCGAATTTTTGCGAGATCCCATCCGGGTCCTAGGTACCGCGTACGCCATTCTGGATTTGCCTGAAAACCTCCCGACGCTAATACTACGGATTTACAACTCAGTTCCTTAACACTCGCACCTTGTTTTACACGAACCCCAGTGATTTTAGCACCATCAAAAATTAGATCCACAGCACGAGCTTCAAACATTGTCTCAATACCGTTCTTTTTTGTAATTTCTTGTTGAGCTTCATAAAGCCCGGGCCCGCCACCCCATGTTTCGACAGTCAGTCCACCCCAAAATTTAAATTTTCCATCAATTTTAAAAGCCTGACGACCGTAAATTGGTACAAAACGTATCCCCTTTTCCCGCATCCAGGTGAGTGTTTCAAGACTTTTTGTTACCAGCGTTTCAGCCATTTCTGGGTCGGTACGAAATTGGGTCACCCTAAAGATATCGTCAAAAAATTGATCCTTCGTATAGGTACCAAAATCTGTATCGGCAATTTCTTGGTCAGAAAGTTCGACCAGCTTCTTAATATCCTCAACTCCGTCATATACCACCCGCATCGCCCCAGCGGTAAACCGTGTATTACCACCAGCCTCGTCTTCAGGGGCACGTTCTAACATGACAATCTTTTCAGAACCCGCATCTTG
>CEUN01168423.1_pt1 | contig 11230 bp, 11 predicted proteins | sample 361501 | NCBI WGS metagenome assembly CEUN01 (sample SAMEA2622801, study PRJEB7988) | marine metagenome | biome: marine biome (ENVO:00000447); feature: marine epipelagic mixed layer (ENVO:xxxxxxxxx); material: "saline water (ENVO:00002010), including plankton (ENVO:xxxxxxxx)" | depth 120 m | reverse complement strand
ACTGTATTCATATACAGTATAGCAACAATTTAGCAGAACATAGCCTACAATTTAACCAATTGGAAACTGCTATGAGCGCAACCTTTCTCGCCACTCACTTATTACGCAGTCATGCGATTAAACGCTGGCCCTTAATGCATTCTATCCGTGAAGAAACGCTATCATCTCACCTCGCGGATGTTTCAATGCTCGGACACCTACTTGGCGCTGTCGCGACCGACATACATGGATACTCAGAAATTGACCCTGATAAAGTCGCTGCCCATTGTCTTTGGCACGAGATCTCAGAAAGTGGTGGTCTTGGGGATATCAATTCAAAAGCAAAGCATGCTGACACTGCCATCCTAAAAGCCCTGAAAGCCGTTGAACAACATTTTGAACAGGGTGCACTGGAAATGCTGCCAGAGCCTCTTAGGGCGCGCTACACGCCACTGATATGTCAGGACAAAGGTGAAATTAATGCGAAAGTAGCAAAGATTGCCGATACCTTTGCAGCACTTATCAAATGCCAATGGGAAATTAGTCGAGGTAATGGCGTCGAATTTTCCGCAGCGAAAGAATCGTTACAAGAGCAAATCGACGTCTATGCCGAAAAATATGACTTTGTGCGAACGTTCATCACGCTGTTTTTACATGAAGACATCACCCGGATCTCCGTCGATGAGCAAATGCCACGAGACTGGGTAAAAAACACTGACGCAGGTAAAATGAAAAATGCTGGTAATTAGGATAATTACAATTTCAAGGCGATTTTATTCCGGTCCTTCAACCCGCCATAATACCGGTGAATAACAACACTTAAAAAGTGCCCGGCAGTCGCGGCTATTGTGGCCGCGGCGCAATACGTCATATCGCGCGTGAATAATAAGGTCATCAAAAACGCGATAAGCACAGATGCAATATAGTGATCAGCATTCTTACCAATGGTTACCCGGCTAATTGAATGGACTAGAGCTACAGCAATAAACACTCCTGACATCAAATATCCAATATGTATATCAAGCATATAATCTCCATTTATCACTGCTCGTTGAATATCGTTTCAGACTATACTTAACTACTTACCCTATTCCCTACAAGATCATAAACAAATAACTAATGCTTGTTAGAAATTAGCGTCATTCAACCAGCAGACCGATTGCCGTTCCTATTGTCACTACCACATCATCGTGAGGAACCGTGAAACACACCTTATCCGTACCTTGTAGTAGCAACAAATTTCGCAGCATTACTTCGGCGCGATCACACCGGACACGTAAATCATACAATTGAAAATCAAAATGAGTGAGCTGATTATTCATTGGTACCCTCCTGAATTCGATGTTTTCAGAATAAGTGACGGGCCAATTTATTACACCTGTCTATCAGCAGTGATTTTGTACAGAATTCAATTTAAACAATCTGGCCTTGATAGGGTGAGCCTGGCCCGTTTTACCGGGCCATCAACTTTTATTTCTGCTCGGCTCTGAGACGGGTAAGGAGCGCACGATCATAAACAACGGTATCACCCACACCCAGAATATCAGGGCGTCTTGAGTCATAAATTACATGCGTAACAAGACTAATACTCATACAGAAGTCGAGAATTAATAAAGCTGTGTCCCTAATATTCCCAATGTTATAAGCCCCTTCTTCCACAATGTATGTACCCAATAATTCGTTATAACCAACACCAAGGTACAAGCAGTAACCAATGCTCAATGGAATAAACAGCACGTCGACCAATACATAAAGTCTTGCGTACGATAACAGTACTAAGGAAAGATTAGTCTCCCGAGTAGGCTGGTCCTTTTTAAACAGTTTCCCCAAGAACCAGTTATCCGGATTGTCTCTGCGCGCCTTATTAATGGCCATAGTTACTTGATTACGCCTTGTCAGAATAACCAGGCCCACATAACTGATTACTGCATACGAACATAACCGTACATACGCACTAAGTGGCAACACGTTGTCAAAAATAACGAGAAGTGAATAACTCACCAAAATGATAAAGACGAAAGTGAGTAGCAGATATTTATTGGCTCGGCCTACGCAAAATACACCAGCAAAAAACACTGAACCCACATTAAAAAAATAGGAAGCTGTGTTGAAGTCAAAAGTAATTGCTTCAGCTGATCCGAATAAACCAAAGGTAACCATCGAAAAAGCAACGATGAAAACCAATCCTCGCAACAAGTAGCTATCAAACGTCATGTTATTTCCCCCCTACAAATATCCGCTCTAAGATTTTGGCGGCTTTTATACAAATATCACGAGGAGAATAGCGTTCGTCGAGCACGAATCCTGTCCTCTTGAACAATTCTTTGTTGAACACTTTTGCATAACTATGGAAGGTTTCGACTGTTATTCTGCATTCACCACGTTCAATTCTTGCGTACTGACGCGACGATAACCCAAGCATTTCCGACATCTCATCCTGATTCTTGCCGTAAGCTTGGCGCATTTCCTTTAACATCTCACCAAAATGTTGCGGCTCCCTCATGAGCACCTCTCTTCCTTTCAGTCTCAGTTTGATAACTATAGTCCCAGAGCACAGATTCACACAGGACACTTTTTGTCCTATTTTGTATTTTTTGCATACATTTCTTCACTGGGCAACCAGTTGGTAGGAAATAGTTAAGCACATCAATGAATTGACGATAATAAGCAATTTAATTGAATGTAAATATGACCTTACGACTTTAGTCGTACAGCGCTATGACAGGGATAAATGGCCTAAAATGAAAGGAATTTTGGATCTTAAATGTCGGAAAATCACTTGTGAGAAATAGCTAAAAAGGCATGCTCAAACTTGGATGAACCATTCAGGGCTGCTGTTCACAAATTCAGCCCGAAGAGTAAAAAACGCATGTAAAAATATAATGCTGGTGGCTTTTGCCGGCCAGGAGATAGTGATTAATTATTCAATTAGGCCAGCTTCAACTTACTGAGCCCTCTATCTACTATTATCCCACTAGACACCGAAAACCACCAGCCGTTGACTGTTAAGCGATAACTAAGCTGAAGCGCGACTAACAACCCGTGCCGGCCTCACCCTCGAATATTTAGCGCCCAAAATCTCATTCAGGGTTTTGTTCAGCTCATCACCTTTAAACACGCGTTGTACGATACCGATGATCGATTCATGGTCACGCTCACTTACCCCGTTCAAGTAAGCCTTATGAAAGGTTTCAAGGATAGTTTTTGAATTTGCGTAGCCACAAAGCCGGGATGCCCACTTGACTAAGGTCCGAGTCGAAAACGGCTCACCTAACGGATCAGTACTTGAATCTCTTCGGTCAACACCCAGTAATGCGTCGCGTAAAAGATTCGCGATTTTTACCATGTCACTGGCTAAATTAATGGGGATGTCAGAGAATTGATTATTAAGGATATTCACCTCAACTTCCGCCGTTGGATAGTTTACCCTTGTCCAACTAATACGGGACCTTAATGCAGAATCCAGCTGTTGAGATGTCGTGTACCGTGTCGAAAAACCGTCCCCTATTGTATTTGCAGCAACAATGATCCGCGTTAACGGGTGCGGGTAAACAACAGTGCCATTACTGAGTGTCCACGGTTTATTATCAATCATGGCGTGGAGCGAGGCAGACAATTCAGGTGACGCTTTATCAATTTCATCCAGGAAAATAAGGCCACCATCACGATAACGCTGAACGACACACTGCTCTACATATTCAGACACAGAACAACCGTCTTTTACCCGGAGTTCCATTCCACCTTCTACCTGCTCAGGCCGCATTGATGGATTGACCTGCACTACCGCAAGCGGTATTCGAAGGTAATGTGCCAGGAACGCAACCATTTCCGATTTCCCGGTACCGGTCTCTCCGACAAGGCCTAATGCGCCATCAGCCGGCAAAGACAACTCAACCAGTAATTCTTCAAGAACATCTGGCTGGGGAACATAGTACGGATTCAGAGGCACGGATGCTTCGTTATCAAATACAGCAATACTGATCCCAGGCTCTTTAAATGCGACATCAGGGAAAAGCATGTTCAGGGGTGTTAAAGTCATTTTAGTCGTCATGTTAAAGCTCCTCTCAGTGCGTAAAAATACCGGTACTAATAACGTTTTCAAACGCTGACACTAACTGGCCAGCAGATTGGATAAACACACATTCATCGGGCATAAACCCGGCGTCTACATACGTGCTCAATTTATCCGCCCCTGCAATCGCAATACAAAAAACCCGAATGCCTGTCACCCTGGCCATGGTGAGCATTTTTTTGATGTTTTCACCACCAGCACTGTCTCCACATGGCTTACCATCCGCAATCAATATCAAATAATTGCGCTCCCCAGGACGACCGGACTTATTACACAAAGAATAAGTCGCCTCTTTTATGGCTGATGGCATTGGTGTAGAACCTGAGGGTTTCAATCCGAATGACTTTTCAAGCGGTGGCTTACCAAACATGCAGGCACGATAAAAAAGGATTTCCTGATTACTCGAGTAATAATCAACCTGCACGTTTACCTTGGGTAACTGATATAAAGCCATGGCCAGCGCAAACACGGCATTATTCGCAGCTAACATAGGAGAGTTCGTCGCTTCCCCAGATCCGGCCATAGACTGGGAACAATCGACAGCGATATGAACATTAGCCACTGATTGACGCCGTATGGGTTCATCCCTAAAAACAGTACTGCGACCAGACAGCGCATGCGCAAAACGCTCAGGCGCCAGTCGAGTCCCACGTGAGCGATATTCACCAGGCTTAGGTAACATAGAGAAGAAGGCTTTCTTTACCAGCGGTGCCAGTTGGCGGAATAAAGCTTGGCTAAGCGATGCATCAAAATAGGCTTTATCTATTGGAGGATTTATAATGTACTTTCGGTCTGTTAAAAAATGATCTACCAGACCATCTTCGTGCGCAGACTCAGCCATAGAATCCATCATTGAACGGGCATGATCATGATAATCAGGCAAAAAATCTTCTGAGTCTGCGTTAAACAGTTGCTTGATCAGTTTCGATTGATTTACCGGAGCTTTCGGCTCTTTCGGTAGGTCCTGGCCAGACGATTGCGTAACGCTTTCATCTTCATTTTCCGCCGAATGCTCTTTATCCAGATGTTTAGGAGAAACAGGCGATGCTTTATTCTGTCCCGGGTCCGCGGATACTTCCGACGAGGTCGATTCGGTGTCTTGGTCACTTCCTTGCTCATCATTACACTCAGCTCTGTCTTTATGCTCTTCCAATAGTTGTATTAGTTCATCCACAACCGGCTTAACCTGCTGCGTTCGGACGATGCCCCCCACCTTATTCAAAATTGACTCAAGGCGATGAATAAAACCATCCCCCATCATCTCTGTTAAAGTGTTACGCGTGACCAACATCGGAGAGTGCATACACAAATCGTCATTAAAGTGGTACCGGCAATACAGCATCACATAGCCTTGAAGCATTACCGGAAAGGGTTGGCTGTGATAGTCAGCACCGCCCCGCTCCACCAGCAACTCACACATTCCTTCAAGGTTTACGGCCGACCCGGGGTACTCATCTTTAACACGTTGTTCCATCCGGACGTCTTCAATCGGATTAAACAGGGCCAGCTGCAGTGGCGATAAGGCTAGGCTTTTGAGGTATTCAAGATCAGAATGCTTTACATGACCCGCTTCGTGATCAATGAGACCATTGACCAACTTTCGATAAGCCGGGTTAGTGAAATCACCATTGCGGATATATATCACCTGACCATCAGTAAAGCCGATGTACTTCCCCTGCTCTACTATCTGGATTTTGATATCGTCACGGCCAGATACCATCGTGCCGATTTGACGAAGATAACGCAGTGTAGACTGTTTGGCCTGTTCCGCTGATTCGTTAGCGCCAAATGGCGTATAGCCGTCACTCTCTGAATCACGAACCGGTAGTTCATAGTGTCCTACAAGCATCAATTCTCACCTCTTAATTTTCGCTTCTACTTGACAAACTACACCCGATTTCCAGGCTCGCTACTTTCTTCCAGACCACTAAAAATTGGTAAGAATTAATACTCTGTATTAACTCAATCAGGAGGCACAAATATGTATCTAGCTATTTTCTTTATTGTTTTGGGATTGGCATTTACTGTCTTGGCGGCATACATCACCCAATTGGGCCACGCAGCAAATTCCTGGCCATCGGTGACAGCAAGAAAACTTCGTGATGGAATAGAAAATTCTCGAACTAAGTCCGGAGAAACATACTCTGCAGGCTATTTCATGATCTATGAATACACCGTTAATGGTGAAAAATTCACAGGGAGCAACATTAGTTTTTCCCCTAAGTCTCCAAGAGAAAGAAGGTACGACGGTGAAAAATATAAAGACGCTATAGAGGTTACCGCATACTACAACCCCAAAATGCCGCAAATAAGCGTGTTAGAGCCGGGGATCAATAAACGAAATTTTTTAATGATGTTTATGGGCGTTGCATTTGTATTGATTGGCACTGCTTTTCTGGTATTTGACATATAACTCAACCTTAACGATGGTCGATGTTTCCGCCGCTCATAGTCAACTGTGCCGATTCTTGTTGCACAAACGGCGCTAATTAGGCCAGTTGCCGATTTCGAATTTCCATTTCAGCAAACGTGGGCGCCGTCAACACATAGCCAGGCAAGCACATATCTAAGATTTTGCGCCCAGTTGCATTAGCGTTTACCGCCCCCGCATATCCAAGAACAATTATTGGATAAGGTATTGCTTCATTTACCACTTCCTAATCATTTAAGCACTTAGCTGTATTTGTAGCTATATACGCTTGTTCCATTTTCGTTAAATTTATCTGCGAACCACATCACCAGATCCGGTGCGTATATTTCCGCCCACATCCTCACAATCAACATCACCAGAGCCAGTGGTAATATTCCCGGAGACATTGCCGCATTCAACACCGCCGGATCCTGTTTTGATATTACCAACATTGCGCGCAGTTACTTTGCCTGAGCCATTAGATAGTGATTCAACATCACCGTGAACCGTGACATTGATGTTACCAACCAACTCGCCGTCCTGGGTAACACCGTCAACAATCACTTTATTACCAGAAATCTGAACATTGCGGCCGTTGAATTCACGACCGTCAATAACTACTTTCCCTGAGCCATTCATATTTATATTCATCGTTTTTTACCTTTTCGTTAAATTAATAATCACCTATGGACTTCTTGTTCATTTTCGCTCTCCTATTGTTGGCGTAATGCGAAAACTAACGATATCGTCATGTTGATAAGGCGACATCCCCCCTATCAGATTAACCAGTGTATTAACCTGCATTTCGACCTGAGGAACGACTATTTAAAGGCAGTGGCACTTTGATACCGCTTTAGCCTTGCTTTCAGTAAGCGAAGCTCTTTTTCAGACTCCGCTACAACATCGTCCCAGTAACCAGGCTCGTACCCTTTCTCTTGCTCCCACGCCTTGTAACGTTTAATCTCAGATTGCTTTAGTGCTATTGCACTTTTAAACGCGGCAAGTTGAGTGGTGTAAAAGCCAATGGGTAAATCATCACCTTCTACAAACGACTGCCGGCACCACGCAGGGATACTTTTCAGCCATCCAAAATCACCGTTGCGCCGCGATCGCTTACCCCAGGTAATATCTTTTATCTTATGTGTTAAATGCACATAACGCTGTTGACGATAAATGGCTGTCGGTAATGCGAGACCGCACCGCGTCTGCGTACCCCGTTTTTTTTAATGCTACGCACAACCCATTGCTCTACATCAATAGTGGTTTTACCATCTTCGTCATCGGTAAAAGCTGACACGCGATAGAGCACTAAACCGACTTTCATTTTGCTGGCGGGGTACTTTTGCGGTTTCATTTTTTGCCCATTTAATAATAAAAGATGCTCCTACCATCGCACGGACATTGATACTCGCCACTTTATCGAAAGCAGGAAATTGTTAAGACGGTTATGCTACTCTGGCCAATTCCATAAGCAGTTGTCGTTCAAGCTCCGGACACACAGCATTACCCAGCAAATGAGTCGCCAAGCGCTTGGTCTCAGGCAATATCGTTGTCTTTGGAAAACTCATGAAATCCCTATTCTCAGCCACCGTTAGCATTCGCATAGAGTCACCACGGATGACGGCCCAGCGAACTCGTGTCGTAATGGTGCCAATCGGTCTGTTCAAAACTGCGGCCGGTTAAGCCAGACCCGCTGCCGTAATAAGGGATGAGGAAGGTATCTGTTTTTAACTGAGCGCGCCCCCGGGCAATTCTGTTTAAGGTAGCTTGACTACGACCCGGCTTATCAATTAAGACCATTTCCCATTAGACAGATCAATAATCTGACCAAATGCGCGGCAAGCCTTTGCCCGATGAGGGCGTGGAAGGATAGCGCATCGGCGTTGGCCGATTACTCTCTCATCGTTGCAAAGGCATTTTTACTGTATATAATAACAGTGCATGAACACCAAAACCTTGAAAATCCGCGTCAAAGATAGGCACCGAAACGAGCTTAATAATCAAGCACGACAGGTAAACTTTGTCTGGAATTACATTAATGAACTTAGTTCGCGTAGTGTCAGGGAACGCGGCATATTCCTTTCTGCCTACGATATCCAAAAGTACACTGATGGCTCAGGGAAAGAGCTTGGCCTTCATAGCCACACAGTACAATGTATCGGGAATGAATACGTTCTTCGCCGTAAGCAATTCAAAAAGCGCCAACTCAACTGGCGCAAATCAAAAGGGGTGCGTCGTTCGTTAGGCTGGATTCCGGTGAACACCAGGGCAGCTAAATTCAAAAACGGACAAGTTTTCTTTAATGGTAAATACTACCGTGTGTGGGATAGCTATGGACTGTCTCAATACGAATTCCGATCAGCGTCGTTTAATGAAGATGCCCGTGGTCGGTGGTACTTCAATGTGGTGGTCACAGTTAAGTCTGAACAATCACAAGGCAAAGTGTTGGTCGGCATTGATTTAGGCTGCAAGGATTCAGCGACGGCCTCAAACGGTGAACAGCTCACCAATGGCGAATACCGCAAACTGCAACAGCAGTTGGGGATTGCACAACGAGCTAACAAGAAAAAACGTGTCAAAGCGATACACGCCAAAATCACTAACCGTCGTAAGGACAACATACATAAATTCACGCGCAAGCTGGTGGATACCAGCAGCGCTATCTTCGTTGGTAACGTGAACGCAAAAGCTATGGTCAAAACCAAGCTGGCAAAGTCAGTGCTTGACGCTGGCTGGGGTTCAATCAAATCGGTGCTGGAATATAAATGCGCTATCGCAGGTGTCCATTTTGAAGAAATCAACGAACGATTTTCAACCCAGACATGTTCGTGCTGTGGGTCAATACCCTCCAGCAGTCCGAAAGGTAGAGCGGGTAATACGTAATAAGGCAATGGACATGTAGCGACTGCGGTGCATCACATCACCGCGACATCAACGCTGCCCGAAACATTGCTGCGGCGGGGCATCGCCGTCTCGAAGGAGGAATCCTCGCCTGACAGGCGGGAGGATGTCAACTGCCATAACTGCGCCATTGGATTGCCCACCAATACCCGCGAATAGATCTGCCATTTTCATCATTCAGATTGTCCTACGCTAATTAGCCTAAACACTTGCTATCCAACGCACGGGAATAGAAGCGTTTCAATGTATTAGCCTGATTATCTGCGCAGATAGAAACACCGCCACTTTGTATTCCGGCAAATATGACTTTTTCACTGGCTTGCTGAAACACCTAATACATTACTCATCATTGGCTCACTAAGACTGAAAATGATGATGAAAAATCGATGCTACAAAGCAATAATCTCTACTCTACTTTGCGCAATCCTGACGGCGTGCGGAGGTGGCGGTGAACAATCAGGTGATCAACTTCTAAATTCAGCCGGCGATATGACCGATGCAGAACGCGCCAGTCGGGATAGCGCTGTTTACGCCGATGCTGGTGAAGACTTAATCGTTGAGGTAAATACCGAAATTGCGGTTGACGGCAGCAACAGCTATGACGATTTAGCAACAGATACGCTGACTTTGACATGGGCACTTATCGACGGCCCCTCTGCAGCGGTCATTGATAGCAGTCTGAGTCAAGACGGCCATTTCTTATTGTCTACCGACACTCCAGGTACCTACACAATAGAATTGACTGTTACGGATGGATATAACACGTCGACCGACACTATGACGGTGACAGTCGTCGAGGCGGAGCCTACAGCAATACTCCCTGAAACATTTAGTGCACAGACTGGTACCACGGTCACCATATCCGGCATCAACAGTTATGATGCCATGGGCTCAGCATTATCGTATGAATGGGCGGCAATCGCCCCTGACGGCTCTGATGCATTCTTTGAGTCGAACGAAAGTAGCGATACCATCACATTAGAATTAAGTGAAATGGGAGAGTATACGGTCACACTGACAGTGTCGGATGAAAATGGTAACGTCTCTTCACCGGCCCAAACCGTTGTAACTTCCAGTAATATACCGCCTAATGCTAATGCCGGTGCTGACATCGAGGTTTCCTACAATACAAGGGTAGAGCTTAGCGCAAGTGATTCTTCTGACTCAGAACAAGATTCATTAACGTATTCCTGGTTATTAGAACAAAAGCCATCGGGCAGCAATGCAGCATTACTCGGTGACATTAATGCTGTGGATACAGCGTTCTTTGCGGACTTGCCCGGTCAGTATGTTTTAGAAGTAACAGTAAGTGACGGTTACTCATCATCGACAGATACCATCGTCGTATTGGCCACGAACACGCCGCCAGAAATCACTCTTCCAGACACAATCACAATTCAAAGTGGCCAAACCGCTTCTTTGGAAGCAATTGTTAATGATCCAGAAACAGACGATTTTGTGTATTCGTGGGCCCTTCTCAGTCAGCCAAATGGTTCTGTAACATCTATCGATAATGATACCGCAGAGCTCAATGTGATTTTGCACACTGGTGGTACATACCGGTTTGAACTCTCAGTAAGTGACGAGTTCGATACTGCTACCGCCTCTGTCGACGTCTTAGTCAATAATTCACTACCCATTTCGGTCATAAATATTAGCGAAAATGACCAGAGGGCATTAGCCGGGGAAACAATTCGTTTAAGCGGCGAAAATAGCTACGATCCAGATGCCGGTGACTCGATAGAAGCATATGAATGGACTGTGATCAGCGCGCCAGATGGTTCGGTCTCAGGCTTAACCAGTGAGTCAAACGTTACAACAGGGCTCACACCAGACATACCTGGTGAGTATACGATTGCGCTGAGAAC
>CEUN01181322.1_pt1 | contig 11244 bp, 9 predicted proteins | sample 361501 | NCBI WGS metagenome assembly CEUN01 (sample SAMEA2622801, study PRJEB7988) | marine metagenome | biome: marine biome (ENVO:00000447); feature: marine epipelagic mixed layer (ENVO:xxxxxxxxx); material: "saline water (ENVO:00002010), including plankton (ENVO:xxxxxxxx)" | depth 120 m | reverse complement strand
AGACGCGAGTGACCGCAACACCTCGCGGGTTCCATCCGAAGACGCATTGTCCGCAAATATGTGCTCGTATTCATATGTAGGCAGATGTGTCTTGAAGACGTCCCGCACACGATCGCGACATGCGACGACATTGTCGCGCTCGTTACGGCACGGTGTGATGATGCTAATTAGCTTGACCATCGCCTCTCCCGAAGTTCCTGCCAATTCTGTCAGACTACTTGCTGAATGGCGCGCCCAAGTGCGACGGCAACCCCCGAGAAGCCATACAACTCACGAAGTTCCCGAGCGATCTCGTCGATATGCGCCAGCGCTGTGACCAACACCACGTCCACTGGATCTTCATTGAGTCGCGATGGGGGATACACGCAATAGTGACTGACAGGCAAATACAGTCCTTGCTTGCGTGGGTCTGAATCAACAATGTAGGCAAAATCGTCAATCTGGGTAACCGCCAGGGCACACACGCCTTTCCCGCCGGCGCCCCACACCGCAACACGGCATCCAAGTTGCCTGCACTCTTCCATAAAGCTCCGCACGGCAACTGTTGTTTCAATTATCGCATGCGCAAGATTATCAAGATCAGCCAAATCCACCGTCGAATATGATTGGTCATGCCGTGCGTCCTCTACATTGCTCCGACGGCGCACAAAAGCCGTATTGTACTCTTCCCGCATCGTCGGCCGTAATTCGACGACGTCCAGACCTGCTTGCTCACAGGCACGAGCCAAGGTCGCTTCCGAGAAGTAACTCAAATGATCGGGGAAGAAATCGTAAAATCGGCTTTCGCGCACGGCCTTCTCCAACCGAGGGACTTCAATTAGGCCGACCCCGTCCTCATTCAAGGAGTCCCGGATCCCAGAAAGAAATCCGAAGACACTCGGTATATGTTCAAGAACCTGACGACAGATTAACGCTGGATAAGGACCTCCTGGCGCCGGATGTGATTGATCGATGTAAGCATTATGGACAACCAGCCCCTTCTTGATTGCTGCGAGACGGAAGGGTCGCGAGGGTTCCACACCGACTGGATTGAGACCAATACTGGTCAAATGTTCAAGAAATGTGCCGTCGCCGCAGCCGATCTCCACCACACTCTCATCCCTGAGATCGAACATCGTCTGAAAGTCGATCGCGAGACTCTCAAGGTACTCATTAAACGCTGGTGAATAACTAACCGCCATCTCGTATTCGTCGTAAAAAGACGGTGGCATATCGTGCATCAATTGAACATGACCGCATCCTGAACAACGTTGGACCGACAAGCGTATCGGCCGATCATCCGCCAATTGCGCCTTTGTCAACAGCCGCTCCACGCTGTAAGGGGCGCTATCCAAGACAAAGCACTCCGCCAAGTTACTCCCATCGCAAAGGCGGCAGGCAAGCCCCGAAACCCGTGAGATCACGATGGTTCACTCGCAGACATGGTTTGCCTCAGTATGTGGCCAAACTCCTCTGTGACAGCATCCATGGCTGACCACGTCGGATAGTAACCATAGGCTTCTGCTGCACGATTCAACGAGTAATAGTTGATCTTTTCTATAGCACCGGAAGCCAACGTTGGATCGTCATCGATCCTCCATTGCAATCCGAACCAATCCGACAGACGCTGGAGTAAGTCGAATTTCGACGTCGGAGCCCGTGTGAAGACATCGAACGCCGTATTGATTGGCCGGGCCGCCGCGCATCTTTCAACAAGCTGGCACAAGTCTTCCGGGTGGACATAGTCACGCATTACATCCTGCGGCAACGTCCGCAACACAGTACCGTTCTGGATCGCCGCCAACGCTTGCGCCAACAGGAAACCACCTTGGGAATCAACGTAGCGGGACACAAAGCCGAAAAGTCGCAGGTCTACAATATTCAGCCCGGAATTAGCTCGATGCATGGTTTCGGAATTGAGCTTGGATACTGCATAACAATGAGCCACTCCCAAACTATTCACAGGATACGTTGCCGACGAATGAGACGTGACTGCTTCAGCACCCAATTCGCCATACACGGCCCCGCTACTTAGCGCGATGCACAGCGCTCCCTGATTGTTACTCAGGTTGTCGAGTACTAGTTCATCGACGTCCTGGGAAAGCCGCATTATTTCAGATCCAAGCAACTCGACTTGGGCCGGATCGCCTACACCAATAGCGTTAATGATGATGTCACAACGGCTATCGGGGAACTCGTCCAAGCCGACGTTCCTGACCCGTGGGTTTCCGCCATTGTGCCATCGCATTGATTGTTGTCTCTCAGGTTCTCGGCTGAAAAGCAGTAGCCGGTGCCTTGTCGTGGCAGCAAACGCTGCTGCGAGGCTCCGACCTACAAATCCGCTGGCACCCAGGATCGCTATTTTTGTCATAGTGGAACTAAGCGATTCACCATATGCTGATAGTCCTCGACCTGCTGCTGCCAATCTTTAGCTCAACGCCAGCAGGAGTTCACCATCCAACGTAGGTCTCCAGAGTTTTTCGTACCCTCTCCGCCACGTTTAATTCGGATAGGCCACAACTAGATAACCTCGGACGCGTGAGTTGCCGCAACGATCACACTTACGAGGCCTGAAATGGAGATCTTTCGGAACGTCCTCGACCAAACCACCCTGCAATCACCAGCGATGCAGAAATATCGAACCAAGCAACGGACGTTATGAGATATCGGACCTCGATCAAGTGGCTGTAACTAAAGGCGAGAGTGCGCAACACCGCATAGATCACACTCAACCAGACAATCATGTTAATCGCTCGCGCCATGGAAGTCGTTCGCAAAGCGGCAGCTGCCAACACCACGAACAGAATGAACAAGCGTTCGGACGTCACTAGCGCTTTGGACAAAGCCGCTGCTGGATACTGCATCGTCAGAGCCAGGACCTTGGAGATTCCACCCTCCGCCAGCGACAGGTTCAAAGGACGATCAGAATCAGAGATCTCAGTTGGCCAACCCATGCTGGCAAATGGGTTGGCCCACAACGCTACAGATCGCCTTAGTGGCAGAAACAAGTATTGATCAAAGGGCCTTTCACGGCGCCGGAGATCTGCGATGGCCGCGAATTCATCATCAACCCATGCCGGCACGGACTGTCCCTGTCTAGTATTGCGAAGTTCTTCGAGAAGCGGCTCTAGCAGCTGCCGTTCCTGTGCGTCGGCATACGCGTCGTCGGGCGGCTGGAATCCTTTGTAGTCCCAGTGTACTAACGCCCACGCGGACGTGCGAAGCTCGTATTGATCGTCGAGCCATGTGGCAATCCAGCTGAGCATTCCTTTCGGCAAGGTGGCTCCGTCCGGCTTCACTCCGTACGGCGGAGTCGAGGGCAGGCCGTGTGCCATGCTTCGAACAGCCCATCCGGCCACGGGGATACACACCACCAGTGCTACCACGAGACCGCGGCGGAAGGCCGCGATAAATCCATGAAGCACGAAACCGGTGATCGCAACAGGAATCACAAGAAGAATGAGGTCATAGCGAATGAAAACTCCGGCGGCCAATGCCAGACCAAGTGGCAAGCTCCTGAGCGATCCTGAACTGATGGAATTGATAATCTCGGCCATGACCCAAATGCTGACGGCCGCCGCCAGGGTTTCGGTCATCAGCATACGCGGCCAGGCGATCAGCGATGGCGAGATCGCCAGCACCGCTACAACAATCCAGACCGCGAGCCTATCGGTGCCGGCGTGGATCAATGCATGGCAAAGGTAACCTGCAGCCGCGGCAAAAAGGATCGTCTGCCCAACCAGAGGGGCATACTCCGATTCGTCCGCCACAAGCCGAGCCAGGGCAATGAACGCAGGATAGCCGGGCAATTGATTGCCACCCCAATGAGGTACGCAGGTGCCGACACCAGGGTCAGATAAGGATACGCAAAAGTTTCGCAAGATATTGTTGGCAACCAAACTGTAGACAGCGGCATCACCACCCAGTCCAGGTTCAGCCACTGTCACAAGCGCGAGGCGCGGCAGCAACACCAGTCCAAATGCCAGCAGAGGACAGATCAGCGTGCTTTGCGAGGTGAGACCAGCGGAACCAGTATCAGACACGCGGCATATCGCTCTTTGATTGTCGGCTACCGAAACTCACTGTTTACGCGCCGCCTCCTGGCCATCGAGTTGGAGCCGGGCCAAATATCGGACCAGCATAATCTGGCGGCGTCGCAGATGGCTGTAGGCGATCGCCAGTAACGTCACAAGTGCAAGCAAGAGTGTTATCGCAATCAGGACGATGGCGAACGGTGCCACCACGATCCCGAGGCTTGCCGCGACCGAGTGAATAAAAGTGTCGCTCATGCTGGCGAAGCCGAGGATCACAATTCCCAGAAACAGCGGGAAGGTCATATCAACCTGGAGCAGATTCCGCCTGACGAGAAATAGCAGACACAGTCCCATAACAAGCACAACGATCAGCTTCATGTCGGCCTCGAGCGCTGCACCAACTCTGCTAACGCGAAAATGTTGAAACGGTAAAAAAGTTGAAGCGCGTGCCCGATTGTCACCGTCGAACTTCCGTATTTGCGTTCCATCTGCTGCACGGGAATGCTCTCCAACTTCAGACCTCTGCGCGCCGCAAGCACGTACATCTGAGGCTCCGGAAATTGCTCGAGCTCAGCATTGTTCAGAATACGGATTGCCCGGGAGTTAGCGGCAAATATCCCGCTATTGACGTCCTCCGGTGCCTTGCCTCCGGACATCAATTTCGCGACAACCGTCAAGTAACCTCTGACCCAGCGGGCGAAGAGCGAACGCATCCCGTTACCGTCATGCCGGTTCGTGCGAACACCCACCACGAGATCCGCATCGCCGCTACTGATAGCGGATGCCAGTTCCGGAATCATTTCAATCGGGTGTTGTCCATCGGCATCCACTCTTACGACCACGTCATAGTTGTGCCGAATGGCATGATCAAAGGCGACATGCGTAACTGTCCCAAGACCGAAATTGGCCGGCATTCGAAAACACAGGCTGTCCGGCGCCAGCTGCTCAGGACTGATTTCCTGATCCGAACCATCGTCTACTACCATTGGCGTATAGTGGCTTCCCAATGCACTCACCGACCGGGTTATGTCTCCGAGAAGTTCAAAGTCATTGTAGGTCGGTATAAACACCAGAACGGTCACGGCTTGAGATGGCTGTTGCTCGTTCAAAGTCATCGAGGCACCGCCGACCTGTCATCACTCGGAGGTGCAGAACTCTGTTCTTGCGTACTGTCAGAATCCTCCTCAGACAAATTTTTTGCCTGCTCGACGCGCGGCGACCGTTTGATGAACACCATGGAATGATCGAACAGCCTGCCACATGCAAGGGCCGCGTAAAGCAACAGGATCGGTTGGATTGGGAAACTGTAGCGATCCTGGGATGCGCCCAGCAGTACGGGCAGCATGTATATTGCTACGAAAAACTTCTCGCGTCCGGAGCCTCTGCAGACCAGGTAGATGAAGCCGATCGTAAATACGATTCCCGGCGCGGCCCGAATCAACACAATTAATAGCGGCGTGTCACCGTAGGTGGGTCGCAATCCGAAAAAGTACGTCACTTTGGCAATCGCCAGAGAGGTCCATGAGAGTATCAAATCAAGCCACTTCGGCAGGAACCCGTATATACCCGACAGGTATTCAAGAACCGGATAGCCATAATAAGAAAAGTGGACCGTCCCCAGGGTGTAGGCGACCAGATGTGGAAAGTAGAACACTGCCATTGGCACCATCACCAGCGCGCCTACCAATGGAATTACCATACGATACCGCGGTGTGGTCCGATTCATCCGAACCAATTCCACGGCAATAAAGAACAATAGCAGTGACATACCGTTGGGCCGAGTGAGCAAGTAGAGAGCAAGAAACATCAGAGCCCAGAAGAATTTCACGTCATCCCGGCTGGGCGCGACGTAGCTCAGATAGAACCCAACAAAAAAAACTGCCGCAATAAGGTCTGTGCCCAAGTTGACCGTAAACCAGACCGAATGCGGAAGAAATGCAAACAGGATGAGCCAAAAAAGGCTCAAACCGTGGTCGTGAAGCCATCTCAGCCAGATGACGGAGAGTATGCACCCGAGCAGCACATAGGCTAGGGCAAGCGGGAGAGTATTGTCCGGCCCATAGTCGAATATCAGTAAGACAACCGGAAAAACGGGTGCGGACAGCACCGGTACTAACTGTTCAGCCTCAATACTTTTCGTAAGGAAGCGGAGGAAGTGGTTTAGCGCACCTGGCACGTCCGCGGAAAAGAAGTGATCACGCGACTTCAGATAGAAGAAAATATCGCTGCTCGGCGCAGCGTGAAGCATGGAGACTGGGAAGCCCTGCTCATTTGGAATCGGGTACACCAGGGTGACAAAGGGCACCAGCACATGCACCGCGACTGCCAAAAATACAGCAATGGCCAAGTGTTTGGTCATTACGGTCGAGATTGCCCATATATGTGCTGAATCACGCTACTCAAAAAATGAGACGCATGAGTTGTCAACGCGAAACCACCCCATTTAAAAATCAGGAACATTTGAGCCGGCGATGCCTGTTCCTGACTGCTTCTCTATGTGTCCAGTGTTGGGAGAGCTTGTTCCGCACCCTTAAGGCGGGTGAGCTGCTTCACCGTCGCCCTCAACTGTGCATCGATCTTGTTCCTGGAGATCGGCTCGTCCGCGGTTGCGGCATAGTCTTTCGGGATGACATCGCCGACTTTGAACTCTGGGCCCACGCTATCGATATCGAAATCCCGATCCGCAAGACCGCTGTATTTCAGGACGGAGTTCGACCAGGCAAACAACCAGAACTGGAAGTAGTTGAGCCGCCCTTCAATCTGACCGTACCTGGAGAGGAGGATAAGACCCTTCAGGACGTAGTAAGCATTCCCAGGATTGACCAGAAACTTGCCGATTCGGCTCATCAGCTGAATGACGGCCCGGCGATTGCGAACGACCATCGCCATGAACGAGGGCAAATCACCGTAACCCGTTCCCTGGAGGGGCACAAACCGCCCGCCCTGACCCAGGTTCTCGAGGAACATGCCCAAACGGGCGTACTGGTACTCACCTGAATTATAGCGCCGAACAAAGTGTCGATAGCCTTCGATGATTGCGCTTCGAGGTAGCAAGTATTTGATGTTGGTTTGATACTTGTATCCCCCAAGTCCATATCGAACTTCTCTCAATCGACCGGATAGCTGCATCCGGCGATACAGCGGGGTGCCCGGTAGGGCTGTCAGCAGCGATGGATCTCCGGAGAGCAGGCCGGATTCTTTCAAGCCGTCAAGAGTCAGGTCGAAACAGTCCTCCTGGTCCGAATCGAAACCGAAGATGAGGCCGGCCACGATGACAAACCCATATGCCTGGATCTCTCTCACCGCACCGACCATGCCTCTCGTCGAGTTCTGGACCTTTGCAGTCTCATTGAGCGAGCCTGCATTAAAACTCTCGACGCCGATAAACAACATATCGAAGCCAGCTCGGCGCATCTTTTTCATCAATTCCGGATACCGGCACAGATTGATGGTGAGCCAGGTATAGAGATTTGGATGAGATCCGGTGCGTGCCTGCCATTCAAGCAGCCCATCTACGACTTCTTCCGCCCACTTGGGATCGCCGATGAAATTGTCGCAGGCCAATAACACCTGCTTCACCCCGAGTTGATAGAGATGGTCAATTTCGCGGACGATGAGTTCGGGTGGCAGATTGTGAGGGCGGTTATTGTCGGGAAGAACACGGATGTCACAGAACTCACAAAGAAACGGACAACCGCGGGATACTTCAAGCACGGCCCCATAGTAGCGCCCGATAGTCTTGTCCAGGAGTTCCCGGTGCAGCGGTTTCGACTGTGCGACCGAAAACCGTTTCCCGTTTCGAATGATCGGGTCCAGATTGTGATCCGATGCAATCTGCTCCAGGAGGAGACCGATGGTATCTTCGCCGTCTCCAATGAATATGTGATCAAACGCATCGAGCTTGTCGATATCACCCGCCTGATCAAACGACCAGGTGATCGGTCCGCCGATAAGATACTTGGCACGAGGGTATTGAGATCTGAGTCGTTGAAGAGTCCGCAGCAATTGGCTGTAGTCCTGATTTATACCGCTGAACAGGAACACATCGGCTTCCGCACAGTGGTCAATCTGGTCGAACCTGGTATCGCAAAGTGAGAGCTGGTATCGCCCATCGTCCGGAATATGGGCAGCAAGGGTGTATGCCCAGAGCGGCATGAACTGAGCGCCGTAGTTTTGGGTGTCCGCGTAGACTGGATCGGGCGCGTGTACAAATGTACAACGGAGCGCTTGCAGCGCAGGATTCACCAACGCAACTCCCCTCTAGTCGCTAGTCCGCTCGCACTGTTCAGTATTTCAAATGATACCGCATCAAACTCGCATTGCAGCGAATCGAATATTATGGGTTGAACTACCAATCGAATTTGCGGAACGAAGTGCAATCTCTTCAATGCACCATGTAACATTCTCGGTGTACGGCGCAGGATACATTACGAGTATGCTCATACAGTACTTTGACCAATCGTTACCATGGAAATCTCAGGTTTCTCCTTGGAGTTGCTGTATCGGCTCAACCCCGGAACCACGGTTTCAGAACATTCGCTTCTGCATCCCACTCGAGATCCGACCGATCTGTACTAAAGAATTAAGGAGTGAAGCTCAATCACCCGGCAAGCCGGGATCTCAAACTTAGGTGCAACATACGTGCGACAGCCGAAATGCACAAATAAGGAGAAAAACCAAACTGGCTTGCGTGGGCGAATTCTGTTCGTCGTCAACGAGACTTACTTTTTCATGACCCACCGACTTCCTGTCGCGCGGGCGATGTTGGCCGCCGGGTGGGAAGTTCACGTCGCTGCCCCAGATGACCATGTCTGGGCGCCCGTCGGATTCACCGTCGAGACCTTGAAGACAGAAGGTTTCCATTTTCACCGGATTCCGCTGTCGCGCCGGGGCCGCAATCCCTTTCAGGAAGTTCGAACCCTTCTGGCGATATGGCAACTCTCACGCCGCCTACGTCCCGACATAATTCATCTGCTCACCATCAAACCTGTCATTTACGGTGGACTGGTCGCCCGCGTGGCACGGGTTCCGGCAATGGTCAGCACGATCACCGGGCTTGGACAGATGTTTGTCGAATCGGGTCTCGTCACGGCACTGGTCCGCTCTTTGATCATCTGGCTTTACCGGTTCGCGCTGGCGCACCCAAACGCCCGCATAATCGTTCAAAACAGTCATGACGCTGAAGTGCTGGCGGATCCGGGAGCGCTCGACCGACAGCGCGTCCGACTCATACGTGGCTCAGGGGTCAATCTTGAGGAATTCACGAGAACAACATCACCACAAGGGGCCGCGATTGTCGTATTGCCGGCACGGTTGATCTGGGAGAAAGGGGTCAGGGAATTCGTTACCGCCGCGGAATTGCTACAACAACGCGGTTGCGACGCCCGGCTCGTGTTGGTGGGAGATACCCAAACAAGCAATCCGCGCGCTGTTCCCAGCCGCCAGATCGAGGCCTGGGTGGCAGACGGCATCATTGAGTGGTGGGGAAGACGCACGGACATGCCGGAGGTTTTTGCCCAGTCCGCAATCGTCTGCCTGCCCACAACCTATGGAGAGGGTGTGCCGAAAGTGTTGCTTGAAGCTGCCGCCGCTGGTCGTCCCATAATTGCCTCAGACATTCCAGGTTGCCGCGAGGTCGTCCGCGACGGCGAGAACGGACTTCTCGTCCCGAAATCAGACCCCCATGCGCTGGCCGATGCCATCTTCCAGCTGACCCACGACCCCAAACTCCGTGCCCAGATGGGCCAGCGCGGCCGTGAAATCGCCGAATCCGATTTCGGTGAAGCGCAAGTCGTGCGACAGACACTCGAAATCTATGACGAGGTGGCGCCGGCCAATTCTCCGTAAAGCTGTTCATAGCGGACGACGACATCATTCAACGCATAGCTCTCATTGATGCGCGCCCGAGCAGCCATTGAAAGCCGGGTATGAGCGGCGGCCGGCAGCGAGAGGATTTCGTTCCAGGCATTGGCCATGGCTTCAGAATCCTGCGGCGGCACAACGCGCCCCGTGTCATCTACAATCTCGGCACAATCTCCAACATCAGTTGTGACAACTGGCACACCACATGCCATGGCTTCACCCACGACGTTGGGAAACCCCTCCCCGATGGACGCGCAGGTGGCGACATCGATGGCCGCATTGACATCAGGAATATCGCGGCGCTCGCCGAGAAGGATTACCGCATCCTGAATCGCTTTAGGCATCATGCGCCGCAGTTCGGCATTGTCTGTGGTACAGCCCGCGCCGACCAGCAAGAACTTCGCTTCAGGGCGTGACCGCAGCAATCGGCCTGCAGCAGCCAAGAAAGTATCGTGACCCTTGACCGTGTCGAAGCGCGCAACCATACCGACAAGGGGGGCGTCATTAGCGACGCCGATCTCGCCACGAATTCGGCGGCGCGCATCAGGATCGGGATGCATCTGTTGCGTGTCGAAGCCATTCGGGATCAGCACCCATCGCTGCGGTTCGTAACCCAAGGACACGTGTAAAGCTCGGCCAGCCTCTGAGTTATACACAACGGCCGCCGGCAAATCCGAGAGTCGAGCCAGCGAACGAATGACCAAGCCAGACATTCCGCGATAGTAGTCGGCACCCATATAGGAGCATCGAAGGTTCCAGGCCACCGGCGGTTGCCCGGCCATCCGCGATGCCAGACAACCCAAGAGATCCGCGTGATACAGCCATGTCTGAACCACGTGCGGTCGGATTCGCCGCATCTTATGAACCAAACTCAGAAAGCTGAATGGGTCCGGAAGACGCCGGCGCATTCCAAGCGTTTCAACTCTAAAGCCCAGTTCGCTAATTCGCGGACCTATCTGCCCCTCATCCGTAAGCGATAGGACGGTACTACTGAATCGCCCTCGATCCATACCCTGCAGAATTTTCAGCAACATCGTTTCAGCCCCCCCGGTGTTGAGGCCGGTGATCACGTGCAATAGGCGAATGGGAGTCGAAGTCATGCGGTGTTGCGTTGGTCATCCAGCCAGGCTTGGAACATTAGCAAGCCCCAGATGGGTTCCTGAAATGCCAATCGGCCGGAAATGAAATCGGACCAGGCATGGCGAACCGGAGAAACGGCGAAGTATCCATCAGAATGCAAGCGGTCCTCCGCAAGGAGTGCCTCCGCCCAGTCACGAAGCGGGCCGCGGAGCCAGCGGTCGATGGGAACACTAAAACCCTTCTTGGGTCGGGCGAACATTTGCTCCGGTACATGGCGCGAAAGCACTTT
>CEUN01063218.1_pt1 | contig 11252 bp, 6 predicted proteins | sample 361501 | NCBI WGS metagenome assembly CEUN01 (sample SAMEA2622801, study PRJEB7988) | marine metagenome | biome: marine biome (ENVO:00000447); feature: marine epipelagic mixed layer (ENVO:xxxxxxxxx); material: "saline water (ENVO:00002010), including plankton (ENVO:xxxxxxxx)" | depth 120 m | reverse complement strand
GTCGAGTATTTTGGTAATTAACTTTGTCTTGGGTTCTTCCACTACAAATTTTTCTATCAAGAGAACATCTCCCTCGGTTGCTGAATCATACAATGCTCGTTGCATTGCAAGCCGTTTGGTCTTTCGGTTTATCTTTTGATTGTAGTCACGAGGTTTGGGTCCAAAAACAACACCGCCGCCTCGACGGATGGGAGAGCGCCAATTGCCAGCTCTGGCACGACCAGTGCCTTTCTGACGGTAAGGCTTGCTCCCCGATCCCCGAACTTCTGCGACGGTCTTAGTCGAAGCATTTCCTTGCCTTTTGTTGGCTTGGATGGCGAGCACCGCTTGACGCACAGCAAGCAACCCCTTTTTTTCCTGGTCATCAAAAGATGGAAATTCCGCGAATTCCTGTTCCTTGGAACTTTGGCCATCTACGCTATAAACGGTTAGTTTCATCGTTTAGGCGGACTTCTTTTCGGTTTTCCTCTTTTTGGCAGGACGAATTGTCACCAAAGAACCATTGGATCCAGGTATGCTGCCTTTGACCAAAATCAAATTTTTTTCGGGCATCACCTTTATGACCTTAAGATTTTGTACAGTTCTAGATCTTGCCCCCATGTGCCCGGGCATTTTCTTGTTTTTAAATACATGGCCGGGCCATTGACAAAGGCCATAGGATCCACCTCTGCGGTGAAACATGGAACCGTGGGAGTCTGGTCCACCGGCAAAATTCCAACGTTTCACCACTCCTTGGAATCCTCGTCCTTTGGTCGTGGCAATGACATCAATTTTTTCCCCTACTGCAAATTTTTCAACAGTCAAGCTGGAGCCTGTTTCGAACTCTTCGTCTCCCATGACACGAAACTCGCTCAAGAAAGCCTGTGGTTCGGCACCGTGTTTTTTGGAGTGACCGACTGCAGGCTTGCTTGTTTGTGGTTTTTTGAAATCTGGATTGTAACCAATCTGAACAGCCGAGTAGCCGTCCTTCTCGGCGGTCTTGATTTGAACAACAGGACAAGGGCCAGCCTCAACCACTGTCACAGGCACGACATTGTTCTCGTCGTCGTAGACTTGAGACATACCGATTTTCTTGCCTAGAAGGGCGAAACTCATCATTAGAGGTGTTTTTCAAAATATCTCCGTCTACGTCAGACTGACAATGGCTTATAGCCGTGAAGCGAAGAAAGCGGATAAAGATATAGGAACAGGTTTTTGGGGCAAGGAAATAAAGCAATTAGATGTGGATTACGATGTCTACTCCGGCTGGTAAATTCAGCTTCTTCAGTTCATCGACGGTTTGAACATTGGGTTCGATAATATCTATCAAACGCTTATGGGTTCGAATTTCGAATTGGTCCATCGATTTTTTGTCGACGTGAGGGGAACGATTAACGGTATATTTCTCAATGCGGGTCGGTAAAGGTATTGGCCCGCTAACCCGGGCGCCGGAGCGTTTTGCTGTATCCACGATATCGGCGGTCGATTGATCGACAACACGGTAATCGTAACCTTTAAGCTTAATGCGTATTCTTTGGTTAGACATGTGAACTCCTTGTGACGATCGGTCTGGAATTTAGGTGCGAGCGGGTTCTCGACTATTCTTCTCTACGATTTCCTTTAGCAGGCTATTGGGGACTTGTTCGAAATGAGAGGGTTCCATGGAGTAATTGGCCCGACCACTGCTAAGTGACCGCATGTCAGTGGAATAACCGAACATACTTTCCAAGGGAACCATTGCTTGAAGGTTGCATAAATCTCCCTTGGTTTCCATTCCTTGAATTTGACCTCGCCTACGATTTAGGTCACCCATTAATTCACCTTGATATTCGTCTGGCGTTGCCACCTCAACTTTCATGATTGGCTCCAGAAGGATGGGTTTCGCTTTCTTCATAGCGTCCTTGAACGCAAAGATTCCTGCCATTTTGAAGGCCATCTCGGAGGAGTCTACGTCATGGAAAGTTCCGTCGACGAGTCGCACCTTGAAGTCAATAACAGGGAAACCTGCAACTACGCCTCCGTTTGCAGCTTCGATTATACCGTCCAAGGTTGGCTTGATATATTCTTTGGGAATGGCACCACCAACGATTTCATTGATAGTTTCAATGCCTTCTCCCTTTTCGTTTGGCTCGAGTTTGATAATTGCGTGACCGTATTGTCCTCGCCCACCTGACTGACGAATGAATTTCCCTTCCCCTTCCGAATTTCCTAGAATGGTTTCACGATATGCGATTTGAGGTCGTCCAGCATCTGCTTCAACTTTAAATTCTCGAAACAATCGATCCCGAATGATTTCTAAATGAAGTTCGCCCATGCCGGCGATTATGGTTTGGCCCGTTTCTTGATTACTAGTAACAGTGAAGGTGGGATCTTCTTCTGAGAGCCTTTGTAGCCCAGTTGACATTTTTTCTTGGTCAGCCTTGGTTTGCGGCTCTATTGACATTGAAATAACAGGTTCTGGAAAAGTGGGTGGTTCCAGACGTATGTCGATATCACGGTCACATAGGGTATCGCCGGTCACGACATCCTTCACGCCGATTAGGGCACAAATATCTCCGGAGTATGCTTCTTCGATATCCTCGCGTGCATCCGCCTTCATTATCATCAATCTACTCACGCGCTCGCTTTTGCGTGTGCGTGGATTGTAGACCGAGGATCCTTTTTTCAAGGTACCTTGATAGTTGCGGAAAAACACAAGTTTTCCGACATAAGGGTCAGTCATTAACTTGAAAGCCAATCCCACTGGTTTAGCAGCATCGTCAGGGGAGGCTTCCACGAGTTCGCCATCTTCATCTTCTCCCTTTGCTGGAGGCAAATCCAAAGGATTAGGGAGATAATCGATAATGGCGTCGAGCAGCGTCTGAACCCCTTTGTTCTTGAATGCGCTGCCAGGAATGACTCCAGTAAAGTTCAGCGAAAGGGTTGCTTTTCGTATACCGAGTTTGATTTCGTTTTCCGAAAGCTCTTCACCCTCCAGATATTTCATGGCGACGTCGTCATCGAAATCAGAAATTGCCTCTATTAATTTTTCGCGGTATTCGTTGACCTCTTCCTTACTATCTTCAGGGACATCCGTGATCTTGAATGTCATGCCGGTGTCATCGTCGTCATCATAGACATAGGCTTGGAGTTTGACCAAATCGATGATTCCTTTGAAATTTTCTTCAGCGCCAATCGGAAGACAAAGAGCATGTGCGTTCGCGCCCAATTTTTTGCGCATGCTGTCAATGGCGGCAAGAAAGTCGGACCCAGCCCGATCCATCTTATTAATAAAGGCTATGCGGGGGACATTATATTTGTCCATTTGCCGCCAAACAGTTTCTGATTGAGGTTGGACTCCTTCCACCGAGGTGAAAACACCAACTGCTCCATCGAGGACACGAAGTGATCTTTCCACTTCCGCAGTGAAATCAACATGACCTGGAGTATCTATGATATTGATTTGATGGTCTATTCCGGCAAATGGACCTTCACTTGGCTTCCATTGACAGGAAATTGCAGCGGAAGTGATGGTAATTCCCCGTTCTCTTTCCTGTTCCATCCAATCAGTTACCGCATTGCCATCATGGACTTCACCCATTTTATGAACTACGCCTGAATAATAGAGGATACGTTCCGTGGCGGTCGTCTTACCGGCATCGATGTGAGCGGCTATACCGATGTTACGGGTATGCTCCAAGGGCGTTTCACGACTTGGAGAATTTTTCGACGATAATTCTTGATTAGAGCTCATGGCGTTCGAATCCGTTGCCTAGATGGAAAATAAAGTTCGGGAGAAGAAAATATTCACCAACGTAAATGAGCAAAAGCACGATTCGCTTGAGCCATTCGATGGGTTTCCTCTTTCTTTTTTACGACCCCACCCGTGTTATTGTAGGCATCTATCATCTCGTTTGCCAAAGCCTCTTGCATAGGAATTCCTTTCCGGGATGAAGCGGCGGCAATGATCCAACGAAAAGCGAGGCTTTGCTGACGGTCGAAGGATACTTCGAGAGGAACTTGATAGGTGGCTCCACCAACTCGACGACTTTTTACTTCAATCTTGGGGCGAGTGTTTTCCAGTGCTCCCAAAACCAAATCATGTGGATTCCCCTTTCCAAGTTTTTCACTCAATCTCTCGAGCGAAGCGTAAACAATCCTTTGGGCAACGGACTTCTTGCCATTTTTCATGACAAGATTGATCAAGGCACCGATCAACTCACTTTTGTATCGGGGATCGGGTGCCGGGGCACGTTTTACAGCTCGCCTTCTGCGCGACATAATAATGTACTGAGATTTAAAATTAAGCGGATAAGGGTGGGGTAGAGGAATTATTTTTTCTGGCGCGGTCTTTTAACACCATACTTAGAACGACTGCGTCGGCGTTTTTCCACACTTTGGCAATCTAGAACTCCCCGGACTATGTGGTAGCGTACTCCAGGCAAGTCCTTTACGCGCCCGCCTCTCAGAAGCACGATACTGTGTTCTTGAAGGTTATGACCCTCGTCGGGAATATAAGCAATGACCTCTATGCCAGTTGTGAGACGAACCTTGGCCACTTTTCGAATGGCAGAATTCGGTTTTTTTGGTGTGCGGGTAGTGACTTGCACGCAGACCCCCCTGCGAAAAGGGCAAGCTTTAAGCGCAGGTGATTTGGTCTTGGATTGGACCTTTTTCCGGGGTTTCCGGACAAGTTGATTAATTGTAGGCATTTCCGTGGTAAGGAAAAAAGGTTTTGTTGATACCTTTTTTCTGAATTGATTCAAGCTATATTTCTAACGCACAAGTAAGAGGAACCTGATTTCAAGCCCTTTTTGCTCCAGTTTTTTCAGTTGATTCCACCCCCAAGGTATCGATGCGTAGCTTGCGATACTGAGGTAAACCTGTTCCCGCTGGAATGAGGTGACCCATGATGACGTTTTCCTTGAATCCCTTCAGTCGATCTGATTTGCCCAGAGTTGACGCATCTGTCAAAACACGCGTGGTTTCTTGGAAAGATGCTGCCGAGATGAAACTTTCCGTTTCCAGAGAAGCTTTGGTAATTCCGAGTAGGATAGGTTCGCCTTCCGCCGGTTTCCCACCTTTCTCGCGGATATGCTCATTTTGGTTCATGAACTCGAAACGATCCACTTGGTCACCCCAGAAGAATTCTGAATCGCCGGGTTCGGTGATTCGAACTTTGTAGAGCATTCGTGAAATGATGACTTCGAGGTGTTTGTCATTAATGGTTACACCTTGCAAACGATACACCTTCTGAATTTCCTCGATCAGGTATTCTTGGACAGCTGCTGGTCCTAAGATTTCCAAAATCTCGTGTGGGTCCTTTGCGCCCTCTGTCAATAATTGACCTTTGTGAACAACGTCTCCTGGTTGAACTACGAGATGCTTGGCATGTTGAATGAGATGTTCTTCCGCTTGGCCAGTTTCATCATTGGTAACCAAAAGACGCTTTTTCGAGCGTACGGTACCAGCCATGGAAACCACACCGTCTATCTTTGCCATTTCAGCAACTTCCTTGGGTCGTCGGGCTTCGAAAAGTTCTGCCACCCTTGGAAGACCGCCAGTAATATCCTGCGTTCCTGAAGACTCTCGAGATGTTTTCGCGATAATGGAACCTTCTTCTATGCTACTGCCTTCTCCAAATTCGACTCGAGCTCCAGTGGGGATTGGATAAGTAGCCTGCAACACGCCTTTGGCATCGTGAACTTCGATGCGGGGGTTCAGATCTTCCTTGTGTTCAATTACCACGGTCGATCGATTTCCTTCTGCGTCCTTTTCGACCTTGGTGGTTAATCCCTCCATCATGTCTACGAAAACTATTTTACCAGCTTTTTCAGATAAAATCGGTACATTGTAAGGATCCCATTTGGCGAGTACGTCTCCCTCTTTTACAGTATCACCTTCCTCAAAGTACAGTACGGAACCAGCTGGAATATCCCAACTTTCGGGATTACCGTCCGCCCTTCTCACAATCTTGTCATCCTCGTCCAACAAGTGCACCTTTCCGGTTTTGTTGAGCACGACTTCAGGTCCGCCCGGCAAGCGAACTTTACGCAAACTTTCGTAACGAATACGTCCGCCTAGTTTTACCTTGATTTCAGGCACCTTGTGGACGGCGATACCTCCAATGTGAAAAGTTCTCATTGTCAACTGGGTGCCAGGCTCGCCAATGGATTGAGCTGCAATGATGCCGACGGCAGTACCAACCTCAACAGTCTTGTTGGTGGAAGGGTCAATCCCGTATTCGAGGGCTGTAATGCCGATTTTACGACGAGTGCTCAAAGGAGACATTACTTTAACCCGAGGTATACCAAGCTCTTCGATCAAGTCGGCGCTTTCCTCATCTATTAAGTCGCCGTTTCCAACGATTTTTTCCTCTGGATTCGTGGGATGAAAAATGTCGTCGGCGGAATGCCTTTTAACTATGCGATCATGCAAACTGACAATTTCCTCATCCCCTTCTGTGATGGCTTGCTTCCAAACACCATCTCGGCGACCATCATCCACGACGTCCACTATGCAATCCATTGCGACGTCGCAAAGCTTTCGGGTCAAATAACCAGCATCCGCAGTCTTTAGGGCAGTGTCGGCGAGTCCCTTTCGGGCACCGTGGGTGGATATGAAATATTCGAGAACAGTTAGCCCCTCTCGGAAGGAAGATAAAATTGGTCGCTCGATGATTTCTCCCGAAGGCTTGGCCATAAGACCCCTAGTGCCACATAGTTGGCGAACCTGTTGCCGGTTGCCTCGTGCACCGGAGTCCATCATCAGGTACACTGGATTGATTTCATCTCGATCGCGATTACGCTGAAGGCTTTCAAACACATGGTTGGCAATTTTATCCGTTGCCCCTGTCCATTCGTTGATGACCTTGTTGTATCGCTCACGATCTGTAATTAATCCATTACGGTACTGTTCCTGAACCTTCGAGATTTCCTCGCGTGCATTCTTCACGACCTCATCTTTTGCCTTAGGAATAATCATATCGACGATACCGATTGAAATCCCTGCTTTTGTGGCTGATCTAAATCCGAGCTCCTTGAGACGATCTACTACCTCAACAGTCTCTTCCTTCCCCTTTTCTTCATATGTTGCAAGTATCAGGTCGCCCAAGTCACCTTTCAGTGCTCGATCGTTGAAATAACCTAGTTCAGCAGGCCAAATGGTGTTAAAGAGAACTCGCCCCACGGTAGTCCGAATGATATTTTTTCGTGAGTTGCCAAATCGGGTTTCTGTCCCTTTGTCAGGATTTCTCAGATCGATCCAGTCATGAGTTTTTAATGCACCCTCGGCTTGGGCAGTTAGCACTTCCTCCACATCGTTTAGTAGCGGTATGCGTTTATCTTCCGCTGGGGCTCCAAGGCGATCCACGGTTAGATAATAGGATCCCAAAACTATGTCTTGAGAAGGAGTGAGGATCGGTTTCCCGCTTGATGGTGAGAAAATATTATGAGTTGCCAGCATCAAGAGCTTTGCTTCCATGATCGCTTCCAAGGAAAGCGGGACATGAACTGCCATTTGGTCCCCGTCAAAATCTGCATTGTACGCAGTACACACAAGAGGATGAACGCGAATAGCTTCACCCTCGATTAGTACGGGCTCGAAAGCTTGAATTGATAAACGGTGAAGGGTGGGGGCACGGTTAAGTAGAACAGGATGACCTTTTGAAACCTCCTCTAAGATATCCCAGACTTCCGGAGGTTGGCTTTCAATCATTTTGCGTGCGCCGCGAACCGTGTGGACAAATCCCAATTCCTTCAAGCGTCGGATGATAAATGGCTCAAACAAAACTAAAGCCATTTTCTTTGGAATTCCGCATTGATGAAGTTTTAACTCGGGTCCAATAACAATTACGGAACGTCCTGAGTAATCTACTCGCTTGCCCAAGAGATTTTGTCGGAAACGACCTTGCTTGCCTTTCAGCATGTCACTGAGCGATTTCAATGCTCTATTTCCGGCACCTGTGATGGCACGACCATGACGACCATTGTCAAAAAGGGCGTCGACGGCCTCTTGAAGCATTCTTTTTTCGTTATGAATAATAACGTCTGGAGTTTTCAACTGCAGAAGATTTTTGAGACGGTTGTTTCGATTGATGACTCGACGGTATAAGTCATTCAGGTCGCTGGTTGCAAAACGACCGCCTTCCAAAGGAACCAAGGGGCGTAGATCCGGTGGAATAACAGGAACTGATTCAAGGACCATCCATTCTGGGCGAGCACCCGAATCTAGAAATCCCTGAAGTACCTTCAAGCGCTTGGAAAGCTTCTTTTTGATTTGTTTCGAGCGAGTGGCGAGCATTTGCTCGTGCAACTCTTCGATAACATCCTCCATTTCAATTTTTTCAAGAATCTCCTTTACCGCCACTGCGCCCATTTTCGCCTCAAATGCATCAGGCCCGAAATCTTCACAAGCCTGTTCATATTCGATATCGGTCAACAGTTGCTTTTCTTCCAACGGTGTTTTGCCTGGCTCGGTGACCATGTAATTTTCATAGTAAAGGACACGCTCGAGGCTGCGCGCAGTCATGTCCAGCAACAAGCCTAGTCGACTAGGCATGCTCTTAAGAAACCAAATATGTGAAACTGGTACGGCTAGTTCTATATGGCCCATACGCTCACGGCGAACCCTAGCCACTGTCACTTCAACCCCACATCGGTCGCAGATTACCCCTTTATACTTTATGCGTTTGTACTTACCGCATGCACATTCGTAGTCACGAACTGGACCAAAGATTTTTTGGCAGAATAGTCCGCCGGGCTCCGGCTTGAAGGTTCGGTAGTTGATGGTTTCGGGATTCTTTACCTCTCCCCTAGACCAAGACCGGATCGTATCAGGTGCTGCCACCGTTATAGTTACTCGATCAAAACTGTGATCCGTTCCACCTAAAGCTTCCTTGGCTGCTTCCGTACTCATTTCGCTGATTCTCCTAAATCGTATGAATAAAACTTGTGAATTTGATTGCTGCCGCTTGGCTTACAACCCACCGGTTTCACCTCTCAGCCTAACATCCAGACAAAGGCTTTGCATTTCTTTCATCAATACGTTGAAAGATTGGGGGGTGCCGGCTTGGAGGGAGTTGTCACCCTTGACGAGAGATTCGTAAATCTTTGTCCGTCCAGAAACGTCATCAGATTTCACGGTAAGCAATTCCTGCAAAGTGTATGCGGCTCCATAGGCTTCTAATGCCCAAACCTCCATTTCACCGAATCGTTGCCCTCCGTACTGAGCTTTACCTCCAAGAGGCTGTTGCGTGATCAAACTATATGGCCCAACAGCCCGAGCGTGTATCTTGCTGGCTACCAAGTGATTGAGTTTCATCATGTAGATGTAACCCACGACAACCTTTTGATCAAAGGGTTCGCCGGTACAACCATCGATTAGCTCCGCCTTGCCGGATTCCGGCAAACCAGCTTTCTGAAGATGTTTCTTGATTTCATCTTCGTCGATACCATCGAAAATGGGAGTGGCTACTTGAAGACCCAGTTTCTTGCAGGCCCAACCTAAGTGAGTTTCAAGCACCTGCCCCACGTTCATTCGACTTGGAACACCGAGAGGATTGAGACAGATTTCGATGGGGGTACCATCAGCGAGAAAAGGCATATCTTCTTCTGCTACGATTTTAGCAATCACACCTTTGTTTCCATGACGGCCAGCCATTTTGTCACCGACTTGGATCTTGCGTTTGGTGGCCACAAAAACTTTCACGTTCTTGATTATGCCTTGGTCAATGCCGTCCCCATGCTCAATGGCTTCAAGTTTGCGTGCTCGATCCTTCTCCAAGTCATCAAATTTTGTTTGGTAGGAACTTATGATCTCCATCACCTTGATGCGAACGGGGGAGGGATCGATATCAATGTGCCTATGGACGGATGCGAGTTTCCTGAGCAAAGTTTTGGTAATCTTGCGATTGGCAGGAATTATAATCTCCGAGCTGTCCGAATTACGGACATCCAGAGGTATTTTTTCACCTAGCAAGATATTGGAGAGTGACTCTGTGAGATCGTTGCGAAGTTGTTCGGATTGGTCTCGATATTCTTCGCGGATTTGTTTCGTCTGACGGCGGCGATCGGAGGGAGAAAGTTTTTCTTCCTCTGCATCTGTACGGCTGGATATTTTAATGTCCATAACCGTTCCGGTGCAACCAGAGGGTACAACCAATGAAGTATCTTTAACGTCGGCCGCTTTTTCACCGAAGATGGCACGTAGAAGTTTTTCCTCGGGAGCAAGGTCGGTTTCACTTTTGGGAGTAATTTTGCCAACCAAGATGTCACCAGGTTTCACTTCGGCTCCAACTCGGATGACCCCATTATGATCTAGGTTGCGCAACGCTTCCTCCCCGGCATTTGGAATGTCGCGAGTGATTTCTTCCGGACCCAATTTGGTATCCCGAGCAGTGACTTCGAAGTTTTCTATATGAATTGACGTATAGATATCATCTTTGATCATGCGCTCGTTGATCAAGATAGCGTCTTCGAAATTGTATCCGTTCCATGGCATGAAGGCGACAAGGATGTTGCGACCAATGGCCAACTCTCCGTTATCGGTGCATGGGCCATCAGCCAAAACTTGCCCGACCTTTACCTTTTCACCCTTCTTCACAATGGGTTTTTGGTTAAAGCAAGTGCCTGCATTGGATCGCACGTATTTTCGCAGGGGATAGTGATAGATTCCGCGTTTTGCGTCAGTTTTGGGATCGCTTAGTAATTTTGGGTTAGTTTTTCCATCCTCGCTAACGATTATTCTATTTGCATCGGCGGAAGCTACCAACCCTTCAGATTCGGACAAGCAGACAGTTTTGGAATCATGGGCTACGGTTGGTTCAATGCCAGTACCGACAAATGGGGCCTCCGTCTTTAACAATGGGACACCCTGTCGCATCATATTGGAGCCCATCAATGCACGGTTTGCATCATCATGTTCGAGAAATGGAATTAGACCTGCAGCAACGGAGACAACTTGCTTGGGAGAAACATCCATATAGGAAACTTCCTTTGGATCCACTTCCAGCACCTCATCGCGATAGCGACAAGTGACTTTGCCAACCAACTTGCTCTTGTCATCCATTTCGGAGTTGGCTTGGGCGATGATAAATTGCTCCTCTTGGTCTGCGTTGAGATATTCAACCTTCTTGGTAACTAGGCCATTTTCGACTAAGCGGTATGGAGCCTCGATGAAGCCAAATTCATTTATTCGGGCAAAGTAACTAAGGGAATTAATTAATCCGATATTTGGGCCTTCAGGTGTTTCGATGGGGCATATGCGACCGTAATGACTTGGATGTACGTCACGAA
>CEUN01180715.1_pt1 | contig 11256 bp, 10 predicted proteins | sample 361501 | NCBI WGS metagenome assembly CEUN01 (sample SAMEA2622801, study PRJEB7988) | marine metagenome | biome: marine biome (ENVO:00000447); feature: marine epipelagic mixed layer (ENVO:xxxxxxxxx); material: "saline water (ENVO:00002010), including plankton (ENVO:xxxxxxxx)" | depth 120 m | reverse complement strand
AAAAAAACTTCCCATAAAACGCTGAATAACGAATGACCACACAGTCTGCCAACCCTGATCTCTACTTCTCTACAGCACGCAAACTGCGAGCAAAGTTCGATGCCAGAGAGATTTCATCCGTCGAAGCCACCAGGGTGATGCTGGATCGGGTTTCTACTCTGGAACCAATCCTGAACTCGTTCATAACGGTTACACCTGAACGGGCGATCGCAGACGCTGAGGCAGCAGACCAGAGATTACAGGGATCGGGTCAAGAAACAACAGCACTGACTGGTGTACCAGTGATGGTCAAAGACAACTTTTCCACTGAGGGTGTCGAAACCACGGCTGCCTCCAAAATTCTCAAGGGCTATGTGCCTCCGTATGACGGGACTGCTGTTAGCAACTTGAAGGAAGCCGGAGCTGTGATCCTCGGTAAGGGTAACCTTGACGAGTTTGCAATGGGATCATCCAACGAAACTTCTGCGTTTGGGCCAGTGCGTAATCCATGGGATCGTGAGCGGGTTCCCGGCGGAAGCTCGGGCGGAGCAAGTGCTGCCGTGGCGGCAGGTGAAGTATTTGTTGCTTTCGGATCCGACACTGGTGGAAGTATCAGGCAACCTGCTGCTCTGTGTGGCGTTGTCGGGATGAAGCCAACTTACGGTCTGGTAAGCCGGTTCGGACTGCTTGCTTTCGGATCGTCTCTAGACCAGATCGGTCCGCTTACTCGAAGTGTCGCTGACTGTGCTGATTCACTCAACATTATTTCCAGTCATGACCATCGGGACTCAACTTCGGTTGCCGCACCGTTTGATGATTTTGCTGTGGATATCGACAAAGGTGTCTCCGGTATGAACATCGGAGTCCCAAAGGAATATCTCGTCGACGGCATCGAGCCTGGAGTGCGCGCTGCATTTGAAGAGTCACTAAAAACGCTGGAAGACCAGGGAGCCAAGATTAGCGAGACATCGCTACCACTTACCGATCACGCTCTAGCTGTTTACTACATCATTGCGCCTTCGGAAGCTTCTGCGAACCTCTCACGATATGACGGCGTGAAGTATGGACTTGGTGAACTTAATGCCAGCACTTCCGCGCAGGCAACTGAAGCTGCCCGTGGAGCCGGGTTCGGAGATGAAGTCAAGCGTCGAATATTTCTCGGAACGTACGCGCTTTCTGCGGGCTATTACGATGCTTTCTACAAGAAAGCGCAACAGGTCAGAACATTGATTCGCCGAGAGTTCAACGAAGCATTCCAACAGTTCGACGCGCTGGTTACTCCAACGTCGCCAAGCACGGCGTTCAAGATAGGCGACAAAGTGGATGATCCGTTCCAGATGTACATGAATGATGTGTGCACAATACCTGTGAACATTGCCGGCCTACCGTCTATATCCGTCCCCGGTGGAATGTCGGACGGACTCCCGGTTGGTTTGCAGTTCATAGGACCACAATTTGGTGACACAGCGGTAATACGAGCAGCAGCAGCATATGAGCGTGCTACGATCTGGCACCAGAACCACCCACTGATCTGACGCGACAGACGCAGGTAATTTCAACTCGTGATAAAACACATTCAGCTTGTTAGAATCGGGCTCGTTGCTTCAGTACTACTTGTGATCGTAGCGATTGGCTGTTCAAGGAGCGACGTTGAGCCGACTCCTTACGACCGGAAAGACTTCACACCGATTGCCGGCCCGCCTATATTCCCTATCATTTTCGAAGGTAAATTTACGGTTGATGGTAAACCTGGCCCCAAAGATCAAACCATCTACGCTGAGTTCATTCACGGTGGTTCACAGTTGTCTAAAACGCTAAAAGGCGAGTACATCCATGTGATTCTGGGGCCCGTAAGCGTTGACGATTTAGAGCACGGTGCAATCAGTTTTTACCTTGGTACTCGCAATGGCGACCGCGTAAAAGCGAAAGAAACCTGGGAGTGGAATACGCTCAGTAAACCCACTAACCAGGTGCTCGATTTGACCTTCCCTAGGCTTCCGGAGAGCTAAACTTCCGTTCCAAAATCGACTTTAACTAAAGTCATGATTCTGGAGGAGTTCTCAATGCTGCGATCGCTCGACGGTAAATCGCCGGTTATCGATCCCACCGCTTTTGTTTCTGAAACGGCCTATCTGGTTGGAGATATCGAAGTCGGTCCGGGATCAAGTATTTGGCCGGGGGTCGTGATTCGCGCCGATTCGGGCAAGATAAAGATTGGGGCAGGAACGAACATTCAGGACAACTCGGTACTCCACGCCGACGACGATGCCGAAATAGGCGACAACGTTACGATCGGTCACGGCGTCATTTGTCACGCCGGAAAAATCGGTGATGGCAGCCTTCTTGGAAATAACTGCACTCTGAATGACGGAGTGGTGATCGGCAAAAACTCGCTCGTGGCGGCCGGAAGCGTCCTGAACGAGAACAAGATCTACGAAGACAACGCCCTAATTCGCGGAACACCTGGTAAGGCATTAGGCACTGTTCGGGAACGACACACAGAGCTTATGCTGCGCGCAGCAGCGTCATACGTGAACCGAATCGAGCGTTACAAGGCAGCAGACCTGGGTCACTTGCATCACGCTCCGTCGTAGACAGCTCAGCTGTCTCGCCTACATTACCTCTGGAGAACTCATACCCATGAGGGTGAGAGTGCGGCTGAGTGCGTACTTGGCCGCTTCCACCAGTTGAAGTCGAGCACGTGAAATCTCTATTTCACTCTCTTTAGATGAGACAACGCGGCACGCCTCGTAGAACCGCTGCAACGACCGAGAAAGATCCATGGCGTAATGCGGTAGGTGATGTGGTTCGAGCCGTTCCGCCGCGCGGTCAACAACTGCTGGGAGTTCGATGATTTTTCGGATCAGTCCCAGCTCTCGCTCGTGAGTCAGAAGCGACAGGTCGGCATTCTCGAATGAGACTCCGCGTTCCTCTGCCGTTCGCAGAATTGAAGCTATTCGGGCGTGTCCATATTGAACGTAGTAAACAGGATTCTCTGATGATTGAGTTTTTGCTAGACCCAGGTCGAACTCCATATGCGATTCAGGTGATCGACTAAGGAACGTGAACCGGCATGCGTCGGTTCCAACTTCCTCGATCAACTCCTCGACCGTGACCATCACGTTGTTACGCTTACTGAACTTGACTGATTCACCTTCGTTAGAGAAATTCACGATCTGGTTCAAGATAATTGTTAGTCGATCGGGATCGAGCCCGAACGCATGAAGCAGTGCTTTCATCCGGGCTAAGTGACCGTGATGATCTGCACCCCAAACGTTGATCACCCGATCGAATTCGCGCGACATAAATTTCTCGTGGTGGTAGGCAATGTCGGTACCGAAGTAGGTAGGCCCACCCTCTCCACTTCGAATCACCACGATGTCTTCTTCTAATCCGAGCTTGGTCGCTGCAAACCACTTAGCTCCGTCTCGGTCAACGACTAGATCTGAGTCTTCGAGGACGTTGAGAACTTCGTCGAAACGACCTGATGAAATTAGGCTGCTCTCGTGGAACCACTGATCGTAGGAAACGTTCAAATCTTCGAGCACGCCGCGAATATCGTCGAGTGTTCGTTTCAATGACTCGGGGGCGAGATCTGCAATAGCGTCAGTTTTGTTCTTTGAGACAGCTGCATCGCCAAGATCGTTTAGAAGATCGGTGGCGAGTTCCTGCAGGTATTCGCCGGGATAGGCAGGATCAGGTAGTGGAACATCGTGTCCAGCCGCTTGCATGTAGCGAGAGTAGAGCGTGTCGTAGAACACTCGCATTTGGTTTCCAGCGTCGTTTACGTAGTATTCTCGCTGAACTTCGTAGCCGGCCGCTTCGAGTACGTTTGCAAGGCTGCTACCAATCACAGCGCCTCGAGCGTGTCCAACGTGCAGAGGTCCGGTGGGGTTCACGCTTACGAATTCAACTTGTGTTCTTTGTCCGATACCAGTTGTGGTCGATCCGAAGTTAGCACCAGCTGTTCGAACTGTGTTGATCTGTGATTGGAGCCATCTTGTCGACAGCGTCAAATTCACGAAACCAGGTGCGGCGGCTTCGACCTTCCCAACCATTTCATTTTCCGGGACGGCAGACGCAATCGCTTCGGCAATTTGGATGGGTGCCATACGCATCGAACGAGCGAGCGCGAGCGGCAGGCTCGTGCTGAAATCGCCGTGCTCAGCCATCTTCGGTCGCTCGATCTTTACTTCGACATCCCCCGCAGCCGGTAAGGAACCGCTTGCCTGGGTCGATTCAAGAGCTTCTGAAACGAGGTTTGCGAGTGTGTCTGTAATTTGCATAGAAAGATCAGACTAGCACGAGAATATGCTTCCGGGTCTATACTGCCATGCAACTGAAAAAATCGATTTCGAAAGTCTTGCAAATGACCTCATCTGAAGACGCAAAAGAATTTGTTAGACGTGCCGAGGAGAATGGTCTCCCAATCTCCGTCGAACACGCCTCGGAAGTTGGCGGATTTGGCGCAGTTGTTGAAGCTGCTTACGCGACGATCCGAAAGATCGAAGATACCGGATTTGAACCGACCGCCATTTTTGTGCCGACCGCGTCGAAACGGGAAGATGCTTAGTCCGTAGATGCAACTCGATTACACCTAATCACATGGAACTTACTTACAAGTCGGTCGCCGAACTGGCTCCAATGATTCAATGCGGGGAGTTGTCTCCAGTTGAACTGGCGAAATCGTGCCTGGATCGAATTACACGAGTTGACCCTATTCTTAACGCGTTTTTGGACGTATGGGGCGATCAGGCTATGGAAACTGCTGAGGTCGCTGAAAATGAAATCGCCAAGGGTAACTATCGAGGAGCCTTACACGGGATACCGGTTGGACTCAAAGATCTGATCGACGTTGCGGGAACGCCTACCACCGGCGGGTCTAAGGTACTTGCTGATAACGCCGCTGGTTTCGACGCCACTATCGTCACAAAATTACGTGATGCCGGTGCGATTCCGATTGGGAAGTTGAATCTGGTCGAATTCGCCTTTGGCACGACAGGACTTAACCCGCACACAGGTGATGTGAAAAATCCATGGGATACCTCCCGAGTCACCGGAGGATCCAGTTCGGGATCGTCAGCCGCAGTGGCTTCCGGAATGGTCCCTCTAGCTATAGGAACCGACACGGGTGGATCAATTCGCATGCCGGCTTCTCTGTGCGGTATCGCGGGGCTAAAGCCGACGTACGGGCGCGTTTCACGAGCCGGTATTCTCGATCTTTCCTGGAGTATGGATCATGTTGGTCCCATGACTCGCACCACGCAAGATTGCGCCTTGATGATGAACACGCTCGCCGGGAGTGATTTGCGTGATCACGCATCATCGAACGAGCCAGTGCCGGATTTCACAGTCGGACTTAACGAAGGAGTGGAAGGGCTGAAAATCGGAGTCCCGCAAGATTATTTCTTCGATGATTTCGTGGATGCAGAAATCAAGAAATCAGTACGAACTGCGATTAGAGTTTTGGCGGACAATGGTGCCGAAATCGTCGAATTGTCGATGCCGTGGGTATCGCAAGGGCGTTCAATCAACCTCGGTGTGATCCTGCCGGAGGCAGTGTCGATTCACGCGAAAATGCTCGCCGAACACGCCGACCTCTACACACCCGCTGTTCGTAGCCGTATTCAGTCAGGTTTCAACGTATCAGCCATTGACTACGTGCGAGCAAAACGGGCACGCGAGTGGTTCAACCGCCAGATTGCGAATTCCATGCGGCAAGTCGACGTGCTGGTAACACCGACGGTACCCATTGCCACTCCTACCATCGAAGAATGCATGCCTTCGCGGGGAAATCCCAGTGGAGGAGGCGAGCTTCCCATGTTTACAGGCGTATTTGACGTCACCGGCCAGCCCTCCCACTCGATACCCTGTGGATTCACCAGTAATGAGATGCCGGTCGGAATGATGATCACAGGCCATCCGTTCGATGAATCGACAGTATTGAGGGTGGGGCACGCTTACGAGCATCTCACCGACTGGCACCGGCGTCAGCCGAAAGATATTCCTTCAGTAAATTGAGTTCCAGTTACACACCACGCTCTAAGCGTCAATTAGCAAGACACGTAACGCGAAAATCGACGTTGGCTCAGCGCGGGTTCGCGTGTCTTGCTTTCGATCGTCCCAAAGATGGGGTGAACGTTGGTCATTCACTTCGCGCTGCACTCGGGTTTTCTGCAAGAATGGTCATACTTGGCGACAAAGACTCGTCGATAAACGTTCGCAAACTTTCGACCGATCCAGGAAGAGCTTACCGTCACGTTCCGGTCTTAGAAGTGGCGGATATTTTTGATGCGATGCCCAACGATTGCACTCCGGTTGCGGTTGAGCTCACGGGCGATGCGATAGATCTTACGACCTTCGTTCACCCAGAGCGAGCTTGTTACATCTTTGGTCCAGAGAACGGCTCTGTGAGTGACGAAATACTTGCGAAGTGCGAGTACGTCGTTAAGATTCCGACAACCATGTCACTAAACCTCGGGATGACAGTAAACATCGTCATGTACGACCGCTTAGCAAAGTCGACAAGAAACCGAGACGCTTGAGTTCATCCGTTCCTGATACCGAATCTTCTTCTTCAGAAGGCGCAACAGCTAAAAAGAAGAAGCGGTTTTACGGTTGGAACATAGTCGCTGCTTCAGCAGCGATAAATGGGTTTGGTGGATCGATCCATTGGCAGGGATTTACTGTCTTTTTCATCCCGATCTCGCAAAGCCTGGGACTAACGACAGCACAAACCGCAATGCCGTTTGCTCTCTCACGAGTTGAGAATGGCCTGGTTGGACCGGTCAGCGGCTGGCTGCTCGATAAGTATGGCGTTCGCCGACTCCTGATTGGCGGGACGATTGCCACCGGGGTCGGCTACATCCTTCTTTCACAAACCAGTACCTTTTTGTCGTTCCTGCTCGTCTACGTTTTCGTAGTTTCGCTCGGATCAACGACGGGATTTATGCAGGCTTCGACAACGGCGTTGAACACGTGGTTCTCGCGTCGTCGCGGCATGGTGATGTCGATAAATAGCGCCGCATTCCGTCTCGGTGGAGCTTTCATGGTTCCGTTGCTCTCCGTAGCCGTTCTTCGTTTCGGCTGGGAGACGACAGCAATATGGGTTGGAATTGGCATGATTGTCTTCATTGCACCAATGGGCATTGTGTTCAAAAGATCGCCTGAATCTATCGGTGCCGGACCCGATGGTGATGCGCTGCCAGCGCTGTCTACCGAACATGAAGCGAACGATTCAGATTCAGATTCCGAAGGAACCAAATCACCCTGTTCAGAGATCGCCGATACCGAAGACGATTGGACCGCCAAAGACGCTATCCGCACTCGTGCTTTTTGGACGCTCGCTTTAGGGACCGTTCTCAGGATGTCGGTTCATGGCACGATATTTGTTCACTTCGTGCCCATCCTGGTCTGGAAGGGCGAAACCCAGCAAATGGGCGCCAACCTGATCGGGTTGCTGGCGCTCGCTTCAGTTCCTCTAATTCTCGTGTTTGGATGGTTAAGCGATCGTCTTGGCAGACCCCGCATGCTCGCCGGGTGCTACCTGTCTGCCGCAACTTCCCTCATGCTACTCAACCTCGTTGATGGAACTTGGCCGATTTTTGCTGCACTGTTGCTGTTTTCCGGAACAGAGATTGGCTCAGGTTTGAACTGGGCGTTAGTCGGAGATCTCTTCGGCAGGAAACGCTTTGCCACGATTCGAGGACTTCTGTCACCCATTTACAACGTGGCGTTGTTTTCTATGCCGGTCTCGGCGGGTTGGGTTAAAGACGTAACTGGTTCTTACGAATTGGTCCTGTGGGTAGGCGCAGGACTTCTTATCGCGGCGGCAGCGGTCTTTTTGACTATCAAAAAACCAGTGCGGACTGATCAAGTCCCCGCCTGAGATATCTGAAATAAGGTTCACCGAAGTGACCGAATAAAATAGACTCGCCTAACGACGAGTCTATCTAGTATTTCGACAGTGGTCGGGGCGACAGGATTTGAACCTATGACCTCTGCACCCCCAGTGCAGTGCGCTACCGGACTGCGCCACGCCCCGATGATCCAAAGATAACATTCGCGTGCTCCAAATGGTCTTCATTGTGGTTCGATCTGGTCGTGGAATAAGCGAGTTAACCTAACTGATCAATTGATATAATTTGACGTGCTTGCGGGGTACTTCGTTCGAATACACGAGCGGACTTTCCAGAGCTACATAATCGGTAGCTGATCCCGCATGGGGCAGCAATGGCAAGCAACGAATCGACAACCTCGAACATGCGAACTCTTCTTGGCGACGCCGAAGAGTTGAATTCGCGCGTTGAGGAGATCGTGAGGCGGCTTTGACCTTTCTGAACTGCAACGAAGCGTCGACTCTCTAGAAAAAGAGGCGACCGAACCCGGTTTCTGGGACAACTCCGACAATGCTCAAGCGCGTATGCGAAAACTCGCTGCAGTTCGCTCTGAGTTAAAAACCTGGACCGATCTTTCCAGCAATGTAGCCAGTACTGTCGAACTATTCGCGCTTGCCGTTGAAGAAGGCGATGAGTCGCTCGGCGAGCAACTCGCCACTGATCTCGCGAAATTTTCAAAGTCCGTAGAGTCACTGGAGTTTGAACTCCAACTCAGCGGCGAGTACGACTCTCGCTCAGCAATTCTCTATGTGAAACAAGGTGCTGGTGGCGTGGACGCTCAAGACTGGGCGGAAATTCTCGTTCGCATGTACACACGTTGGGCAGAGCGGCGCGGCTTCCATGCTGAAGTTTTGGATCAAACGCCAGGTGACGAAGCGGGCATCAAGAGCGCGACTATCAAGATAGATGGCAAGTACGCCTACGGCTATCTCCGATCCGAACGCGGCGTTCACCGACTAGTAAGGCTTTCACCGTTTGACGCCGATCACCGTCGTCACACGAGTTTTGCTCTCGTCGAAGTCCTGCCAGAAGCCGACGAAACCGAACAGGTCAAGATCAATCCGGACGATCTGCGAGTCGATGTATTCCGCGCCAGTGGGAACGGAGGACAGAACGTCCAGAAAAACTCGACCGCTATTCGAGTTACCCACTTACCAACCAACATTGTCGTTGCCGTCCAGAACGAGCGATCACAGGCGCAAAACCGCGAGGTAGCAATGCGAATTCTTCTCTCGCGATTGGTCGATCTCGATATGCAGCAAAAAGCTGAAGAACGAGCAGCCTTGAAAGGCGAGCACGTTTCCGCAGAGTTTGGACGTCAGGTACGAAGTTACGTTCAACACCCGTACCAGATGGTTAAAGACCATAGAACCGACTTCCAGACCGGTGATGCCCAGGCGGTTTTGGACGGTGATTTAGACGACATTTTGAAGTCGTACCTCAGTTCGCAGGTGGAATCTGCTTCAGCATCGTCAGAGGTGGGAGCCAACTAGTGGGACTGCCTATATGACACCCGCAAAGGAAGACGTGTGTCAGAGGATCTAGTACAAGAACCGAAGGCGCGGGAACTCCGTAATAAGCACTTAACTACTCACAGGTCTCAATCAATTGCAGACACAACCTGCAGAGAAACAAATAAGTTGAAATTAGGATCCAGTTCGATGAGAATAACGATTTTTGGGATGGTAATGAGCCTCTTGCTCATTGCTGCAGTTGCTTGCAGCGGTCACTCTGACGCTCCGTCTCAGGACACGGCACCACCGACCTCTACGCCACCAGCGGCGCGTGCAACGCAACCCGCTATAGCTCCCGATCTGAAGGATAGTCAGTACAACGAACCGGTTGCTGGTTCCGGTGGTCCGCAGCAGGGTGGAATTTTCAACACCTTGTGGAGCGATCCGCCAACACTGGATCCGCACCTCGTAACCGACGGAACCTCTTACGGCATCGTCATTGAAGTTTTCTCGGGGCTCGTCCGTCTCGGCACCAACCCGTCGAACCCGTTCGAACCTGACCTTGCTGAATCGTGGCAGGTACTGGAAGATGGCACTGTTTATGAGTTCAAACTTCGAAACGATTTGAAATTCTCAAATGGTGATCCGGTCACCGCTCAGGACTTTAAGTGGTCTCTTGAGCGAGCCGCTCACCCGGACACCTCCTCAACAGTTGCCGAGGAGTTCCTTGGCGATATCGTCGGCATCCACGACATTGTGGAAGGCAACGCAACAAACGCAGAAGGCATCGAAGTGGTCGACGAGCGAACGCTCCGCCTAACGATCGACGCACCAAAGGCGTACTTCATTGCGAAGCTCACATACCCGACGGCGTTTGTGCTCAATCGAAACAACCTCGAGTCGATGGGGCGCGACTGGGTTGACGAGCCGGTAAGCACTGGTCCGTTCACGCTAAAGGAGTACCGAATAGGTCAGCGAATTCGACTCGCCCGAAACGATAACTTCTGGGATCGCCCTGCCTACCTCGACGAAGTTGTATTCAACCTCGCCGGTGGTGTCGCAATGGCGATGTACGAGAACGACGAAATCGATGTAACAGGAGTAGGTCTCGCCGACCTCGAGCGAGTTCAAGACCCAACTGAAGAGTTGAACAAAGACCTCGTTGAGGTTCCGCCCAACTTCGCGGTTTCATACGTTGGATTCAATATCAATGAGGCACCGTTCGACGATGCCAACTTCCGACGTGCCTTGAATCATGCTGTCGACAAGCAGCTTATTGCCGACCAGGTCTTCTCGAACCTTGTGAAGCCTGCATACGGAATTATTCCTCCCGGATTTCCTGGCTTCTCAGCCGACATTCAGGGACTCGAGTTTGATCCCGATCTTGCTCAAGACCTGCTTGCGCAGTCTGCTTATGCTGATGCAGGTAGCCGCCCTCGAATCGTCCTCACAGTTCCCGGCACGGGTGGATCACCAGGTCTGACAACCGAGGTGGTTGCTGACATGTGGCGACAGAACCTTGGTATTGAAATTGAAATTCAGCAGGTTGAGTGGGCTACTTACATTCAGGACTTGCACCGAGGACGTTTACAGGCGTGGAGTGGTCTGTCTTGGCAGGCTGACTACCCTGATCCTCAAACGTTCATTGACGTTTTGTTCCGGTCAACCAGTGCGATCAACTACGGTGGGTACAACAACCAGGAAGTAGATGACTTCGTCGTTGCAGCACAGACTGAGCAAGACGCTACCAAGCGTGTTCAGTACTATAACGACGCTGAGCAGATCGTTGTTTCTGACGCAGCGTGGTTGCCACTCTGGTGGGGTGTCGACTCTAAAGCTCTAATAAAGCCATGGGTTCAGGACTACACGTTCTCGTCTCTAACAGTGTCCAAGTTCAAGGATGTCTGGCTGGACAAGTAGTGCTG
>CEUN01054069.1_pt1 | contig 11275 bp, 8 predicted proteins | sample 361501 | NCBI WGS metagenome assembly CEUN01 (sample SAMEA2622801, study PRJEB7988) | marine metagenome | biome: marine biome (ENVO:00000447); feature: marine epipelagic mixed layer (ENVO:xxxxxxxxx); material: "saline water (ENVO:00002010), including plankton (ENVO:xxxxxxxx)" | depth 120 m | reverse complement strand
TTTTTCCTCTTTGAAGAAGATCAGGAACGCCGCGGCGGCAAGGAGCAACAGGCCCATGGTCAGAAAGCCACTCTCGAAGCTGACGTCCGATCCCACCTGCGCGAGGATCCCCGACCCCGCGGTGCGCGACAGATTGGCGAGGGACATGTAGATCGCAAACTGGGTCGCCGCGATGGCCGGCGAACAGATGTTCATGAACATCGCGATGATCGCAATGAAGATCACCTGACCGGAAAAGACGGAAGCGATCCAGATCGGCAACACGAACGCGGGCTCCTGCCAGTACTCCGCCATCAGCGCCATGACCACATGGATGACCCCGCTGAACAACAGCGCCGCGAGCAGAAACCGCTTGGCGCCGGCCTTGTCGATGAACGGACCGATACACACGCCAACAACCGCCGCCGCGAGATCGATGCCGCCATTGAACTGCGTGTACACGTCGGTTCCCACACCAAACTCAGTGGTCGCAAACGTCGGCAGGATCACAACCGCATAGCCGTCCCGCACGCGGTTGAGGAACTCGACGAAGATCAGCAGCAAACTCATCGGCATGAACAGCACACCGACAAGGCGGCCCACGTAACCGAGCATCCCGGTCTCTGTGGCTCGCTCCACGCCGGATGCATCGCCACGTGTCCACGGAAGCCGCTTCTCGCCAGGGCGCTCGAGAACAACCGCACCAAGCAGAAAGATCAGCCCAACCGTGATCGCGCATGTGAGTGCCGCAACCGTCAGTCCAAACATCACCAGCAGCGTTCCGGTCAGCGCACCGAACGCCGCGAAACCAAGCCTCTGCCCGCAGGCCATGAACGCATTGGCACGCCCTCGATCTTCGAGCGGAAGCACATCGATCGCCATGCCATCAACGGCGACATCCTGTGTTGCGGCAAACGCGTTGCAGATGAAGCCAAGCGTGATGATGCCCGTGAGTGAGTCGCTCGAAAGGTCCCCTGCCAGGGCAATCGCGATGAACGACACGACTAGGCCGAACTGGGCGAGCAGCACCCAGGGGCGTCTGAACCCCATCCGGAGATACGTGAAGCGATCCATGAAGGGCCCCATCACGAGCTTGATGCCCCACGGCAGCCCAACCACCGCCGAGTAGCCCGCGATCTCCTCGATCGTGCGTCCCTGCTGCGCCATCCACGCGGGGAGGGCGATTGTCAGCAGGCCAATCGGCACACCCTGAGCGAAGTAGAACGCGGTGAACGTCGCGAACCGAAGCCAGCGACTCTCGGTCAGAACGAACCCCGACCAGCCTCTCGGGCCAGGCGGTTCAGCTTCCTGGATTGACATGCCCAGCTACCACTTCAAGTCGTTGGAGGACCCGGTCGATCACCAATTGCTGAAGGCCCCGTCGCGTCGATGTACGCGCGGCACCCAACTGTTCAGCGGAACGCGACGTTCTTCGGCCAATGCCTCGTTGAGCTCGACGCCGAGACCGGGCACGTCACTGCATCGCGCATAGCCGTCCGCCCAGTCAATCTGCTGCGGAAAGAGGTCCGTCGCGTAGCTCCCCGGAGCCCGCGGCATCTCCTGAACACCGACATTGGTCGACGCCATGCAGAGCGCCACGCCGGCCGCCGCGCTGACCGGGCCAAGCGGATTGTGCGGCACGATATCAATGTAATGTGCCTCACACCAATGCGTGACTTTCAGCGCTTCGGTCAGCCCGCCGACGATGCAGAGGTCGATGCGTGCGTACTGAATCAACTCTTCCTCGATCACCTCGCGGAAGCCCCACTTGGATGACCACTGCTCACCCGCCGCAATGGGTACGTGCACATGGCGCGCAAGCGACCGGTAGCTCCCCGGGTTCTCCGAGCGCAGCGGGTCCTCGATGAAGAACAGGTTGAAGGGTTCGAGCCGTCGACAGAGGTCCATGGTGTGCGCGCTGTCGAGGCGCGTGTGGACGTCGAGGCAAATGCCAACATCGGGCGCAGCTTCACGGATGGCCGCAATCTGATCCACACAGGCAGGTACGGCTTCGCGCGGCTCGAGGATCGGCTCACCCGGCAAATGCCAGCGGACGAACTGCCAGCCGGCATCCATGTGGGCCTGACAGCTGCGGAGCAGTTCCTCGGTATTGGTGCCACCCACGTGGGGATAGCAGACGACCCGTTCCCGCACAGGACCGCCGAGCAGCTTGTAGACCGGCAGCCCCGTCGCCTTCCCCTTGATGTCCCAGAGCGCAATGTCGATGGCACTGATCGCGCAGCTGTACACCTTGTCCGCCGGAAAGAAGCCCGCGCGAAACATTTCCTGCCACAGGGCTTCCGTGGCAAACGGGTCCCGCCCGGTCACGAGTTCGGCGAGTTGTTCGAGAGCCTGGGCGACCGGCCCGCCCCAGTTCGGGATACCCACTTCGCCCAGTCCATGTATTCCGGCGTCCGTTTCAACCTTGACGATGAAGTACTTCCTACCGGCATCGTCGGCGAAACAGAACGGGCGAACACGGGTCACTTTCATTGCGATATCCCGCCGCTGGGTGACAGACTGCTCACCACTTCAGGACCGCCTGTACCGACTCCCGCGCCCTGTAACGTGCGTCCCACGCGCGCAGATTCGGTCGGTCACCCATAAGGTCACCCTCCGCCCAGCGCAGGAACTGCAGTCCCGCCGCGAGCGTGCAGTCTGCCGGAGTCACCCGGTCGCCGAGCAGCAAAGGGCGCCCATCTCCGAGCAGTGCCTCGAGATAGTCGAGTGGCGTCTGCAAACTCTTCTCGATTTCGGCTGCCTTCTCCGGGTTGGCTGGGAGCCCGAGCGGCGATTTGGTGGCATGCACGTAGCCGCCCAGCAGCGCCAGCACGCGTACGTCGCAGACCCGCTCGACGTCGCTCGCGTGACCGCGCTCTTCGGGCGTCGCACCCAACAACGCACCTTCCGGAAACTTGTCCTCGAGGTAGCCGACGACCGCGCGTGACTCCATGATGTAGGAGCCGTCGTCCAGTTCGAGTACCGGCAAGGTGCCGAACGGATTGCGCGCCAGATGCTCCGGCTCGCGCTGGCGCCCCTTCAGCGTGTTGACGACCACCTGCTCGATCGACAGCGATGTGCCAAGGGCCTCGCGTTCGGCGATGTACAGCATGACCTTGGTCGGATTTGGTGCAAGCGGCACCATGTACAGTTTCAAGAGCCTGACTCCGGCGGGCATTGGGAGCCGCAATCCTCACCCAGTCCCCCGAGCTTGTCCATCAGGGCTCACTGCGCAATGCGGCCCGCCCGATCGACCCGCACGTGCACCCGCCGCTCCAGCTCGGCTGTTCCTTGGGTCGGTCAAAGCGTACGGCATCAGCGACAACACGCGCGCCTCCCGATCGCTGGCTAACGCACTAGGCGTGCTGGGCTGAGACCGGGAAGACGATTGCAAACTCGAATATGCTGACGATGTGAGAGCCATGCTTGACGGCGCTCCGGGGAGGGTCGGTTGACCGGCTGAGCGCGACCAGCCGTTCTCCGGTACTCTTCGTTGCTTAGACGTTCGCGGTCAACCGCAGGAGAAAACAGCAACATGAACACCGTAAAAGCAAAGCTGAAAGCAGGCGAAACGGCGATCGGCACCACCGCGGGCTCGACCAGCGACTCGCGTTTCCTGGCCAACTCAGGCTACGACTTCGTGCTATTCGACACTCAGCACTCACCTGACGAGATCAAGCAGCTTGGTGGCGTTGTTTCGGCAATGCGGGGTGCAGACGCTATCCCCATCATTCGTGTCGGCGAAAACCGCCAGGATCAGATTTGCTATGCGCTCGACCAGGGCGCCAAGGGCATCATCTCTCCGATGATCAACACGCCCGAGATGGCCAAAGAAATGGTCTCGTGGTGCAAGTACCCCCACGAAGGCGAACGCAGTTCCGCCGGCCCCCGCGGCGAGTGGGGTGAGTACAAGGACTATCGAGAGTACATGAACATCGTGAATGAGCACCTGCTCATCCTGCCGATGATCGAAACCGTGCAGGCGCTCGAAGGGATTGACGACATCCTGGCGGTCCCAGGGATCGACGTCCTGCTGGTTGGTCCGTCAGACCTCTCGATCGCGCTCGACGTCCCGCTTGACTATACGAGCGACACGTATATCAACGCGCTGGGTAAGATTGGTGAAGCCTGCAACAAGGCTGGCGTCGCGGCCGGAATGTTCTTCGTCCCACCGGGCATTTCGCCTCAACAGCTCGGCGAACTCGGCTTCCGCTTCTACACGTTGCCATGGCAGGGTTGGGCAACCGAGGGCATAAAGAACGGGATCGCCGCACTGCGTTGATCTCGTTGTGTGCGCGCCCGTCCGAAGACGGGCGCGCCATCTTTCCGCATTTCAGTACCTGAAGCGCACTCCAAGACGAACGTTGCGGCCCGGGTCCGGCGAAAAGTTCCTCAGCAATGACGCGTGGTTCCGGATCTCATCGTCAAGCAGATTACGTCCCTGCAGGAACACGGTCAGCTCGCCTCCACCAACAGCCCAGTGCCGGTCTGCATATAGCGAAAGGCGCGTGTAGCCGTCGGTCTCGAGTTCCTCGGGGCCATTATTTTGCTGGTCCATCACCCGAGTCAGGTGCAAGTGCAAACCCCAGTCGTCGCTGTAAAGCCTCATGCCCCCGCCTAGCTTGCCCGGCGCGAGACGCGGGATGTTCCCTCCGCTACCGCTAGTGAACTTCGCACGAACCGAATCGGCGAATGCAGTCAGTGCCAGCGTCGAACCGTCAAACTCCGCAAGACTCGCTTCGATCTTCGCTTCCCAACCGCGGAAGGTCGCATCCCGTGCGGACCAGAACGCCAACTCCCGCTCATCTTCGTCTTCACCCCGGATGTCGAGAAAGATGTAATCCGAAACGCGATTGAGATAGAAGTTGACTTCAGCCCTATAGCCGTCGCCTTGGCGGCGCCACGCGAGTTCCACGTTGTTCGACTGCTCGGTATTGAGCCCAGGTGCACCCACTTCAACGAGATTGGTCGCTGCGTGAAGCACTAGGTCGTGATCGTCGTCGGGAATGCCACAGCCTGCTTCACTGACGTTGGAATAGAGCTCCTCGATCGTTGGAGCCCGCTCGGAACGGGCAATGCTCGCATAAAGCGAGTCCGCTTCGTTGACGGCAAACAGCGTGCTGGCGCCAAAGCTGTACGAGGTTTCGCTCGAACTGCAGCCCGCGTCGCCATCGATCCGGTTTCGCTCAGCCCTCAATCCGAACTCCGCTGTCGATCGTTCGCCGGAGTAGCGGGCGACGCCAAAGACACCGGTCGACTCAAGTTCCGAGCGCTGAATAAAGGCTTCCTCACCAACCGCGCTGAACTCGGTGTCGCCAAACTGTGTGCCGATCACCCCTTCCCAGGTGTCAGAGAAGTTGACGTGCATGGTGGCCCGTCCTTCGAGGCCCTCGTGAGAGAACAACGTACCAACGTGGGAGTCGCCGTCTTCAAAGTACTCGATCTCCCCGTGTTCGTAATCAGTCCAACCCACCGAGAACTTGATGTCTTGGACGAACTCGCCGCCAGGCCTGAAGGCGCCCTGGATGTCCCGCCGGGACTTCTTGAGATCAAGGCGAACGAATTCGACTTCTTCGCCATGCCCTCCTTCGCCATGACCTTCTTCATCCTCGTCATGATCGTCCTCGTCATGATCGTCTTCGTCGTGGTCTTCCTCGTCCTCGTCGTGACCCTCCTCTTCATGGTGGCCGTGTGCCCCGGGTGGCAGACCGTAGTTGTTGTCGAGTTCGCTGACCGAAACGCCAATGAACCCCCAGTCGCCCGCGAAAGAGATGCCGGCGACGCCACCTGAGGCGTCCGTGTCCGAGTTGCCGATGAACCCGTTGGTGTTCTCCAGTTCCTCTTCGTCGTGCTCTTCCTCTTCGTCGTGGTGCTCGCCGTGCAGTTCCTCGAGGCGCTCGAGTGCCGCTTCATCGATTGCGAAACCATCAATCTCTACGTTGCCCGAGTCACGCATGAAGCCGCCGAAGTACGCACCGATACCCCCTGCGCCAAACGTGACCTGACCCACCGTGTTGTTCTGACTGTTTACCGAGTCGTGCATATGCTCGAGCCTGACCCGAGGCTTCTCGACGGGTGAGTCGGGCACGCGGCCGTCGATGACGTTCACCACTCCGCCAATTGCGCCACTGCCGTAGAGCAACGTACTGGGACCGCGGATGACCTCAAGCCGTTCGGCCAGGATCGCCTCCACACCATTCGCATGGTCGGGGCTCATCGAAGCCACGTCGGTGACTCCGGCGCTGTTCTGCAACACCTTGACGCGGTTACCGGTCTGGCCGCGGATGATGGGTTGCCCGACGCCAGGGCCATAGGAAGCATTAGACACGCCAAGCTCGTCGCTCAGAGTCTCGCCTAGGCTGGTGGCAACCTTCTCACTCAACTGCTCGCCTGAGACGATGAGGATCGGCAGTGCCGTGTCGGTCGCATTCACTTCGAAGGGCACGGAGACGATGATCTCGTCGATTTCCCCTTCTTGATGGCCCGTCTCTGCTGAAGCGTCGAAAGTGAACCCGGCGGCGAGCACCGCCGGCAGCAGAGAGAGCGGTATTCTTCCACTCATAACATTACTCCAAAAACTAACTGACAAAGGCCTCCCTCCCCAGAGGAAGACCGAAAACACTCAGATCAGTCTTTTTGGAGGTCCGCGGGCGTGAACCAAAGCCCTGCGGACGATCACCACGCTCTCCGCCAGCGGCAGCGCTAAGTCGAAGGCACACATGGGGCCGGATACGGGCTCTCCGGCGGGGATGCAATCGTCCAACTTGAGGAGGTGCGAGCATTGCACACACTCTTCATTATCAGCGAGGTCGTGCAGGTGCGCCGCGTCCGTCACGAAGCCGCAGACCAGGCCCGCGAGCAAGAGGGCCACCATGAGCAAAGGTCTGTTTACTGGCTTTGTGTGCATGATCTGCCGCGCATCCTATGGAGGCACAGTACCCGCGTCAAGCCTGAACAGGCTTCCCGTAAATGAGTCCCGGCTGGAACACTTCAGGTTTCAGAGCGGTAGCGATGGGCCTCCGCAACTTCCTCGTTCAGCACGACGCCCAGGCCAGGTTCGGTCGGCGGAATGATGTAGCCGTCTTCCCAGGTGATCGGCTTCTCTAGGATCTCGGCATGGAAGCCGTCGAACTTGCCGATGCTTTCCTGGATCAGGAAGTTGGGGCTGCAGGTGTCCACCTGGATGTTCGCCGCCGCTTCGATTGGCCCACAGTAGAGGTGCGGTGCGATCTGGGCGTAGTACGCCTCGGCCATGCCCGCGATCTTCTTCGCCTCCAGAATACCTCCAACGCGCCCCAGCGCCATCTGCAGAATCTGCGCGGCCTGTTTCTCGAGTAGTTCGCGAAACTCGTACTTGGTCGAGAGTCGTTCCCCCGAAGCAACCGGAATTGTCGTAGTTGCCGCCACCCGGGCCAGTTCATCCCGGTTCTCGGGAGGAACCGGCTCCTCGAACCAAAGCGGGTCGAACTGCTCGATTCTCCTCGCAAACCGAAGCGTCCCGGACGTGGTCGACTGACCGTGGGTGCCGATCAAGATGTCGCACTTGCCGCCAACCGCCTCCCGGACGCTACGCACGACCGCCTCCGCGTTGTCGAGCAAATCGAGCGGCGGTTCGCGTGGGTCGAGGTTTCCCATGACGTTGATCAGCGGATCGAACTTCACCGCAGTGAAGCCTTCCTTCAAGTAGTGCAGCGCTCTATCGCCCGCAATCTCGGGATCGGTGTGGGGACTGCGCCGACGCGGGTCATCGGGGTCACCATAGAGATAGGTATAGGAGCGTAGCCGATCATGAAACTTGCCGCCAAGCAGGTTGTAGACCGGCTGATCGAGCGCTTTGCCGATGATGTCCCAACAGGCCATCTCGAGCGCGGACAGGACGCCCAGCACCGCGTGGTCGGGATGCTGGTGATGATCGTTACGCTCGTATCCGTCACCGTAGTAAACGACCCTCCAGAGCTTTTCGATCTGGAAAGGGTCCTGACCGACAAAGTACGTCTCGCCGTAGTCATGCAGCATGCGCTCGACCGTCAGCGGATGGAACGGCACCTTGTAGGCCTCGCCGATCCCCTCAATGCCGTTATCGGCGATTAGTTTGACGAGAAGCCAATAACGACCGCCATGATGCGGCCTCGGTGTAGCGATGACGTAGGGTTTTACTTCAGCAATCTTCACGAATGCGGCTCCAGGTCTGTGCTGTGCTGGCAGGAATCAATCACCAATACGATCGGGACCTTCGTCGGTCCCTGCTGACGGGAGACCTTCCCCATCGACGTACCGTTTACCCTGCGAGAACAGCATGCTGATGATCATCCGCGGTTTGATACCGAACTCCGTAGACAAGCCGAGGACTTCTGTGAAGGTCCACTCGTCCTGGGTCTCGATGCGTTCTTCCAGTGTGTCGGCCATGGGGCGGGTCTCTTGTCGACAACGCACATTCTACGCCTGAGCACGCAGTGCGGTGCCGGTCCGTGTCCCATTACCGCTCGGAAGACGCACGCGGCCGTTTATACTCCGCACCCCTCAACGGCTCGTTCGCCGGCCGATTCAAACGCGGGGTCGGGGTTTGACTCACAGTCGGGACAGGTTCACCACCCATCTCATCCTTGGCGTCTTCTTCGCTTCGGGCGCCGCCGGACTGATCTACGAAATCCTGTGGATGCGGCAGCTTGCTCAGTTGTTCGGCAGCACCTCTCAGAGCGCCGCGGTCACGACCGCAGCTTTTTTCATCGGCATCTCCGCGGGCTCCTACTATTGGGGGCAACGCGCTGCACAACTCGACAGTCCCCTCAGAACATATGCCTGGCTAGAGTTCGGCATTGTCGTCGCCGGGTTGTTCTTCTACCTGCTTTTCCAAGCCTACTTCTGGATTTATGGCGCAGTGTTTGCCACCTTTGCAGGTACCGGCATCGCGTTCACGCTGATCAAGGGGCTGCTCGCCATGCTGTTGATCTGCCCGGCCAGCTTCCTCATGGGAGGCACACTGCCGCTGATGGGCGAACATCTAATCCAAGACCGCCAGCAACTCGGTCGTTGGGCCGGCACGCTCTACGGCATCAACACCCTTGGCGCGGTGGCTGGAGCGATCGCCGCGGGGTTCTTCCTGCCGCGCTGGCTTGGCATTAACCTGACTTACGGTCTCGCACTGCTGCTTTCCCTGTCCCTCGGTGCCTCCGCGTGGATGCTCGCGAGGCGCGGAGAGTTCCGTCTCCGCCCCGAATCGACGACGGCAGGTGCTCCCAACCAAACACGTTCCAACGCCACCGCTCCCATCACGCGCTTCGCGTTGCTGGAATGCGTCGCGCTCGCTTCAGGGTTCCTCAGCCTCGCAATGCAGGTGCTGTGGATCAGGATGTTCGTGCAGGTACTGCAGAACTCGACCTATACCTTCTCTGCCGTGCTCGTGGTCTTCCTGTCCGCGCTCGCACTGGGGGCGCTCGCCGTGCGCGCGATCATCTCCCGGGTATCCGCCAATATGAACACGCTGCTGGGTCTGATGGCGCTTGCAGGCGGCGCATGTCTCGTCACGCCCGTCGTTTTCGTTGAATGGACCAATGGCCTGACCTATCTCGGCAATCGGGACACGCTCGGCAGCTACCTGTTCCAAGTCTTCTTCGCGGTCGGATTGATCGTGGGCATGCCCACTTTGCTGATGGGGATGGTCCTTCCTTACCTCTACCGATACGCCGAGGAGCGGGAGGAGTCGGCCGGAAAGACCCTCGGTAGACTCAATGGCTGGAATACGAGCGGTGCGGTCATCGGGCCGCTTGCGGCAAGTTTCCTGTTGCTGCCGGCGATCGGACTCTGGAGCAGCGTGCTGCTGCTCGGACTTGCCTACCTCGCCTTCCCGCTCGTACTGCTCCGGAGCGCCCGCGCGCGACTTGCGACGGTCTCTGGAGTCGCACTCTTGTTGTTCGTCGCAAACCCCGCAACGCTACCTACGGTCCGGGTGCAGGACACCGAACGCGTCCTGGCGCTGTGGGAGGGATCTGACGGAACTGTAGCCGTCGTTGAACGTGATGGGAAACGCCGCATCAAGTTAAACAACTGGTACGCCCTCGGCGGCAGTGGGGCGATGCGCATGGAACAGATTCAGACTCACCTGCCAATGCACCTGCATCCTAATCCGAAGGCCGTGTTCTATCTCGGAATGGGATCGGGCATCACAGCGGGAACGGTCCTCAACTACCCAATCGACAGAGCCGTCGTGACCGAACTGTCCGCAGAGGTTATCGAAGCTTCCGCCCAGTACTTTGGCGAGTACAGCAACAGCTTCCACGAGCACCCGGCAGTGACGGTTGTACACGAGGACGGGCGCAACTTTCTCGCCGGCACCCGCGAGTCCTTTGACCTCATAATCGCGGACCTTTTTGTCCCATGGCGTGCAGGTGTAGCCCTGTTGTACACCCGTGATCACTTCGAGCGATCACGCGCCCGTCTCAATCCAGGCGGGCTTTTTGTGCAGTGGATTCCACTCTACCAGATCAGCGAGAGAGAACTGAAGATCGTCGCAAAGACCATGACCCGGACCTTTCCTCTGGTGACCCTCTGGCGGGGCGATTTCTACGCTGAGAAACCGATCCTTGCCCTCGTCGGTCACGTTGATGACGCGCCACTCGAGCCAACAACCCACCTCGTCGAGCGCTCGCGACAGGACCTGACCCAGTTTCGCATTGGACAGGGCGAGCAGATACCTCTGACCGCGTACTACCTCGGCAGCCTGGACCCATCTTCAGCCTGGATGTCGGATTCGCCCATCAACACCGACAACCTGCCCATCATCGAATACCTCGCTCCTGAGTCCCATAGGGCCGAGCGAGCCGCGCAGATCAACTGGTTTACCGGGGAGGACATGATCGGATTCATGCAGTACCTGCAGCAGACCCGCGAACCCAGCGCCGACCCGTACCTCGGCCAGCTCTCACCAGACATGCACCAGGCGGTCTATGCTGGGCTGTTTTTCCACATTGCAGCAGTCGCCCGCAGCGAGGACAAACTAGGGACTGCAGCCAACGCGACCGCCGTCGCCAAGTCGCTCCTCGCAGCTCCGAGGTAACGCACGAAGGGCGGCAGGCCTGCATCACGCAGCCGGGGTATGACTCCAGGGTCCAACCTCTCCGCCATTCTGCACACGCGCACCACCTCGAAGATGGGCGTCGAGAAAGTGATTCACAACCTGTGGCTCCGCAACAAACCGTGCGTTCCTGTCAACGGAGCCGGCCGGGCTCGATTCGAAGGCCTCTCGTGCGGATTCGTCGAATACCAGCCTACCGTCGCCGAGCTCACCGTCATCGAGCAC
>CEUN01012666.1_pt1 | contig 11285 bp, 8 predicted proteins | sample 361501 | NCBI WGS metagenome assembly CEUN01 (sample SAMEA2622801, study PRJEB7988) | marine metagenome | biome: marine biome (ENVO:00000447); feature: marine epipelagic mixed layer (ENVO:xxxxxxxxx); material: "saline water (ENVO:00002010), including plankton (ENVO:xxxxxxxx)" | depth 120 m | reverse complement strand
GCCAATGCTAAAAGCCAAACAGCATCGATAAAGTAATACTCATCCGGCACACGATGGCGCCAATGCAAAAACGGAGACAATCCTAGGATGCACAGGCCCAACAGTTTCGCACGACCAAGCGCAGTCTGCCAAATGCGTTCCTGAGGTTGGAATGTGCCCAGCAACCAAAGCCCTATCCACAGCATACTAAACGCCAGAGGCGGTAACAGCATGCCCATTGGCCAAGCAGCGTCCGTCCAGTTCGAGAGAGTGGACATGATGCTGACAACCATCGCAATCGGCAAGCTCCAGAACAAAATCGACGTGCCGCGCACCACCCGAGCTAGGGCTGGAAGAAGTTCGGATTGAGGGCGCTTATCGTCCATTGTCAAAAACTCAAATAGGTCTGATCGCTCAGGCCGCGAATGTAATCGGCGAGCATTTTCATGCCTTCGGACGGCTTAACCAGATCGTCGCGAATGGCAGAGTTTACTTGTCGCTCGATGCTTTGTACCAAGGATTTCTCATCGTACTGCACCATGTCGAGCACACTCGCAATGGAAGTTCCATCAATCACCTCCTCAATGTAGTAGCTGTTTTCCTCGTCTGGATCGAGAAACACGTGAACCTCATTCACACGCCCAAATAGATTATGCATGTCTCCCATGATATCCTGATAGGCACCCATTAGGAAGAAACCTAACAGGTAAGGACCCGTGGCTTGTGGAGTGTGAACTGGCAGAGTGGGAAGCCTTGCGCTAGGGCTGATGAACTGGTCGACCTTGCCGTCGGAATCACAGGTGATATCAACGATCCGTGCCTCAAGTTCCGGGGCACGGTCCAACCCTTGCAGTGGCATAATAGGGAACAATTGCTTCAGAGCCCAGTGATCAATTAGCGACTGGAACACAGAAAAATTACAGATAAATTGGTCAGATAAATTTTCGTTGAGCTGCCGAATTTCCTCAGGCTCAATAGAACGATCCTCAAAATCCCTTACCACAGATTGACTAATCTCCCAGTACAAAGACTCGACCTTGGCCTTGTCCTCGAGTTCAAGGATGCCAATGTTGAACATACTTTGCGCAGCCTCCTTTATCCCCTTGGCCTTGTGCCAAGTTTCCATCTTCCCTGAAGCCTCAAGCCGGTTACGCAGCTCGATCAGTTCGCTAACAAAGTCATGCTCCTGTTCTCCATAAGTGCCGTGTTCCAGTTCATTACTCTTGATCACCCGTCCAAACGCTTCGACAACCAAGACGCTGTGGTAGGCTACAATAGCCCGGCCGCTCTCACTGATGATTTCCGGGTGCGGAACACCCTCATCATTGCTAACCTCTGCAACATGATACACCACGTCATTGGCATATTCCTGAAGCGTATAGTTTTTCGAAATGTCGTTCTTTGAACGGCTACCATCATAATCAACGCCCAAGCCCCCACCGACATCAAACCAACGAATCGGGTATCCCAATTTGTATAGCTTTGCGTAATAACGGGATGCCTCCTGCACCGCTTTTTTGACGGTGAATATATCTGGCACCTGCGAGCCTATGTGAAAATGCAATAGTTGAAAACAGTCGGTGAGGTTGAACTTAGCCAAGAGCTTGACCAATTTTAGTAGCGCTACTGTGCCTAAACCAAACTTGGCATTTTCGCCGCCACTAGCGGCCCATTTGCCGTCGGCCTTGCTCCATAGTTTTACCCGCGCGCCGAGTACTGGCTTAACGCCCATTGCACGGGAAACTCGCACGATTGAATCCAATTCCTCCAATTTCTCAAGCACCAGTACGACAGATTTGCCCATCTTTTGACCCATTAACGCTGTCCTGATGTACAGATCGTCCTTGTAACCGTTGCAAATGATCAGCGAATCGGGTTTCTCCTGAAGGGCGAGCGCAGCAAAAAGTTCGGGTTTGCTGCCAACCTCAAGACCGACCTGGTGCAATTCACCAGCCTTCAGAATTTCCTCCACCACTTCACGAAGCTGATTCACTTTAATGGGGAAAACGCCATGGTAACTACCCCTATATTCATATAATGAAATAGCCTTTTCAAAGGCAGCGTTGATCGTATGAACCCGATGCCGGAGGATATCCTGAAACCTGATAAGTAGAGGCGTGCGTAAATTCATCTCTCTCGCAGCAGCAACCACATCCGTCAAACGCACGGACGTGGTAATATTGTCCGAACCAGGCCTACAAACCGCATGACCGTCATCATCGATATCAAAATAGCCGAGACCCCATCGCTCGGTGTGGTACAAACGCCGAGCCTCTTCAATCGACCATCCACCCATCGATTTTTTTTTGGAGGATTTACTCATGCCTCCCCTAGAGGGACGCGCACTATACGGGCGTATGAAGCGAATTCAACAGCGAAGCATATTCGGTGGATCACAACTCCGTCCGCTTCGCTTGTCTTTGACAAAAAGAAACACCACTGACGAACGATGGTCGTAGATGTAGCACAGTTAAGCACAACTTGAAAACAGTAATCAGCACGGTTCGAGAGCCATGCCAGTGCTGATAAAGATGAAATCAATTGGTTTGTATAATGAAAAATTGGGCTAACTTTTTCAGCTTATTAACTGAATGCATCTAGTACTTAGTCTAGCGTCAGCCTCTCAATCACTTGCTCGGCAACAGAAACACTTACCTTTAGATGTAAATAGAAGCTTGGCCCAAGCGATTGTCTCAAGAGAAAATCCCACCGATAGACAGCCGCTTCTTAAATGATAAATCTGTCTTAAAGGCTTTTACAGAATTCCTCCAATCGGTCCATGCCGTTCTGGATGTTCTCCATGCTGGTGGCATAACTGATCCGGAAGTTACTGTCCGCGCCAAACGCAATGCCGGGAACAGCCGCTACTTTGGATTGCTCGAGTAGGCGCTCGCAAAACTCAGCCGATTTCAGGCCCGTATCCTCAATGTTAGGGAAAAGGTAGAACGCTCCACGGCTATTCACACAGCTAACACCCCCCATATTATTCAAACGCTCTGCAGCATAGGAACGACGATTGTTAAATTCGGTCAACCACTGGTCTAGGTGAGTCTGCGGTCCAGTAAGCGCCGCAAGAGCACCCTTCTGCGCAAACGAAGTCGCGTTGCTTGTGCTATGGCTTTGCAGTGCATTGATTGCCTTCGCGATTGGCTTTGGCGCGGCGAGAAAGCCGATCCGCCAGCCGGTCATCGAATATGCTTTAGCCAAACCATGCACAATAATAGTGTGCGCGAGGTGTTCTTCGGAGAATCCTGTGACGCTGGTAAATTGCGCTCCGTCATAGACGAGCTTTTCATAAATGTCGTCGCTCATGATAAGTACGCCCTTTTCGACGCAGACATCGCCTAGTTCCTTGATTTCATCGGCCGAATAAACGGAACCGGTGGGGTTGCTAGGTGAGTTGAGGATGAACAACTTGGTGTTGGGCGTAATTGCCTCTCGAAGCTGGTCCGGAGTGACCTTGAACTCAGTGGCATCGCTCGTCTCGATGATCACCGGCTTGGCACCAGCAAGTTTGGCCATTTCCGGGTAGCTCAACCAGTAGGGCGCAGGGATGATAACCTCATCACCAGCTTCGCAGGTGGCGTAAATAACATTGAAACAGGAATGCTTTCCACCGCAGTTGACAATCACCTGACTGGGCTCGTACTCGACGCCATAGTCTTTTTGAAACTTATCGGCCACGGCTTGGCGCAGCTCGGGGATGCCGCTACTGGGTGTGTACTTGGTGAAACCGTCGGCCAAAGCCTGAGCGGCGGCATCTTTGATGTGCTGCGGCGTGTCGAAGTCCGGCTCGCCTGCGCCAAAGCCGATGACATCCTCCCCTGAAGCACGCAGTTCCTTTGCCTTGGCCGAGATGGCCAACGTTAATGATGGAGCGAGCGAAGCCGCCCGACTGGAAATCGGATATTCCATATTACAAATTTTCGTTTAAGGGCCGGTTAACCGCCGACTTGGGAACGTGCCTCTTCAGCCAATGGAGTACTCAAGTAACGCTCCCCAGTTGAGCACGCGATCGTGACGATGGTCTTGCCAGCATTATCAGGTCGCTTAGCAACCTCAAGCGCTGCACAAACATTGGCCCCAGTTGAAATGCCGCAAAGGATACCCTCCTGCTTGGCCAAACGTCGGGCCATAGCAAATGCATCATCGTTACTTACACGGATGCACTCGGTAATTTGGTCGGCACCATCCTCGTCTTTTAAGTGAAGGTTAGCCGGAACAAATCCGGCACCAGTGCCCTGTATCTTGTGAGGCCCAGGCGTTAATTCGTCCCCAGCCAAAGTTTGTGAGATAACAGGCGAGTCGGCTGGCTCCATTGCAATTGCCTGAAACGAAGGTTTACGAGGATGAATTACTTCGTAGCAACCAGTAAGAGTTCCTCCTGTACCCACTCCTGCTACTACAATATCAACAGCACCTTCGGTGTCAGTCCAAATCTCCTCAGCTGTGGTTTGCCGGTGAATCTCTGGATTTGCCGGGTTTTCAAACTGTTGAGGAATCCAAGAATTCGGAGTATTGGCGGCCAACTCGTTTGCCTTTTCGATTGCGCCTTTCATTCCCTTGGGCCCCTCTGTCAGGACCAGTTCCGCACCAAGCATGGCCAAAAGAGTACGCCTCTCAAGGGACATAGTCTCCGGCATAGTCAGAATCAACTTATACCCCTTAGCCGCTGCCACAAAGGCGAGCGCAATGCCCGTGTTGCCACTTGTCGGCTCAATGATAATGGTGTCCTTTGTAATCGTACCGCTTTTCTCGGCTTCCTCGATCATCGCCATGCCAATACGATCCTTCACGCTGGAAAGCGGATTGAAAAATTCGCATTTAAGCAGAACGGTCGCATCGACTCCCTCAGTGACTTTGTTGAGCCTTACCAATGGTGTCTTACCGACAGTCTCGACTATGTTATTATATATTCGTGGCATATTTATAATTAATAGTGCTGCGAATTCCCATACACGAATGAATCCATGCGATGGAAAGCTATTACTTTTTAACTGCAGCCTGCTTACGCTTCAAATAAGCCTTGCGACGTTTGCGCTTGATAACTTTGTTGTGTTGTTTGCCCATGACGTTTAAACATTGCCCCTCCGGAGAGAGGCGAAAAATTATGGAGTGCAAAGTGGCTAGGTTCAAACATTATTTGATGGCGCTTGCATTGGTCACTGTACTTGGCATTGGGTGCCAATCAACCAGCAAAAAGAAGCCGGGAGAGAACTACAGCTTGATCATGCTTTATCTGGAGCAAAATGACGATGGCACCAAATATTCGCGAGAAATGTCAGTCTACAGAGCTGACCCTGTTATTTTTCACGTAAACAGCAAACCGTTTCTAAACACGGCCGATCTTGAGAAAGCCACTCTGATGGAAGCGATCGGTGGATTCGCACTCCAACTTCAGTTCAACCGCCATGGCACCGCTGTACTCGAAAGCTTTACCGCTTCGAACAAAGGCCGACGCATGGCGATCTTTTGCCAGTTCACAGAACCGCGTGTGTTAGCTGCTCCCATGATCACTCAGCGCAATGCCACGGGCATCATACGTTTCACTCCTGACTGCTCACGACAGGAAGCAGAACGAATTGTCAAGGGGCTGACAACAGCCATCAAGGAAATCAAGAAAAAGGACTAAATGAGAGTCTTCCCAAGACTGCTTTTATTCGTCACTATTGTTCAAACTTTAACGATGCTAGGCCAGCCGCTGCATCTGCCAACCCCCAATCAAGCAATCTTCAGCCCTGGCAAAGAATCAGACTATTTCACTCCGACCGTCGGAAGAAGCTGGCCAAGCGGCACCTTCGGTTGTGTCCGCTCAGAGGGTTTTCAAATGCATGAAGGACTCGACATACGATGCACCCAAAGGGATGACCGCGGCGAACCGACAGATCCTGTCAGTGCTGCAGCGGATGGAAAAATTGTTTACATCAATTCCAAGACTGGCCTTTCGAATTACGGCAAATACATTGTCATGGAGCATGAAATCGATCAGTTGGCCGTCTATACCCTGTACGCCCATCTGCGGAAAATCGCTAATGGATTGAAAGTCGGACAAGCAAAGAAAACAGGCGAAATCATAGGCATCCTAGGCCGCACCAGCAACACCTCACAAGGTATTTCACGCGAAAGAGCGCATCTGCATTTTGAAGTCTGCCTTTTAGCTAATCCCAACTATTTGGAGTGGAAAAGAAAAGCTCAACCGGGCCGACGGAACGATCACGGATTGTGGAACGGGCAAAACCTGCTGGGCATCAATCCCTGGAATCTTTTTCTGAAACAACGCGAATCTCAAACCTTGCGAATGCCATTTAGCTTACGTGATTTTATACAATCCCAGCCTGTTCTTTGCCGCGTACTAGTTCCTTCAAACGATTTGCAATGGGCAGAGCGCTACCCAGAACTGACTGATTTGTCGTCTTCAGCGGAACCTATCGCCGCATACGAGCTATTACTTGATGCAAACGGAATCCCCGTCCGTTGCATTCCAAGAGATGCAAATGCAATAGATAATACGGACTCAATGAAACTAATCAGTGTGGACGCTAGTATTTACAAAGAATCACCCTGCCGAAAACTCGTTTTCAAAAAAGGACAGCAATGGGTCATCACCGCGAAGGGCAAGGAACATCTAAACTTACTAACCTTTAAAGCAAATTGACAAAACGACATGTAGTAGACATTGTTGTTTATATATATCGTTTATTATTATAATTTTATTTGCGATACTCTAATTCAAACATGAACAGGATCGGAATAATTGGGGGTAGTGGCTTGTATGAGATTGAAGGCTTTGAAAACCAGCAGTGGTTATCAATTCAAACTCCGTTTGGGGAACCGTCAGATGAATTCTTAATGGGCACTCTTCAAGGGAGGGAGATTGTTTTTCTTCCTAGGCATGGCCGCGGACACCGCATAATGCCAAGCGAACTAAACCATTGTGCAAACATATGGGCTATGAAAAAGCTTGGGGTTTCATGGATTATTAGTGCAAGTGCTGTAGGATCACTTCAAACGAAATATTCGCCTTGCGATTTTGTTTTAATTGATCAATTCATAGATAATACAAAACAGTCTAGCTTACATACTTTTTTCGGCGATGGAGTTGTTGGACATATCTCTTTTGCTGAACCAGTTTGTGAAAAGCTTCGATTGATACTGCGATCCGCTGCCGAACAAGCTAAAGTGAAAACCCATGATCGCGGAATTTATGTCAACATGGAAGGGCCTGCTTTTAGCACCCGCGCGGAATCCTTACGCAATCAAAAACTTGGATTTGACGTTATAGGTATGACCAATCTTGGTGAAGCCCGATGCGCAAGAGAGGCTGAAATTTCTTATGCTACACTTGCTATGGTCACAGACTATGACTGCTGGAAAGAAGAGGAAGAGCCGGTCTCGGTCGAAACAGTCATAGCTTGTCTGCAAGCTAACGCTTCATCTGCAAAAAACATTATTCGAAAGGCAATACCAACAATCCCCGAGTCTGCAGCTTGGCCAAGCCACAAAGCTTTGGATAACGCGATAATGACACAGAGATCAACTTGGCCAAAAGAAACTATCGAAAAGCTCGAACCTATCATTCGACGTTTTATTTGAGTTTTTGTTCCACGTGGAACAAACTTACACCGTGCTTAAATAAAATTAAACGTCAGTTTTTCCATTCCTACCACGTTTGATCCACACCAACAACAAACTGATATCAGTTGGATTGATTCCTGATATTCTTGAAGCATGCCCTACTGTTGTCGGTTGTATTTCTTTTAATTTTTCCCGAGATTCATTGCGCAAACCTGGAATTTTATCATAGTTTATCCAGTCTGGAATCTTCCTGTTTTCCATTTTTTTGTATTGTGCAACGTCTGATTCTTGGCGCTCTATATATCCTGCATATTTGACGATGGTCTCAACTTGTTCCGCCACCTCAGGAGAAACACTGGGACTTGGCTGTGGTAGGTCTGCGTGACTCACATCGTTTCTCTTGAGCAATTGTTGTAAACTGATGCCATCAATGCTCTCTCTTTGGATGCGATCCATTTCCGTTTTTAAACTCTCCTTCTTAGTTTGAAAAAGTGCATATTGACGGGTAGAAAGCAGACCGATGTTTCTACTGATTTCACACAAACGTAGATCTGCATTATCCTGACGCAGAAGCAAACGGTATTCCGCACGTGAAGTAAACATCCGGTATGGTTCAGCCGTGCCCTTTGTGACCAAATCGTCGATCAGAACGCCTATGTAGGCTTGATCCCGACGCAAAACTAGTTCCGGCTTTCCCTGAACTTTCAAAGCAGCATTTATTCCAGCCATCAAGCCTTGGGCGCCTGCCTCCTCATAACCGGAGGTACCATTGATTTGACCCGCTAAAAAAAGACCGTCGCAAAGTTTCGTCTCAAGCGTTGGTTTCAATTGAGTTGGATGAACAAAATCATATTCTACTGCATAGGCTGATCTAAGAATTTCAGCTTTTTCGCAACCGACGATAGATCTAACCATTGAATATTGTACTTCAACCGGAAGACAGGTAGAAAGTCCATTAATGTAGATTTCATCAGTTGCAATTCCTTCCGGTTCCAAAAATATCTGATGTCTTTCTTTTTCGGCAAATCTTACTATTTTGTCTTCTATTGATGGGCAGTACCGGGGACCAACCCCTTCAATTTGCCCAGAAAACATTGGAGATTTATGCAAATTATTCCGAATAATTTCGGCTGTTTTGTCGGTAGTAAATGTGATATTACAGTACATCTGACCGTTAATTCGGTCTAAAATTGACCCTGGAGGATATTTCCCCATAGAACGACCCACATCCTTGGGATTGATTCCTGAAAGTTCCACGTGGAACAAATGTTCCTTCCAATAACTGAAATAGGGGACTGGCTCATCTCCCTGTTGAGGTTCAGTTTTCGAAAAATCAATTGAACGTTTCAGTAACCGCGGTGGTGTACCTGTTTTCAGACGGCTTAAATTGAGTCCAATAGATTGAAGTGACTCTGAAATACCTCCTATCGCACCTTCACCGGTTCGGCCACCGCTCTGTTTGTTTGAACCCACATGCATCAAACCTTTTAGAAATGTTCCGGTTGTTATGATCACCGCTAATCCTTCATACAACACCTCCATACTCGTTTGAACACCCAATACACTTCCCTTATTGTATACCAGACTAGCTACCTGTCCTTGTTTGACATCCAAATTAGTTTGACGCTCACAAACCCACTTCATACGAAATTGATAAGCCTTTTTGTCGCACTGTGCCCGCGGAGCCCGAACTGCAGGTCCTTTTTTGGTATTCAGCATGCGGAACTGTAAAGCGGTCATATCGGTGCATTTTCCCATCTCTCCGCCAAGTGCATCAATCTCTCGCGTAAGATGACCCTTACCTAGGCCTCCAATGGCTGGGTTGCATGACATTTGACCAATAGTGTCTGCATTCATGGTTAGCATGAGTGTTTCGCATCCCATTCTAGATGTCGCCAACGCGGCCTCAATTCCGGCATGCCCTGCGCCGACGACAATAACGTCATATTTCTTTGGATAAGAAAACATGCCTTATACCCACTGAAACGTAACTTGATCCAAAAGTTTTGAAGTAGTTTTTTTAATGCGTCGTTCCCCTTGCTCCGCCAAGTGCTCGCAAATCAGAAACACTTTTTCCTGTTGGCCATTCGCTTCAATTGCTTCTGAAATTGATTCAATGGTATGAGGTAAATCGCTATTATCCCTTAGGAAATTGATTATTTTAGACTGTAAAGCGATAACTTCTCCAGCCGCTTTCTTGCCGGCTTCCACACCTGGCTGATGATATGCGTTTATATTAATTAGATTAGAGTATAATCCTGTGGCTCGTTCAAATAGGGCGATTAACATGCCCACCGTGCTCTCGCGAATCTCTCGTACCGTGATGCTTATAGATTGTCGTCCATTTTGATAAAGAGCATCTCGAGTGCCCTGATAAAATCCGTCCAGATAATCTCCTGTCGTTACTCCCTTTTCTACTTCAATGGATTCTCCTGCACGGTCTTTAAGAACTCGTATGAATGTGACAAAAAAATTACTCACGCCTTCTCGAAGCTGTTGAATATAAGCGTGTTGATCTGTGGAGCCCTTGTTGCCATAGACTGTGATGCCTTGGTTAACGATTTGACCGCTTAGATCTTTCTCCTTTCCCAGTGACTCCATTATAAGCTGCTGAAGATACCTCGAAAAAAGCTCAAGACGATCCTTATAGGGTAGAACGACCATGTCTCTTGACCCCCGACCATCAACCGCATGGAACCACATGACCGCAAGTTGTGCGGCTGGGTTGCTCGCGAAATTATTTGCTCGTGTGACGCTGTCACATGCGGCAGCTCCAGCTAGGATTTGATCGATATCGAACCCCTGCAATGCTGCCGGCAACATGCCCACCGCTGATGTCTCGCTTGTTCGGCCTCCGACCCAGTCCCACATCGGAAAACGCCGAATCCATCCTTCTTCTTCTGCAACTTTATCGAGGTTGCTTCCCTCGCCCGTAATCGCAATTGCATGGTTAGCAAATTTCAGATTTGACGTTTTGTATGCCGATTGAATTTCAAGCATTCCATTCCGTGTCTCCTTGGTGCCACCGGATTTTGAAATCACTATAACGAGCGTTTTTCCTAATGTTTTTGAGAGTTTCTCCTTAATCTGGTCTATACCATCCGGGTCCGTGTTGTCGATGAACCAAGCCGTCATTTTGTCTTTGCTGGGCTGTGTTAGAGCGCGGGAGGTAAATTGTGGACCCAGCGCCGAACCGCCGATACCTATCACTAGGAAATGCTCAAATTGTCCTTCCTCACCGCAGATAGCACCTGTGTGAATTTCCTCAACGAAGGCCTTGATGCCGGCCAAGGTCCGGTCGATCGCTTGACGTACTTCATCCGTTGGCGCAAGACATGAGTTGCGTAGCCAATAATGGCCCACCATTCGATTTTCGTCAGGATTAGCAATGTCGCCAGCCTCCAATTTTTCCATCTCAAGGAACGCCTTTGCCAAGCGCGGCTCGATTTTTGTTATAAATTCATCCGTATAATCCATTCGACTCAAATCGATGGCGAGCCCGATATTTGGGAATTCCATGTATCTATGGCAAAATCTATCCCAAGACGCAGTGTCTGCTATATATGACATATTTTTAAAAAATTATTAATTATTTTCCGTCTGGCAAAGCGGTCGAATGCAACACAATCGCTAAGCAAAGGCAATCCGATGTTTGTTAACCGAGACTGTTCAGCCTTGTTTTGTTTAATAAAGATCGGCGCGACCAACGATCGGCTGTTGATAATTCAAAC
>CEUN01082056.1_pt1 | contig 11300 bp, 13 predicted proteins | sample 361501 | NCBI WGS metagenome assembly CEUN01 (sample SAMEA2622801, study PRJEB7988) | marine metagenome | biome: marine biome (ENVO:00000447); feature: marine epipelagic mixed layer (ENVO:xxxxxxxxx); material: "saline water (ENVO:00002010), including plankton (ENVO:xxxxxxxx)" | depth 120 m | reverse complement strand
TGGGAAAAAATGTTAGAAAGTGGCATTCATCGAATGGCTTATGATACTGAAGCACCAATGAGCTTGGTCGACCTTGAAGATGTAGCTGAGGTAGCCGTAAAAATAACAGACAATAGTAATTTCTTTAATGGAATTTTTGAGATTGCTGGTCCCTCTATTACTCTTCTTGAAAAGGCCAAAATTTTGACTTCTGTATTGGGTAGGAACATCATCGCTGAAAAACAACCACTCGTCCAATTTCTTGAACACGGAAAGGCGATTGGTTTGAACAAATACACCCTGTCAATGATGTCTAAAATGTTTCCGTACTATGATAAGCATGGCCTTGTCGGTAGTGATAAGGTACTCGGTTGGATACTTGGGCGCCGACCAACTGATTTTAAAGAATTTGTTCGTCGTACTTACGAACCCAATTCCTATAATTCGTAAATCATTGCTTGGATAGGCTGACCAAATTCTGGAGCGGCGAGATCCGGGCATGCGCTCGCCGCTACTGCAAGATCCATTTCGGCACGAAAATCCACATAAATTGGTTCCTTTGGACGATTTGGCGTATGCTGAATTTCTCCTGTTGATGTATCAATATCCACGTGCTGAAAAATATTTAATGGGCTCGGAATAAGTTCGGAGGGTATATTCCATTGACGAAAACCATCAATCAAGTTCTCCCAGCATCCGCGATCTGGAATGGATATATCGTCTCCATGGTGATACTGGTTTAGTCGCCCTTCTTCTTTGGCTCGGGCATATCGGGGGCCTGAGCATGTTCCGTATTGTAAGTCGTGATATCCTAACCCCGCGAATTGATCTTCAGTTATAGTCATCATTGGATTATTAAGTTTACTATAAAGAACGTCACCTTTTGTAATCCACAGTTTCATATTGTAAACCTTGGTACGAGCTTGGTCGAACCTTTCATCAAGATTGTTAAGATTAATACATGCAAAATCGATAATTGTCTTAGCGGTCAAACGCAGCACTTGGCCCTTGGTCATAGCCGCACCCCACCCCGAATTGGCTGGCACAAATTCATCTTTAATGATTTTCATTTCTATCCTCCTTTAAACATTCAGGGTCGCAAGATTGTCACTCTTGCATCAGCCGCGGAAGCTGAGGTTTCGGATGCCGGACAATTCATAATAGCGCAAATAAGGTCGATTTCCGCTTCAAGATCTATTGATACCTCGGTTGAGGGGCCCTTTGGTTTGGGACGGATGTGACCGTTTTCGCTGATATCAAGGTTACGGAAAAAACCCAACGGGTCGGGTAAGTTTTCATAGGCAATATTGAGCGGCGATAAGACAGATAATATCCCATCAGCGCACCCATGACCAGATTGCAAATCATGCAAGCCTATACCAGAAAATCCGTCTGACAGTATTTTCATCATTGGGTTATTTTGTTTACTAAACAGACGATGCCCAGTGGTTGGATACATGTTAAGATTGTATATCCTTGTCCTCGCCGTATCAAAATATTCTCGTATGTCCTCTCTGTTAAAGGCATTGAAATCGATTACACTTTGACCGGTAATTTTTAATACCTGTCCGCGGTCAATATTTCCCATCCAGCCTTGGTGAGGTTTAATGGTTTCTTCACTGATAATTTTCATGGCTTTAATTTCTCTAATTCCATTTATTTCAATCCCAACACGGTTGCTTTAACCTCGAGGCCTCTCGTTTTTGAGGCCATGTCTGGACATGCGCTAAATGCGACAAGTAAATCACGTTCTGCTAGGAGCTCCAAATTTACAGGTTCGTTGGGACGATTCTGAGTGCGTTCCATACACCCGTTGTTTTGATTAATTTTCATGTTTTGAAAAAAATTGACCGGACTAGGAATGTTTTCATATGGGATACCCCATGGCTCCAAAGCCCAGGTAAGATTCTCGGTACAGCCGTGATCGGGCAATTCCATATCTTTGCCATGTAGGTATTCACTGAGGCGTCCTTCTTCAGCGGCGCGTTTGTGTCTTGCTCGGCCACACATGCCAAATTGTAAGTCATGGGTTCCTTTACCTTTAAATTCATCCTTTATAAATGTTAGAAGCGGTTTGCCGCTACGCGATAACATTTGGTGACCCTCTTTAAGATAAATACAGTTGCTTGCCTCTTTTGTCGGGGCTTGGTCAAAGGCTTCACCAAAGTTATTCCTGTCAAAAGCAACAAAATCTATAATCGTTCGAGCAGTAAGTTTTAATATTTGTCCAGCTATCAATTCAGTCGCCCAGCCGGAATTCTTGGGGGCTATATATTCCTTTATTAGTCGCATTTTGACACAGCCTCACTATCCCATAATAGCACCAATGGTTTTAACAATGGCAAAGGAAACTATTCTTTGTTGTGGCTCCCAATTCCTATGACCTCGAATCTATCTGTAATTTGTTTAAAACCCAAGCCTTCATATAGAAAGTTGAGAGGGATATTGAAAAAACATAGATGAATCTTTGCCCGCTCCTAAAAATTTACCCCTACCCCTTGGCAAAGCACTTCGTATCTGAAAAAGGTAATAGTGTAGATAGTGATGTAGACCATTTAGGGCTCGCCTATTATGGTTTCGTATGAAGAAATTTATGTAACACTTATACAGAGAGATAAATTTATGAAAATTCTTGCATTTGCAGGCTCACTTAGAGAAGGGTCTTTAAATCACCAATTAGCGGAAATAATTGCTTCCAAACTTAAAAATCTTGATGTCGAGGTTGATTTAGCTAAGTTTCGTGATTTTCAGATGCCTCTTTTTGATGGTGATTTAGAAACTGCTACCGGTATCCCAGATGGCACAAAAAAAATGGCTGACAGAATTTCAGCCTCAGATGGGGTAGTCATTGTATCGCCAGAATATAATCATGGTGTTCCGGGGCCTTTAAAGAATTCCATAGACTGGTTGTCACGGATTAGACCCTATCCCACTGCTGGTAAGGTTTGTTTTTTGGCATCGGCGGCGCCCAGTTTCGTTGGTGGTGCGCGGGGTCTAATTGCCATACGGCCAACTTTGTCCCTTATGGGAATGTGGCTGTCGGGCGAGAGTTTTTCCCTTGCCCAGGCAAACAAGGAGATGGTAGACGGCAAAATCTTGAATGACGAACTTAACCAAATGCTCAACGGAATGCTGGAAAGATTTGCAAGGGTTACGGCCTCCATCTCAGTAAAATAGAGGGTGTGGCTTCAGAATTATGGACCTTGGTAACATTTTTGATTCAACAGTTGCGCGCCAGCCTGCTTCACTTGCATTTATTGATGGTTGTTTGAGACGCGAGTTTTCGAGTTGGCAATTGGATGTTAGACGAATCGCTTGCGGCATCTCCAAACTGGGATTGAGAAAAGGAGATCGCCTCCTTTGTATAACCGAGAATAGCTACGAGATGGCTACTTTGTATTGGGCATGCCAAATGTTAGCAGCAATATTTACGCCTTTTAATTGGAGAGCTACTGCTGAAGACATAAAGTTTGTACTGGAAGATGCTACGCCACGAGTTATCGCTTATGATCATAATGCAAGGGAGACAATAGCCACTTTAAAGAACAAGATTGATGCTTCTGTCGTCTATATAGGAAAGAACGAAACCGGGTTCAATTTTAATGAATTGCTGCACGAAAAACCTCTATCTGGGCCGTACGGAGCCGTAGATGGCGATACATGTCTAATGCTTTATACTTCAGGAACAACGGGCAGGCCCAAGGGTGTACCGCGTTCGCATCTTGCAGAACGGACTGCCGGTGTTTCTGTCATCGCTCATCTCAGATATCAATTTGGTGATGTGGCTCTTGGTGTAATGCCCATGTTTCATACAATGGGAATAAGACTTCTACTTTGTTCTACTATGATTAATGGTGCTTTCATTAATATGGGAGGGTTTGATGCGAAAGACGCCCTTCAGATAATCAAAAAAGAAAAGGTAAACACCCTGTTTCTTGTGCCGACCATGTTTCACGACATATTGATGCAGGACAGTTTTGAGACCACAAGTATGACATCGGTAAGGAATGTTGCCTATGCAGGCATGTCGATGACTAGTGAACTTGAGAGACGTTGTATAGAAAAAATCCAGCCGGAAATCTTTGCCAATTACTATGGTTCAAGCGAAATTTTTACTTTTACATTTTGTGATCACCTTGACAAGAAACCCGGTTCAGCTGGCCTCCCCGGATTGAATCAGGTAGTCAAAGTGGTTCGTGCTGACAGTAAAAAATTAGTGGAACCAGAAGAAGTGACGGAGCCCGGTGAAATAGGTGAAGTTATCGCTTCCATGCAAAGCCCAGAGGCTTTTTCGGGTTATTGGAAACGACCGGATGCAGACGAGAAAGCAATTCGTGGGGACTGGTACTTTACAGGGGACCTTGGTTATCTTGATGAAGACGGAGAATTATTCCTCTCAGGAAGAGTGGATGACATGATTATTTCCGGAGGAGAAAATATCCATCCTGAAGAGGTTGAAAATATTTTGTCAGAGTGTGATTTGGTTTCGCAATCGGCGGTTGTAGGTTTAACAGATGAACGAATGGGACAAAAGGTAGTTGCTTTCATTGAACCTCAGAACGGTAATGTAGATGAGGAAAAAATTGATACTCATTGTATTAACTCAAAGTTGGCGAGATTTAAGCGGCCTCGACAATATATATTTGTGGAGCAGTTACCAAGATCAGCGTCAGGGAAATTGTTAAGACGTCAGTTGAGGGAGGGCAATTACACTGCCCTCAGCGAAAACAGTAACATTTTATAAGAAAGATTAGAATATGAGTAAGGATTATGCAGCTGAAAGAGGAGAGCTATTAAGGGACTTGGATGGCCTGCGCGTTGAAATAGACAATAAGAAAAAAATTGGTTACCTTTTTCTCTCCCGTCCTCCACTGAATATCGTTTCTTATAAGGGTAGGTCTCAGATCCGAGCTTTAATTGAAGCAATGGATGAAGACGCTGATGTTGGGGTAATTGTAATCCGGGGTGATGGTGAAATTTTTACCTCAGGTGGTGATGTAAAGAGTTTTCCAGATATCCCGTTTGATGGAATGTCTGATCTCGCGTGGAATATAGGGGCACCAGAAAGGTGTTCTAAACCAGTCATAGCGGTGCTAGAAAAGTACGCATTTGGAGTTGGCTTTGAACTGGCGATGGCTTGTGATTTCAGGCTTGCGACGAAGGATACGATGGTGGCATTGCCTGAAATTAATTTGGGGGAAATGCCGGGTTCAGGTGGAAGTGTTCGGGTTGCAAAAGTAGTTGGCCTAACGAGGGCTAAGGATATGATCATGCTCGGAAAACGCATTCCAGCATTAGAGGCAAAAGAGTGGGGCCTGTTAACTGAAGTCGTTGATGATGGTGCGTCTCTTAGCGAATTAGTCGAGCGGTATGCGGCTGATTTGAACGCGAAGGGGCCGCTAGCATTAAGGGCTTTGAAGCGTGTTCTTAATTCTGTCTATGACACGAGTTTAAAGGTCGCACTAGACATAGAAGGACACTCCTATGAAAAGTTGCGATCTACCCAAGACTACATGGAAGGAATTGATGCCTTTGCAGAAAAACGCAAGCCCAAATATGTAGGTAAGTAGTCTGAATTTTTAGAGTTTTAGTACGGGGTTTAAGGTTTAAATCTGGTTTTTGAAAGTATTATTTAGAGCCCCTTCCTTTATTTTTCATTTTTTTCAAAAACCGGGGCCATTTTCTTAACGGTACTTCAACGGATTCTATCGAGCTATTTCGATTGGCGTCGTGGCGCCTAAACCATCGTTTCATAGGGGCATGAAGCTCGTTTGCCGTTATTTGACCGTCCCCATTGATATCTAGAAGGTCAAATATTTTAAATGTGCGACAGCGTTTTAAACCTCTTCCTCGACGTTTTAATTCTTTTAAAGATAGAGACTTGTTATTGTTGATATCAAGAGCGCGAAGTATACGGGTTTGAGTGCTAACAATTTCTTTTATTGTAACCTTTCCGTCTTCATTTAAATCACAAAATTTCATCAACATTCTAAAACGTCGCCTTTGTTTTTTACCCCTTTTGTTTCTTTTTAGACTACTAAAGATTTCAGATGTTTCTAGGGCGCCGTCGCCATTAAGGTCATGACGATTGAACCAGCGCTGCGCAGGCCTTGATAATTCCAGAGCGGTTATTTCTTGGTTACCGTTATCATCCAGAAGATCAAACATAGTAACTGATTGCCATAATTTGAGATTACTACCGCGCCGCCGCATTTCCTTAGGAGAAAGTCCTCGGCTGTTATCCATATCGATGGCCTGAAGCATTCGATTTTGATCCTCTATAATTTCCTTAACGGTAACTTTCCTATCATTATTAAGGTCATAGAGACGCATAAATTTCCGTGCTTGTCTTTTCTGCCGTTTATATTTTTTGTTAAAATAATTTTCGGAAAGGAAATTTTTTTGGGAAAACAAATTATGGGCATTGATTTCAGAAATAGGTTTTGCACACACCGAAAATGCTGAAAGCATAAGCACTGCAGCTGCCGTTGTATAAATAGACGAATATATATTCATTCCATTTACTCCTTTAAGATTTATAAATCCTTAAAAATTGTAACGTGTTTTAATTCAGAAAAGTGGAATTTTCGATAACATTGGGCCAGATTGAAACGAAATATACGATAAAACAACCTTGTTTTTTATTACAAAAAAGATATCCAATATTGAATTGAGAGGCTACTTGTTTCAGTTGCCTGTTGTATTTAAGAGCATAGTTGGTGATGCATGGCTTCTGTCATCCTAAATTCGATTGAGACTTTTGACGGAGATCGGTGTGTTGATATTTTTGAAAGGGAAGATGGAACTTTTGGTTTTGAAGAATTTAGGCGAGATCCAGAGACGCGCACGGGTTGGTTTAAAACTGGTTATTTTGGAGGGAACATATTTCTCGATGAGATGAGTGCATTGGTAGCAGCGCGCGGAAGCGTTAAGTGGCTCGACCTCAAAATGAAAATATTGGAGAAACGATAAAGTAATGAAGAAAAAAGTTTCTAGCAGAAGGCATTGGTCCCAAGATGTCCACAAACTATTTAAAAGAATAGGCATTAAACAGGTTGCATATGTACCTGATGGCGGTCTGGCTAATCTGATTAGATGTTGTCAGATGGATAAAACTATTAGATCTGTGGTTCTTACTACAGAAGAAGAGGGCATCGCTCAAATGGCTGGAGCCTGGCTAGGTGGCCAACGGGGTGTTCTTTTGATGCAGTCGGGCGGGGTAGGAAACTGCATAAATATGTTGTCGATGATGCAAGAATGCCGGATACCGCTTCTATCTCTTGTGTCCATGCGCGGAGAGTGGGGCGAAACATTTCCGTGGCAGATACCCATGGGACAAACTACTATCCCAGCTCTTGAGGCAGCTAGGGTTATTGTCCATCGGGTTGATGAGCCCGAGGAAATTCTAACAACAGTAAATGCGGCTGCAAAACTAGCTTTTGATTCCAGCCGTGCAGTCTCCGTTGTTATTTCTCAAAGAATTTCAAATAGCGGGAGCAGAGGCTAGTGACTAAAATTTCAAAATTGAAATATTCCCTGCAACGCCGAAGTGTGGTTCATCGAATTTTAGAATCGCGTGGAAATGCCGCAGTAGTGGCTGGAATAGGTAATGCGGTTCATGACGTCGCTTCTTTCAGTGATAATCCTAAAAATATGTATCTTGGTGGAGTTATGGGAGGTGCATGTATGGTTGCGTTCGGGGTAGCTATTGCGCAGCCTAAGAGGCGTATTCTTGTAATTACTGGCGATGGAGAAATACTGGCTGGTGTCGGTAGTCTTGCGACAATCGGTGTGGAGAAACCAGATAACCTCTCAATAATTGTTATTGATAATCAGGCTTATGGTGCGACGGGTAATCAGCACACCCATACGGGGCGCGGGGTAGATCTTGTGGGGATCGCACAGGCCTCGGGATTTAAAAGCACAGCTCTTATCACCAAGGGCTTAGAGCTTGAAACACAAATTCCGATAATATTTCGGAAACCCGGGCCATATTTCGGTGTTGTAAAGGTTTCAGGTAAATCGGCGCCCAGGGTTAATGCACCAAAAGATGGAACTTATGTCTCCAGACGCTTTCGAATGACAGTAGTTAGTGAAGGACCGTAATGACGGCAGTTTCAAATAAAAACGACTGGTCCGGTTCAGTTTTTAAAGTGTTAAAAAAACATAAAGTGAATCAGATTGTCTACGTTCCCGACGCCGGGCACACATCACTTATCCAAAAAGCGATATCGGACAATGTCGTAAAAACAGTTTCCCTGACGTCCGAGCAAGAGGGCGTTGCGGTTTTATCGGGTGCGTGGCTTGGTGGTGAAGCCGGTGCGTTACTTCTGCAATCCTCGGGAGTGGGCAATCTTATTAATATGCTTGGTATGGCCAGTGAATGTCGCTTTCCTTTGCTGATGCTTGTGACTATGCGAGGGGAATGGGGTGAGTTCAATCCGTGGCAGGTGCCGATGGGTCAAGCTACACAATCTGTACTTGAGGCTGCGGGCGTCATAGTGCACCGCGCTGATAAAACTGAAGATATTCCGGAAACAGTTGAGGCTGCATGTAAACTCGCATTCGAGGGTGGAAGAATGGTTGCTGTATTAATTGGGCAACGTGTCGTAGGTTATAAGGATTGGAATAAGTAATGGACCGCAAACCAAATATTATTTTAAACCGCCGTCAGGTTGTAGCGAAAATTTTAGAGAATCGCGGGTCATTGTTAGTGATTAGCGGTCTCGGAGCACCCACCTGGGATGTGGCTGCAGTAGGCGATCATCAAAATAATTTTTACCTTTGGGGGGCAATGGGCGGAGCAGTCTTAACCGGTCTTGGTCTTGCCTTGGCACAGCCTAAACGGCGTATTCTTGTTATTACTGGTGATGGCGAAATGCTTATGGGGCTTGGTGGTTTAGCAACGGTAGCGGTACAAAAACCATCAAATTTTGCTGTCTGTATAATTGACAACCAGCGTTATGGGGAAACGGGTATGCAAGAGACCCATACTCACTACGGTGTAGACCTTGCCCAAATGGCATTAGGGGCGGGATTTCGGACAGCACAAATGGTCTATAATAAAAATCAATTGATAAAATCTATACCGATACTTTACGAAGAAACCGGCCCGGTACTTGTTAATATGAAAGTTAAAGATGGGCCCCTGCCAATGACTTTGCCACCAAGGGATGGACTTCTTTTGAAACACCGGTTTCGAGAAAACCTAGTTGGACATATGTAACTTTGAACGTGATAAATTAGCTTAAAAAGGAATTAGTATAATGGCCGACCTGAAAGTTAACAAAATGATAATTAATGGTCAGTGGATAGATGCTGAAAGTGGGGAGACTTTCGAAAGTTTCAATCCTTACACGGCAAAGCCCTGGGCATTAATCCCCAAAGGTGGCCCGGCTGATGTAGACGCCGCTGTTGAGGCCGCTTGGCAGGCTGGACGGCCGGGTTCGGAGTGGAGGTCAATGACCGCCTCGGCGCGTGGTTCGCTATTGAGAAAACTTGGTGATGCGCTTCTTGAAGCGTCTGAACACCTTGGGGAAATGGAAACGAAAGATAACGGCAAGTTAATCGCCGAAATGGGTGTGCAGTGTAAATATCTAACACAATGGTATCAATATTATGGTGGGCTTTGTGACAAAATCGAGGGCTCAGTTATTCCAATCGATAAACCTTCTACTTTCAATTATACGGTATGGGAACCGCTAGGGGTCGTCGCTTGTATTATTCCCTGGAATTCACCATTGCTTCTTTTAACCTGGAAATTAGCCCCGTTGCTTGCCGCCGGGAATACTACTGTTATTAAACCTTCTGAATATACCTCTGTGTCGACTCTGGAATTTATGAAAGTAATTGAAAAAGTAGGCTTCCCTCCGGGTGTTATAAATGTGGTCACCGGTTTTGGGGCGGACGTTGGAGCGCCATTGGTAGAACATCAAAAAGTAGCAAAGGTTGCGTTTACAGGTTCAGATTCAACCGGATGTCAAATATATCAATCCGCTGCCAAAGGCATGAAGCATGTAACAATGGAACTCGGAGGCAAGTCTCCTAATATTGTATTTGAGGATGCTGAAATTGATAATGCTGTAAAAGGAGCAATTTCCGGTATATTCGCTGCGACTGGTCAGACCTGTATAGCTGGTTCACGGTTGCTGGTTCAAGAGAGCATACATAATGAATTTGTTGACAAGTTGGTCGGTTTAGCTAAGACGGCAAAAATGGGCGATCCGATGGATTTGGATACTCAAGTCGGACCGGTCACCAACATCCCTCAATATGAAAAAATACTTGAATATATTAACATTGCCAAAGATGAGGGTGCGGAAACTGTTCTTGGCGGGACCAAAGCCGATGCACCAGAATGCGGTAATGGTTGGTTCGTGGAACCCACGATTTTTACCGGTGTTAATAATTCGATGAGAATCGCTCAAGAGGAGGTATTTGGTCCAGTTCTGTCTATTATTCCATTTAAAAATGAAGAGGAAGCAATCCATATTGGTAATGATGTTGTTTATGGACTAGCGGCAGGTGTCTGGACACAAAATATTCGGCGAGCAATGGTTATGGCAGACCGGTTAGAGGCGGGGACAGTCTGGGTAAATACCTATCGGGCGGTGAGTTACATGTCTCCATTTGGTGGCTATAAGCAATCAGGTTTAGGCAGAGAAAGTGGTCAGGAGATGATAAAGGAATACCTACAACAAAAATGTGTATGGATTTCCACGGAGACTGAAGTGCCTAACCCGTTTGTATTACGTTAGAAGTTAAGTATTTAAATCAATCAAGGTTCCATCTTTAGTTTTACCTTGAGATCGAAAATGTCCAATAAGTTGTAAAAGCGGCGCATCCGTAATAGCATATAGTATTGCGTTTTTCCTATCATCCAAGTTTGCGTGGTGATGCCATAAATGGTTGGGCACAATAAAGATATCGTTTTTCCCCCATTCAAGTCTTTTGCCAGCAACTTCTGTATATCCGCCGCCAGAGATACAACAATACAGTGTGCTAGCCGTCTGACGAGAGGGGAGAGTACTTTCCCGAGGTCGCAGCAACTGCGCGGAGTAGCCCAGCGTAGTGAAGACTGATGAACCATTGATAGGATTAGTGAATTTTATCTTGATTGCTTCAAATGGATCGCCTTCATCCCCTGCAAGTTCTTCCAGTGTGTGTCTGATGTCTTGACCTTTGTAATGCATTAATGGTGAATTACCATGGCCAATGCCGCGAGTTTCAGAAGAAAATACAGGTACCATTCCCCCCCTGCCAAAATGACGTGAGGAGTAGTTTTTTGAATGATTTGGTGTATTGGGCATTTGGGATTGGTC
>CEUN01165257.1_pt1 | contig 11309 bp, 10 predicted proteins | sample 361501 | NCBI WGS metagenome assembly CEUN01 (sample SAMEA2622801, study PRJEB7988) | marine metagenome | biome: marine biome (ENVO:00000447); feature: marine epipelagic mixed layer (ENVO:xxxxxxxxx); material: "saline water (ENVO:00002010), including plankton (ENVO:xxxxxxxx)" | depth 120 m | reverse complement strand
AGTGTCACGTCATCCGAGACCGTGCGCACCGTGCCATCCAGATCGATCACATGCAGGTGGCCGGGCCGCATCGGCTCGCCTGAAAATACTCGGTATCCCAGGGAGCCAACCCACACGCGACCCGAAGTGTCGGTTGTCAGATCGTTGAAGCCTATGGACACATCGGTGATGTTTTGTGGGATAAGCGTATGTGAAGGCTCGCCACTCAGCGGTTGGGCGATGATCTCTCTACCGCCGAGGATCAGTGCATCGTCAGCATGAATCGCGATGCCGCCCACGCCGCGTCGTTTCGGCACAACCACGCTCACTTCCCCATTCTCAGCCAGTGCCCGCACGCCGCCGTTGACGACGTCGCTAAACAACAAGCCCCGAGTCGGATCCCAAACCGGGCCTTCGATTAGCCCATATCCCGAAGTCAGCGCGTCCACGTTTTACTCCCCTGCAACAGATGAAAGCGACGACCTCATTTATATCGCATGTACGCACCGTATGTGACGCGGCTTTTGTGTCTATGTGGTGTAATGAATTGCGCTTTCCCACGCCCGCGGCTCATGCATCTCAACCTGATCCTTCTGATCCAGTTGTTCAATCACACGTGCTTTCGCGGCAGCAAAGTGCTGATCACCTTGTTTGCCATCGAGCTGGGCGCAAGCCCCGTCATCGCCGGCGTACTGTTTTCCATGTACTCCGTTCTCCCTGCGTTCTTGTCCGTATACATCGGACGGTTTACCGATCGCGTGGGGTTTCGTGTACCGATGCTGGTGGGCACCTTGGGATTGATGACCGCGTTGGCGCTGCCGTATTTCAACCCGACGTTATGGGCGTTGTTTTTCTCGGCAACCATAGGTGGTACCTGTTACATCTTCTATACCGTTGCTATCCAGGATCTGGTTGGGTCGTTGGGCGGGGAGGGTGGCCGTACCCGTAACTACGCGATGTACACACTGTGCGTCAGTATCACCGCGCTGACTGGGCCGGTAATCGCAGGGTTCAGTCTCGAGCATCTGGGCGGTGCCGAGGCTTATTTGATCTTCGCCTGCATTCCGGTAGTCGCTCTGGTGTTGTTGTTATCGCCGCTGATTGCGCGTGTGCCTCGACGTCGTACAAAACCGGCTGCGGGCAAATGTAATGCGCTGGACCTCTGGAAAAACCCGCGCATCAGGCGTGTGCTTATCGTCGCCGGGGTGATCGAGACGGGCAACGAACTGGGCAACTTTCTGCTGCCGGTGTACGGCACGGAAATTGGTCTGACCCCGTCGGAGATTGGCATTGTCATGGGCGCGTGGGCGGCTGCCACTTTTGTGGTACGTGCCCTGGTTCCACATCTGGCGCGCAAGATGGCTGAGGCAACTGTGTTGGCAGGTTGTCTGGTGCTGGCCGCCGTCGCGTGCATCCTGATGCCGTTTTTTGACACCTTCCTGACAGTAGCGCTGGTCGCGTTCCTGTTTGGTCTTGGTATTGGCGGCGGCGCGCCGCTGTCAATGTCGCTGGTGTTCTCGCGCAGTCCGGAAGGGCGTTCCGGCGAGGCGATGGGTATGCGACAGACGGTCAACAAAGGCACGGAGATGGTTGTGCCGGCCGCGTTCGGCGCCATCAGCACCACGTTCGGTATGATGCCGCTGTTCTGGATAGTGGCAGCCCTGTTGGGTGTTGGCGGCTGGTTTATGCAGCGCGACGCGAAGGCACTGCCTAAAGTGGACAACTCTGGGGAGTAGATCGTGCGACCGGAAGGTAGAGAAGCACTTGACTCGTTGTATTTCGAGTATCCGCGATTCGCCTACCACCCTGCGCCTGAGCAGTCCGGGGATGCGCGCGTGCACGATGTGGTCATCGTCGGGGCCGGACCGGTCGGGCTTGTGGCTGCACTGGAGCTGGCACGTTTTGGAATCCCCTCCGTTGTAGTCGACGAGAAGAGAACCGTTAACGACGGCAGTCGTGCGATTTGTCTCGCGCGCCATTCCATGGAGTCGTTACGCGGCATTGGTGTTGCCGACAGGTTCCTGGAACTGGCCCTCGGCTGGACCAGCGGCCGTAGCTACTACCGTGGGGAGCAGGTGTACACGCTGGAGATGCCGCATTCGCCAGAACAGCGTTATTTGCCAATGTATAACCTGCAGCAGCAGTTCATTGAACGTTTTCTGGTGGACGCGGCCGAGGCGTCCGCGCTTGTTGATCTGCGTTTTGGACACCGTGTAGAGCATGCGGAGGCGCTTGCCGACGAGGACGGCGCCAACGTCCTGTTGTCGCTTTGCAACGAAGACGGCGCTTATGAACTGCGAGCCAGGTATTGTCTGGCTGCAGACGGTGCCCGCTCACGCGTTCGACACGCACTTGGGCTCGCACTACACGGGGAAGCTTACGAGGCGCGTTATGTCATCGCGGATATCCGGCTGCGCTCTGACTTTCCCACCGAGCGGCGCGCGTTTTTTGACCCCAGTTCCAATCCTGGCGCCACATTGCTCGTTCACAAACAGCCGCTGGATATCTGGCGGGTCGACTGGCAACTGGAAGATGACGAGTCGGACGAAGACGCCCTGGAAGAGGGCGCATTGCGGGCCAAGATCGGCGCCATTCTCGACATGTTGGGCGAGGAGGATAGTTGGGAACTCGAGTGGTGGAGCATCTACAAGGCTTACACGTTGTGCCTGGATGACTACCGGCACGATGGATACTTCTTCATTGGGGATGCAGCTCACCTGGTACCAATATTCGGTGTGCGCGGCTTGAACAGCGGCGTTGCTGACGCAGGTAACGTTGCGTGGAAGATCGCATGGGCGTTGCGACATGATGCCGCTGACGGGTTACTGGACAGCTATTCCCCGGAACGCAGGGGCGCTACGCTCGAGGTTTTCGACAACGCGGCCAAGAGTACGCGTTTCATGAGCCCGCCCACGTATGGTTATCAACTGGCGCGCGATGCAACGCTCTCGCTGGCGCTTAAACACGACTTTGCACGTCCGTTCCTGAATCCCCGTCAGGCTACGCCTTACACGTACGCGGAGAGCAAGTTGTCCACGGTCGACGAGACGGCGGCTGACAGTGGACCTGCTGTGGGCGCGCCAATAGTCGATTGCCGCCTGGATGACGGCACGTTCCTGCTGGACGACATGCCAGCCAGGTTTTTGCTACTGGCGTTCGTCGACGAAGCACTGCCGGACTGGCTCAAGGATGAATCTCTGGCGTCGCGTGCGGATCAGATTCAGATCAAGGTCATTTGCCGGCGTGCCAAGCAAGGTTCGATTGCCCGAATTGTAGATGCCGATGGCAGCGTATTCGCGCGTTATGGCGCGCGTGCTGGCTCGACCTTTCTGGTGCGGCCAGACAGACATGTCACGGCACGATGGCACGCGCCCATCTGGCAAGACATCGAGAACGCATATTTACGCGCCTGTGGACGCTCCGATGAATCAAATTGTGGACCGGGCGGATGAGCAAGCTACCTTTTTCGGACCTCGAACTTGTGTACGACGAACTGGCAGGCGCGATCGACGCGGCCGGGGTTGCTGACACGCCCAAAATGTTGACTAAGCTTGCTTTACTGCTGAGCGCCGAGATCGAAGATCTGAGCGTCATACAGAAAGCGATTCGCACGGCGCAAGAAGACCTTTAACGCGCGGCGCCGGTGCGACGCCGCGCGCACATCTTAGCGTGCGATCAGCGGCGCACCGCCGAGATGCAGACCCGCGTCCGAAATCAATACCTCGCCGGTGACGTTGCCGCTTTGTGTCAGGAAGAACAAAGCTGCTTCCGCCATGTCTTCCGGCGTGCCGGCGTGCTGCAACGGGACTGACTGTTCGACGCCGGCGACCATCTTGTCGTAAGCCTCCTGCCCAAGCTTGTCCAGCCACCAGCGTCCGGTAATGAAGCCAGGTGCGATCGCATTTACGCGAATCTCCGGCGCGAGCAGGCGCGCCAACGACAAGGTCATCGTATTCATCGCACCTTTCGACGCCGCGTAGGCGATCGAACTTCCAATGCCCATGACACCGGCGATCGACGATGTATTCACGATGCTGCCATAGCCGCGTGCCTTCATGTGCGGTGCGACGGCGCGCGTCATCTGATACGCACCTACGACATTGACCGAATAGATGTTGATGAAATCGTCAGCGGAGAGCGCATCAAGTGAGTTATCGGCGACGAGCGTTGTGATGCCGGCATTGTTCATGAGCCCGTCGATACGGCCCCACTTCGCCATGGTTTCCTCCGTCATGCGCTTGCAGTCAGCGTCTTCCGCGACGTTTGCCTGGCAGACCAGTGTTTCAGCGCCGAGGGCCTCGCACTCTTTGGCCGTAGCCTGCGCTTCGTCGGCACTACGCGAATAGTTGATCACCAGCTTTGCCCCACGTTCGGCCAGCATTTTTGCCGCGGCCGCGCCTACACCCGTGCCACCGCCGGTAATGATGACAACCCAATCGCTGATATCCATGGACACTTTCTCCAATTGCAGTCTGTTAATTACTGAGAACCCTTGCGCCGCCGTACAACCAGTTCACGGTGCGCGACATAAATTCCACTGGCGACGATCAGCACGATACCAAACAGCGTATTCGCAGACGGGACCTCCGCGTACAGCCAATAGCCCCATAACAATGCAAACGGCATCGCGACGTATTCAAACGGCGCGATAACCGCAGCGTTGGCGACACGATAACCCTGTGTCATGAGGAAGGTACCCACCGCGCTGAGTGCACCCATCGCAACCCACAACGACAAGTCCGTCAAATCCGGCGTGGCCCATGCCCGCAGCGCAAACGCCAGGCTGATATTGTCGCTTCCGCCAAAGCGTCCATCGCCCGCAATCAAGCCCACACAAGCGCTGATCAGCATCAACGTCAGCTGCACGTACACAACCATGGTCGAAGTGGACTCAACGGCTCCCATACGCCGCGCGAGAATCTGCATCGTCGCGTACGACAAGGCCGCCATGATGGGAAACGCGGTCGCGATCTGAAAGACGTCAGCGCCTGGGCGTACGATTGCCAGCACACCCACCAGGCCAACCACAACACCGGTCCAACGACGTGGACCAACCGGCTCTCCCAGCAAGAGCGCTGAAAAAGCCGTGATCAACAATGGCGCAACGAAAAATACGGCAACGTTGTCGGCCAGCGGCAACGCCGCGAGACCCATGAAAAAGCAGGTATTGGCTACGACCAGACATAAGCCGCGGGCGAACAGGAATGGGAAGTTGCGTGTGCGCAACTGCCGTAGTTGTCGAATGCCCGCCAGAAACAGCAGCATCAGAGTCAGGGCGACGCCAGCCCGCACCACCATGATCTCATGCAGCGCATAGTCTGCAGAGAACTGTTTAACCATCGCATCCTGCAGCGAGATCAACATCATCGCGCCCACGATGGAAAAGATTCCGAGGGCATTGGCAGACATGCAGGTGCTCTCCGGAGGCAGTCAGATGGCGACGTTGGTGCAAAGCGAGGCCGCAGTGTAACTTGAATATAACTGAGTCCGTAGAGATACACCCGTGGCAAAAAGCAAAGAAGAGTTGCGCAGTCATCGCTGGTTTGGCGTCGATACCATGCGCGCATTTGGACACCGCTCCCGCACTTACGAGATGGGTTTTTCCCGCGACGATTTTGAGGGAAAACCGGTCATAGGCATCGTCAATACCTGGAGTGATACCAACACGTGCCACAGCCACATGCGCCAACGCGCGGAAGAGGTCAAGCGCGGCGTCTGGCAAGCAGGCGGCTTCCCGGTCGAATTGCCCGCTATGTCGGTTGGCGAGCAGATGACGAAGCCCACGTCGATGCTGTATCGCAATTTCCTTGCGATGGAGACCGAAGAACTGCTGCGGTCACAGCCCGTGGATGGTTGTGTGTTGATGGGCGGGTGTGACAAGACCACGCCTGGACTACTGATGGGCGCTGCCAGCATGGACCTGCCGGCGATCTATGTGCCCGCCGGCGCGATGTTGCGGGGCCACTGGCGTGGCGAGACCCTGGGGTCCGGAACGGATGTCTGGAAGTACTGGGCAGAACGACGCGCGGGAAATCTCCCGGAAGAGTCGTTGCGTGAAATTGAGCTTGGCATCGCACGCTCTCCCGGTACCTGTATGACCATGGGTACGGCTGCCACGATGATGTCGCTGGCTGAGACACTGGGTATGACCTTGCCCGGTGCTTCTTCCATACCAGCCGTCGACGCAACTCACGCGCACATGGCCTCTTATTCAGGCCGGCGCATCGTTGAGATGATATGGGAAGACCTGAAGCCCTCCGACATCATGACGGAAGCGGCATTTACGAATGCCATTGTCATGGACATGGCCGTGGGCGGCTCAACCAACGCGATCATTCACCTGGTCGCCATGGCGGGCCGGTTGGGTGTGGATCTGCCGCTCGACAAGTTCGACGAACTCTCGCGCACCACACCAACACTCGTAAACCTGAAACCGTCTGGCAAATACCTGATGGAAGATTTCTATTATGCCGGTGGTCTGCGTGCGTTGATGAACAAGATGCACGACCTGCTGGACATGGACTGCCTGACGGTGAACGGTCGCACTTTGCGTGAGAACGTGGAGGGCGTTGATGTCTACAACGATGAAGTGATTCGCCCGCGCAATAACCCGCTGTCGCCTACGGGCGGAACGGCGGTGTTACGTGGCAACCTTGCGCCTGATGGCGCCATCATCAAGCCTACCGCGGCCGAGGCACACCTGTTGTCGCATACCGGACCGGCCGTCGTCTTCGAGAATATCGATGATCTGTATGCCCGCATTGATGATCCTGGTCTGGACGTCACCGCCGATTCGGTGCTGGTCTTGAAGAACGCCGGACCCTACGGCGGGCCTGGCATGCCGGAATGGGGGCAACTACCTATTCCGAAGAAGCTTTTGGGAGCGGGCGTGCGCGATATGGTGCGCATATCGGATTGCCGAATGAGCGGCACCAGTTACGGCGCTTGTGTTCTGCATGTATCGCCGGAATCAGCGGTGGGCGGTCCGCTGGCGCTGGTGCGTACCGGTGACATGATCACGATGGACGTGGAAAAGCGTGTCTTGCATATGGAAGTCAGCGATGAAGAACTGGCTGAGCGCAAATTAGCCTGGACACGACCGGCGCCACACTACGAGCGTGGCTATGGTTCCATTTATCTGGCGCATGTGACGCAAGCCCATCAAGGTTGCGACTTTGATTTCCTGCATGCCGGTGCGCCGACGCCGGAACCGAAGATTTACTAGGACCATCCCATGTCACTTCCTCAATACGAGATTTACGCCATCAAATACGGTGAGCGTGTGGGCACGCGTCAACAGATGTTTATGCACGGCGACGCGCATGACGGCCCTCAGCCGATGGATTATTTCGTCTGGCTGTTGAAATCAGCGGAACATACGGTGGTTGTAGACGTTGGTTACGGCAAGGCAGAGGGGGAGAAACGCGGTCGTACGTTCCTGCGTTGCCCGGGAGAAAGCCTGCAGTTGCTGGATGTGAACGCGGCCAAGGTTGAAGATGTCATCATCACGCATATGCACTACGACCACGCCGGCAACCTGCCGTTATTCGAGCAGGCGCAGTTTCATATTCAGGACGATGAAATGGCGTTTGTGACCGGCCGGGCCATGACACACAAGGCGCTGCGCCATTCGTTTGCGTTACCGGATGTGCTTGAGATGGTGAGCATGGTGTATGGCGACCGCGTGCAGTTCCATCAAGGCGACGATGAAGTGGTCCCCGGCGTGACAGTGCATCACATCGGCGGACACACTCGAGGTCTGCAAGCCGTACGCGTCAACACAAAACGCGGCATGGTCGTGCTGGCGTCCGACGCCTCCCATTACTACGAGAACTTCGAAGAGAACGTCACGTTTACGACGGTCGAGAACATTTTTCTGATGCACGAAGGATTCAGAAAGCTGCACAAACTCGCGCGCACACCTGCGCACATCGTGCCCGGTCACGACCCGGCTGTGTTGCGACGCTACCCCGCACCGTCCCCAGAGTTGGAAGGGATCATTGCGCGTCTGGACGTTGCGCCGAGCCACTAGTGGGCATTACTGCACCGCGTAGATGGCCGACTCGAACCGCTCGAACACTTCCAGGGTTGGGCCATCAGCAAACGGCAGGATCTGTGTACACAAGACACCGGCAACATCATTTGCCGGGTCCAACCAGAAGTACGTGTTGTTGAGGCCACCCCACGTCAGGCTGCCGGCGCCGCGGCGTCCGGGAACTGGTAATGCGTTCCGCAGGAATCCGAGTGTCCACGACGGTGCGTAATCCCGCATGAAGTGTACGGTGTTGGAAATCTGCGCAGTTGTCGTGACCAGTTCGCCGACGTTGTTGGCCCGGAATTGACTCTGGCTCAAACCTGCGCGCGACTGGGTGGATAAGAGCGGGGTGTCTTCATGCGCGGGCGCGCGCAGCTCGCGTAAACACGCGCTCAGGAACATCGCGTAGTCCGTCGGGGTGGAGAACAACCCGCCGCCGCCGCGCTCATCTGAGGTGCCGTCGCCGGGTGGCATCGGCACCAGGTTGCCCTCGTCGTCGCGACAGTAGCCTCGCACGAGGCGTTTCATTTGTGCCTCGCTCAATTTGAATGTCGTATCGCGCATGCCGATGGGCGCGAAGATGTTTTCGTCAAAGAAGGTGCCAAGCGACTGCCCGGAGGCAGCCTCTACCGCCAGGCCCACCCAATCGGTGCAGGTGCTGTAAGTCCAACGCTCGCCGGGGTCCGCGACCAGTGGTTGGCTCATCAACGCATTGTCGCCCGGGATCGGGCGAGCCTGAGGTTGTAACTTGCGGAATTGTTTCAGGGACGCATCCCAGATGGTGTACCCATGACCTGCGCTATGAGTCAGTAACTGACGTAGCGTAATGGGGCGATTTGCGGGCCGGAGCAAGGGGGTGTCTCCGTCAAAACCAACCAGCACCTGCGGCTCTGCCAGGGCTGGCAGCCAATCCGCTATCGGCTTGTCGAGAGCGAGCAGTCCGTGGTCCACCAGCATCATTGCAGCAACTGAGGTCACGGCTTTGGTCAGCGATGCGATCGAAAAAATGTGCTCCGCGGTAAGCGTGGTGCCGTCTTGATTCGCCGTGCCCGCGGCGCCTGTAAAGTCTGATCCGCTGCTGGTGCAACTGACCGCGGCCAGACTCTTCAGTTGGCCACTCGCTATGGCTGCTTCGAGGATACGTTGTGGCTCGTTCATGTGTATCGGCCCGTCTCCAGCCGGTGTCATAATGTAGCGACCATGGTACCTCGGCTTGAGTTGGCGGTATGACTGAGAATCGGCTGCGTGACGAGATCGCGCTGTTGGCTGCGTCTATCTACAACCGCGGCCTGACATTTGGCTCATCCGGCAATATTTCAGTTCGCCTCGAAGATGGCTGGTTGATGACGCCAACCGGCGCCACGATGGGCGAACTGGATCCGGCACGGCTGTCGAAACTGGACGCAAACGGCCGGCATGTCGCGGGTGATCCGTCTACCAAAGAAACGTTCCTGCATCAGGCGATGTACGGGCAAAGGCCGGACGCTGGCGCCTTCGTGCACTTGCATACCACACATTCTGTAGCGGTCAGTTGCTTGTCAGACATCGACCCCGCAAACGTTTTGCCACCAATCACCGCCTATTACGTGATGAAGGTGGGTACCCTGCCGTTAGTGCCTATTTCCCACCCGGGGATCTTGATCTGGCTCGCGCGGTGGAGGAGTTGGCGTCCGCTCATCATGCGGTTCTGTTGGCCAACCATGGCCCTGTGGTTGCAGGCAAGTCGTTACGTGACGCGGTCTACGCAACCGAAGAACTGGAAGAGACCGCCAAGCTGTTCTTGTTGCTGCGCGGCCACAACACGCGCTTTCTGACGACTGCTCAAGTCGCTACGCTGCAGTCGCGATACCCCAGCTGACACCATGCACAGTCTGACCATTCGCGACTTCGCGCCAGATATGCGCGAGGTTCGCGCCCTCAGTCTTTTGGCGGCGCCAATCATCATGACCGGCATGGCGGAAATGGCTATCAACGCGACCGACGTTGTCATGATGGGATGGCTGGGTGCGGACGCACTGGCGGCGGGGCTGCTTGGTTCACACTATTACGCGTTCAGCCACTTCTTTGGCCTCGGGGTATTGGCCGCGGTTGCCGCTTTGTTGGCGCAGGCGCTGGGTGCGCGCCGTCGTAGAGACGTGCGCCGTATTGTCCGGCAGGGATTGTGGGTTGGCACCTGTATTGCCGTGCCTGCGGTGTTTGTCCTGTTGAGCGCTGAGCGCGTTTTGTTGTGGTTGGGACAGCATCCACAAGTTGCCAGTGACGCGAGGCTGTATCTGGATACGCGCCTGTACGGCTTCCTGCCAGGGATGTGGTTCCTGGTCTTTGCACATCTGTTAGCGGCGCATTCGCGGCCTAAAGCCACGATGGTCGTCACCATCATCGCGATCGGTATCAACGCGATCGGCAACTATTTGTTGATGTTTGGTCACTTTGGTTTTCCAAAGCTTGGGCTTGCCGGCGCTGGCATTTCCAGCAGTATCGTTGACTCGTTCCTGGCGCTCACTCTTGCGGTGTTTATTCTGCGCACGCGACCGTTCAAGCGCTATTTCATCTTCTACAGAATTTGCCGCGCCGACTTTGCGCGGTTCATCGAGATATTCAAAGTGGGCCTGCCGATCGCAGGCACAATTCTCGCGGAAGCGGGTTTGTTCCTGGCGTCAACGCTGCTGATCGGGCGTATCGGGACGGCCGAACTGGCCGGACACGCGGTAGCGGTGCAGTGTGCATCTATCGCATGGATGGTCCCGTATGGCATCAGTCAGGCAGCGACGGTGCGTGTTGGTTTGTCAGCCGGTGCGCGCTCTATCCACGGCGTGGCACGTAGCGCGGCAACCGCGCTGATCGCAGGATGTGGCTTCATGATATTACCGGCCACGTTGTTCTTGATCTGGGCCCATCCGATCGCCAGCGTTTACCTGGACGTCGATGACGCCGCAAACGCGGAGGCCATCGCGTTTGCCGCGGCCTTCCTGGTGGTCGCCGCGTTTTTCCAGCTGGTGGATGGTGCCCAGGCAATTGCCAGTGGGAGCTTGCGTGGGCTCAAAGACACTCAGATCCCCATGTGGCTGGCCGGCTTCTCCTACTGGGTGTTGGGGTTTGGCGCGGCCATCCTGTTTGGCTTCTACGGCGACTATGGGGGCGTTGGCGTCTGGATAGGCCTCGCGTTCGGATTGGGTGCGGCCGCCATTTTGCTGAACTGGCGCTTTGTCGCGATGGTGAATCACCTGCAGCGCGACGGTTTCAGCTGAGCTGCATCTGCGCTTCGATATCGGCGAGCGAAAAGTTGCCCGGTGGT